>Ga0265297_10009674_pt1 | contig 12346 bp, 9 predicted proteins | sample Munlanlwell13791_FD_192502 | JGI IMG/M metagenome (GOLD analysis project Ga0265297, IMG submission 192502) | Leachate microbial communities from a municipal landfill in Southern Ontario, Canada - Leachate well 137-91 | ecosystem: Engineered > Solid waste > Landfill > Unclassified | place...
GCCGGGATGCTGCGCCTGGTCCTTGGCCTGGGAACCAGGGCGGTGAACCGGGTTGAAGGCGATTATCCGCGCATTGTCGCCCTGGATGAACCGCTTTCCAGGGTCCACACGGCGAGCAAAGACGCCCAAAAGTTCTTTCAGCACGATGTGGACGTGTTAAATATCCTGGAAAATGCCCTGGAAACTGTGCCGGTAAGAGACCTGCTTAAGAAGAAGGTGGACCTGAAGCTCGGCCTTATCGGGGTAAAAGACTACGAGGCGACCGCCAAACTGCAGGAGATGGGGATAAAAGAAGAAGCCTGGATCATTAATTTTGACAATTTAGTTTCCCGGGAGAGGTTTTGCCGGATTATGCGGGCTATCCTGAAGATCCTGGAGCGGAATTACGAATACCCGGTGGACATAGAATTTACCATAAACTTCAGAAAGAGCGGCGAGTTTCAGGTCAACCTCCTGCAGTGCCGTCCGATGCAGACTAAAGGGCTGGGGCAGAAGGTCCGGATCCCGGAACAAGTAGAGCCGGATAGAATCGTTTTTCAGTCGCGGGGTAATTTCCTCGGGGGTAACATCTCGCAGGCGGTCGATATGGTGATCTATGTTGACCCTGAAAACTATGACGGGTTGGCGGCCCAATCCGCGAAATACGATATCGCGCGGGCCGTAGGGGAGATCAATAAGTACATCGGGGATAAAAAGGAGCATAGCGCGATGCTCCTGGGCCCGGGCAGATGGGGAACGACTATTCCTTCTTTGGGGGTCCCGGTTTCTTTCTCTGAGATAAACAATATGAGCATACTGGGAGAAATAGCTTTTGCGGACAGCAATTCAGCCCCGGAGATATCATTCGGGACCCACTTTTTCCAGGATCTTATTGAGACCGACATATTTTATTTAGCGCTTACTTCAAAAACGCAGGGGACATACCTGAACCGCAAGATCTTATGGTCAGCGCCCAATATGCTAAAAAAGATAGCTCCGCAGTATGATAAGTATTGTAATATTATAAAAGTGCTGGATGTCCGAGGCAGGGACCTGAGGCTTGTCGCGGATATCGTTTCACAGAAGATAATGTGTTACTTTAAGGGAAAATAATGCAAAAATACGCTTTTTTTCCGTACCGGGCCGGTTTTAAAAGGCCTGATGAGATCGCTTCTGAAATAGTAGAGCTGAAATTAAAATACCGCGTGGATAATTTCCGCTTTACGGATGAAAGCATGGATAAGCCTGTCTTGGGCGCGATAAGCGAGAAATTTTCTAATGAAAATATCAGCGTGTTCTGGGCTGCCCAGACCGACGCGCGTAAGCACTTAGGCGCGGAACTTGGGTTAAGGCTAAAAAAGAGCGGATGCCGGGAACTTGGGTTTACGCTGGAGGCGGCTGATGAAAAAATGCCGCTGGATGTGTTGGCGGGGAATATTAAGGATTGTTACCGGGCCGGGATAAGAAGCGTTCTATTAATAAGGTGTCGTCCGCTCTGCGGCCTTAAAAGCCTGGCGGCGGTAAAAAAGTTCGCCTTAAAACACCCTGAAATGATAGCCGGCGTCACGCTAGACGCGTCGGAATGCTCTCCGGGTTTGCGGGTTAAGGCGGCAGGGATAGAAAAAGCCATTCTCAAAGTCCTAAATGGCGCATCGCGCAAAAAGAAACTGCTCCTGATAAATCCTCCGGTGGTATACATAGGCTCATTGCATGAGATCATAAAAGATAAGAAGGCGGCAAAAGAGCGCCCGATACACCGGAGCTCGACATTTAATTTGATGGAGCCGATAGGATTATTAAAACTCGCTTCTCTCTATAAGAGATCCGGATATGACGTCGAGTTGATCGATTGCGTGGATAAAACCATGGAAGACGAGGTAGAGGGAGAAAGGATCCGGACTGAAAAGCCTTTTAAATACCTTAAATGCGGTAATTTCGAACTCGAAAAGATCAAAAAACCCGTTTTTTGGCGCGGGATGCGGGAAAAAGAGTTCAAGGAGCGGCTGAAAAAGTCGCGTCCGGACGAAATATTCATAACCAGCGTATTCACGTTCGATTATGAACCTTTGCACAGGATCATACGTATATGTAAGGAGGTTTATCCCGGCGTGCCGTTAACGCTGGGAGGGATTTACGGCACGCTCTGTCCCGGGCATGCCAAGTTGTCCCCGGTGGACAGGGTATGGACCGGATTATTGCAGGAGGCGGAAAACCAAAGGACCGCCTTTGAGCTCCTGGATTATAATCCCAAAAGAGCGACCATAAAATTCTCGCGGGGATGTTTGCATGGATGCACATTTTGCGCCGTTCCTTATCTGGAGGGCAGGCGGATAGTCAACCGCGGCCATCTTGCGGTGGCCGACGAGATAGAAGAGAAGTATAGGAGGTTCGGCGTCAGGCAGGTAGACCTTTGGGAGTCCAACATACTTTATGATTCAGAGCACAGGTTCATCAAACTGCTTGATGAACTGATAAAACGAAAGCTTAACATCGAGCTATACCTTCCGGAAGGGGTCCAACCCAGCCTGATCAGTGAAAAATTGGCCAGAAAAATGAAGAAGGCGGGTTTCAGGAGGATAATCCTCGCCGGCGAATCTTCGAGCGCGCTGGTGACCAGGAAGCTGGGCAAACCGTCGACATGGGAAGAGGTCAAAAAAGCCGCCGGCTATTTAAAAAAAGGGGGTTTTAGGGGATCCGGCGATGTGATAATTTTTGTAATGGCGGGTATGCCGACCCAGACCATTGACGAGACCGTTAAAAGCGTCTGCGATACCTGGAAACTGGGGTGCGCGGTCATTATCAACCCCTATACGCCTATACCGCAAACCAGGGATTTCGCGTCTCATCAGGGATTCCTGAAAAATAAGGACTTGGCGGAATTGCATCCAAGGCTATGGCCCTTTGCCGATAAAGAAAGCCCGGTAACCTTCCTTGAGGATATATTGAACTGCGAGGGAAGGAGCTCATTCTTTCAGCTGCGGCTGGATAAAGGCGAGATAAAGAACAGCGCGATCATCGAAATGATGAAGCGGGTATTCGCGGAAGACCGGCTCAAGATCTCGAAGATAAATTTAAGCGATATCAGGAAGAAGGCCGGGTTTGTTTTAATAGACCTGGACTTTAAGCTGGAAGATATGACCAGCGGCATAATTAAAAAGCTATACCGCGCTCTTATTTACCGCCGCGCCAGAAATATGCATTTTTACATCAGCAGGCCCATTCCGCCATGCGTTCTCAGGTTCGGCCCCCAGTGGTATGAATATCATATGCCTAAAAACTGCCGCTCGTGCCTTACGGAAAACTGCCTGGTAAAGGGTAAGAATATGAACCCGCCGGGGATATGCCTGCAGTGCCGGTTTTACAGGAATAATGAGTGTAACGCGTGTTTTTTTACCGCGTAATATGCTATATTCATTAGTTTCTTTTCAATCCGGCATAACTCTGTTAGAATATAACCTAAACATTAAGCGGCAGGATCAGGATATCGGGGTCGATATGAACGATGACGCGGGAAGACAGATTTTATTTTTTCAGAAGAATGAGATAACCGAGCATTTTATTTACCTGAAGCTTGCCTCTATTGAAAAAATACCGGGCAATAAAGAAGTCATGTTGAAGATCGCCTCCGATGAGCTGGCGCATTATAATATCTGGAAAAAATATACAAATAAGGATGTTACCCCTGACCGCTTCCAGATCTGGAAATACTTTCTTATCGCGCGCGTCTTTGGCCTTACATTCGGGCTTAAACTTATGGAGGGCGGGGAAGAGAAGGCGCAGGAAGCGTATGGGCGGATAGCCGTTTGCGCCGCGGAGGCTGCGCAGATAGCCGGCGAAGAGGAAGCTCACGAACGTAAGCTCCTTGAGATGATCGATGAAGAGCGGTTGGAATACGTCGGATCCATAGTTCTGGGTTTAAATGACGCTTTAGTTGAGCTTACCGGCGCGCTGGCGGGCCTGACTTTCGCGCTGGGAAGCGCGCGCCTGGTGGCGACCGCAGGCGCGATCACGGGGATCGCGGCCTCTTTATCGATGGCAGCCTCGGAATATCTCTCGACAAAATCTGAGGGAGGCAGTAAGAGCCCGCTTAAAGCGGCTATATATACGGGCATTACCTACACCCTGACTGTTACAGCCCTTATTCTGCCGTACCTTTTGTTCGATCATCTACTTATCTCTCTTGGATCTATGCTCTTAAACGCGGTGGCTATTATCTTTATGTTTACATTTTACATATCCGTTGTTAAGGGATTGAATTTCTACAAGCGGTTCCTGGAGATGGTGTCTATCAGCCTTGGCGTTGCCGCCCTGTCCTTCGTAATCGGGCTGGGTGTGAGGATCTTGTTAAAAATTGATGTATAATCCTTATTCTATATGGTGATCGAGAATATTTTATTATGGGTCGGGTTATTGATATTTGTCAGCGTAATTTCAAGCAAGCTGTCTGATAAGTTCGCTATCCCGGTATTATTATTGTTTCTGGCTATCGGGATACTCACCGGCTCAGAGGGCTTGGGCGGGCTTTATTTTAATGATCCGCAGGCCGCCAAATCAATAGGCATCGTGGCCCTTATTTTCATTATCTTTTCCGGCGGCCTTGATACTAATTGGAAAGAGACCAGGCCGGTTATCGGCCCGGGGATCGTCTTGTCGACAGCCGGAGTATTATTGACCGCGGTCATAACCGGTTTTTTCGCCGTATATATCCTGAAATTCTCATTTCTGGAGGGTATGCTTCTTGGTTCTATAGTTTCTTCAACCGATGCCGCCGCGGTATTTACCATCCTGCGCTCTAAGCGCATCAGCCTTAAAGACCCCTTAAAGCCGCTGCTTGAGTTTGAATCCGGCAGTAACGACCCGATGGCCGTTTTTTTGACCGCAGGTTTTATCAGCGTCCTGACAGTTAAGGGCATGAGCATCGCCGCCTTGATCCCAAGATTCTTCCTGGACATGGGTATGGGGGCGTTTATAGGCTACCTCATGGCGAGATTTATCGTATTTTTCATTAACCGCCTGAAGCTTGAATATGAAGGGCTTTATCCGGTGATAATGATCTCTTTTGTGCTTCTTACCTACGTGATCGCCGTTTTTCTTAAAGGTAACGGGATACTCGCGGTGTATCTGGCCGGTTTGATGATCGGGCAGGCGGAATTCCCGAATAAGAAGATGATCAAGAGGTTCCATGACGGGATAGCCTGGCTTATGCAGATCGCCATGTTCGTGACGCTGGGATTGCTGGTCTTTCCTTCGCATATTATTCCGCTCATGGGGGCGGGGCTTTTGCTCACTTTTCTTCTGATAGTGGTCGCCCGACCTCTGAGCGTTTTATTATGCCTGCTGCCGTTTAAAATAAGCGCGCGAAAGAAAACAATGGTCGCCTGGGTCGGCCTCAGGGGTGCTGTTCCTATCATCCTGGCTACTTTTCCTTTTGTAGCGGGCATCCCGCAGGCGGATACGATCTTTAATATCGTATTCTTTGTCGTTATTGCGTCGGTTTTTATTCAAGGGACGTCTATTCCGGTCCTTTCCACGATACTGAGGCTCGAAGTTCCTTTTGGGGCTAAGAAGAACTATCCCATTGAGTTCGAAAAAACGGAAGCAATCGACGCGGAATTGACGGATATGATCGTTCCGTTTGAATCCCAGGCTGTGGGCAGGAGGATCGGCGATCTGAACGTGCCCGAGAAATGCCTGATCGTGCTTATTTCGCGGGACGGTAAATTTGTAATACCCTCAGGCTCTACGGTCATAGAAAGCGGGGATGTCCTGCTGGTGCTGGCCAACGCGGCGGACTTCGCGGCTCTTCAGCAGACGCTCGCCCAGCTTAAAAAAGAAGGAGAATAATGAAAAAGTGGTATGAGTCGTTATTTGAAAACTATGCCCATAAATATGACAAGGAATGTTTTGTCCAGGGGACGCTTGGTGAATGCGATTTTATTGAACAGGAGTTAAAACATAACAAAAAGGTAAGAATACTTGATGTCGGATGCGGGACAGGCAGGCATTCGATCGAACTTACGAAAAGAGGATATAACGTTACCGGCGTTGACCTTTCCGGGAATCAGATAAAAAGGGCAAGGGAAAAGGCGCAAGAGGCAGGGGTGGCCATCGATTTCCAAATACAAGATGCGCGCAATCTCTCATTTGACGGCGAATTTGATCTGGCGATTATGTTGTGTGAAGGCGGATTCTCTCTTATGGAAACAGATGAGATGAATTTTGAGATACTCAAGAACGCCACAAAAGCGCTAACAAGTAAAGGCAGATTCATTTTCACCACATTAAACGGATTGTTTCCGCTTTTCCATTCGGTCAATGAATTCTATAAGTCGGCGCACAAAGATGGCCAGTCCCAGTGTAAGGAGTGCTCCTTTGATCTGATGACTTTCCGTGATCATAACACCGCTGTTATTGAGGACGACTCCGGCAATAAAAGGGAACTTAAGTGCAATGAGCGTTATTACGTGCCCAGCGAGATCACCTGGCTTTTAAAGACGCTGGGATATAAAAGAATAGACATTTTTGGCGCGAAGCTCGGGGCATACTCAAGAAACGACAAGCTGACCACTGATGATTTCGAAATGCTCGTTGTCGCGGAAAAGTGGATGGAATTGCATGGTTAAGGCCAAGATAATATGTACGCTCGGGCCGGTATCATCAAGCGAGACGATGATCAGGAAAATGATGCGTGCGGGAATGGATGTTGTCCGCCTGAACTTCTCGCATGGTAAGCCGCAAGAGCTGTTTCATAGAATAGAACTCGTCCGGTTTTTAAACGCGAAATATCACCGGCGCGTCAAGATCCTCGGCGATCTTCAGGGGCATCGTATAAGAATAGGCGAGCTCACTGCTCAGTTAGAGCTTAAAAAAGGTAAGACTCTGTGGCTTACCCAGCAAAGGATAAAAGGATCGCATGAAATAGCGCCTTTTGATTATCAAGGTTCGCTGCGCAGTATTAAGAATGGCTGCCAGGTATTTATTGATGACGGGAATATTTTCCTTGAAGTGGTCGGTAGGGCGAAAAACAGGCTTAAGACCAGGGTAATAGTCGGCGGGTTACTCAAAGAGCATAAGGGTGTCAATATTCCCAGCGCAAGGTTAGAATTCGGCGGCATAAGCCGCAAAGATATAGAGGATACGCTTTTTTGCATAAAGAACGGCGTGGAATATATCGCCCAGTCATTTGTGCGCGCTAAAAATGATATTTTAGAGGTAAGGAAATTGCTTAAGCCGGGTTCGGGGTGCCGGGTAATTGCTAAAATAGAGAATAGGGAAGGTATCAAGAACATCGATGAAATAATCAAGGTTTCAGACGGTATCATGATAGCGCGCGGAGATATGGGCGTATCACTGCCGATCTACGAAATTCCTATGATCCAAAAGATGATCATAAAGAAATGTAACCTCGCGGGAAAGTTTGTTATTACCGCGACACAGATGCTTGAGAGTATGACTGAGAATCTTAGGCCTACGCGTGCTGAAGTAACGGATGTAGCGAATGCCATCATTGACGGTACTGATTTTGTCATGCTTTCGGCAGAGTCTGCGGTGGGTAAACACCCGGTAGAGGCGGTAGCTATGATGAACGATATAATAAAGTTCACCGAAAGATATCAAAGTAAAGTAATGTAAAGGTGCGCTTTTAAGGATACATCACAATCTGGATAAACTTGTGAATAAAAAAGTTTTAATAAAAACATTCGAATGACCGTTGATGCAAATACCGAGAGATGATTTTAGGGATTATAAAACGGGTGAATACTTTGGAATGAAGAGGTTAAGTTATGAAAAATAAGGTTACGGAAATACCTACAAAAGGTGAAATTGCCATTTATCGGACTAAAGACAAGAGAATCCAGCTTGAAGTTAAATTGGATCAGGAAACAGTTTGGCTTACCCAAAAACAGATTGCTGCACTTTTTAAGATTGAGCGCAGCGTAATCACAAAACATTTAAGCAATATATTTAAAAACAAAGAGTTAGAACAAAGTTCAGTATGTGCAAAAATTGCACATACTGCCCCGGACGGAAAAGTGTATCAAACCACCTTTTACAATCTAGATGTTATTATTTCTCTAGGTTATAGAGTTAATTCTACTCGAGCTACCCAGTTTCGTATCTGGGCTACAAATGTCTTGAAGCGGCATCTAATTGACGGTTACACTTTAAATGAGAAGCGCTTAAAAGAACAAGCTCAAAAACTCCAGGCTTTACAACGAGCAGTAAGGCTTATTGGCAGCATGAAGGAGCGCAAACAGCTTGAATATAAGGAAGCTATGGGCTTGCTCGAGATTATCAGCGATTATAATTACGCGCTTGGCCTTTTGGATGACTATGATTATAAGCGGCTAAAGATATGCAAAACTTCAAAGGAAGAAAAATTTGTTCTAAACTATAAACTGGCAATAGAAGCTGTAAATAAGCTCAAGGAAAGAATCGGCAGTTCAGATCTTTTTGGCGCAGAGCGCGATAAGTCATTTAAGAGTTCGGTGTCTTCGATTTATCAGACGTTTGACGGAAGGAATTTGTACCCAAGCATTGAAGAAAAGGCAGCTAATCTTCTTTACTTCATTGTCAAAAATCACTCATTTGTTGATGGCAACAAGCGGATTGCTGCTTCAATATTTCTTTGGTTCCTTGAGAAGAATTGTATCTTGTATAAAGAAGATGGTTCAAAACGTATTGCCGATAATGCTTTAGTCGCATTGACATTGATGATTGCCGAAAGTAAGCCCAGCGAGCGTAATGTTATAGTTACGCTGGTTGTAAATTTAATAAATCAAAATAATTAGTGTTGAGTTAATATTTATTAAAAATATATCATATTTACGTACAAGCAGATGGCTTCGGTTCGAACAGTTTTAGACACTTAACCTTGATATTAAAAATAATCGATATGAACGACGATAAGAAAAAAGTCTTTATCCGGACTTTCGGATGTCAGATGAACGTGAGGGATTCTGAGGTCATCGGCGGGCTGTTGAAAAAAGAGGGCTTCAGGATAACCGAAGAGCCCAGGGAAGCCGATGTCGTCATTTTCAATACCTGCTCGGTAAGGCAGCATGCCGAGGAAAAGGTCTGGTCGGAGATCGGCAGGTTTAAAACGGGCGGTAAGCGCGCCGCAAGCCATAAAGTAGAAACAAATCCGATCATCGGGCTTTGCGGTTGTATGGCTCAATTCCACAAAGAAGGGGCGTTCGAGAGGTCCGCGCTTGTTGATTTTGTCGTCGGCCCCAGCGATATAGATAAGATACCCGGGATAATAAAAAAGCTTGCCGGCAGGGGTATCTATGAAAGCAAGTTCTGGGAAACGGAAGGCGCGGGCAGGCCGGAAGAAGTCTATCATACCGGGTTTTACGCCGACAAGGAGCATGCTTACGTGGTTATCTCCGAGGGGTGTTCTAATTACTGTTCATATTGCGTTGTTCCTCATGTCCGGGGAGAGATCCGGCACCGCGCGCAGGGCGATATCCTTAAAGAAACAGAAGAAGCTGTCCAAAAAGGCATAAAGAACATCACTCTGCTGGGGCAGAATGTCAATGCCTACCGGCATGAAGAAACCGGCTTTATCGATTTGCTCAAGTCGGTTGATTCCCTAAAGGGCTTAAAAAGTTTCGGTTTTGTGACGTCGCATCCTAAGGATACGTCTGTAGAGCTATTCCAGGCTATGCAAGATTGCCAAAAGCTCAAAAAATACCTGCATCTGCCGGTCCAGTCAGGCTCCGACAGGATACTAAAACTGATGAACCGCGGTTATGACAGAAAATTTTATTTGGATTTAGCGGATAAGTATCGTAAAATTGTTAAGGACGGCGTATTGACTACGGATATAATCGTAGGTTTTCCGGGAGAGACAAAAGAGGATTTTGAGGATACGCGGGGCCTGGTAGACAAGATCAGGTTCAGCGCCGCCTTTATTTTTAAATATTCACCGCGGCCGGGTACGGCGGCATCCAGGATGCCTGATGACGTTCCTGATGAAGAAAAAAAGAAGAGGCACGCGGCGATCTTGAGCCTGCAAAAGAAAATATCCAAAACAACCCCGAAAATATATGCCAAGGACAGGGATGAAGAATAAGAACATGACATTTCGCGCAACTCTCCGGGTAGGGATAGCCGTTCTGGCGGTCTCCCTTTTTAGCGCGCCCCCCGCGTCGTACGCCTTTGACCTGGAGAAGGCCCGAGAATATTTTGTAAAAGAAGATTACCCGGGAACGATCAAGGAATGTGAGAATATACTCGCCTATAAAGGATATTCCCGGGAACTGGATGAGCTTTATTATATCCTGGGCTTAAGTTACATGAAGACGGAAAATTATTTACGGGCGTCCGATATATTCGAGATAATAATCAACGAATTCAGGGACAGCGCCTTCAGGGATGACGCTATGCTCGGGCTGGGGGATACCTATTTCTTAAGGGGCGATTATAACGCCGCGCAAAGCCAGTATAAAACTTTTTTAGAAAAAGAGCCTTTGACCAGGTTAAAACCTGCCGTATATTACCGCTTCGCGCAGATCTGCGTGAATAACGGGGATCAAAGAGGGGCCCGGGAGTATCTGGAGAAATTAAAAAAGGAATATCCTCTCAGTTTTGAGTCGCGCATGGAACTTATTCCCGCGCAGGACGCCCTGTCTTTTACCATACAGGTGGGCGCTTTTTCCAAGAATGACAACGCGCAGAACCTCTGCCGGATACTCATCGGTAAAGGCTATAAGGCTTATATTGAGGAAGCTTCGTCGGGAAGCGGCCGCACTTATAAGGTCCGGGTCGGAAAATTATCTTCCCGTTTTGAAGCCCAACAATTGGAGCGCCAGCTGTCTAATGAGGGATACCCGACCAAAATATTCCCTTAAGTGAAAAAGAAAGCCGCCATCCCAATTCATCCCAAGCCCGGAATAATTTTTTTAGTCGGGCCGACTGCCATCGGCAAAAGCCGGGCCGCCGTCCATTTAGCGCGCGAGTTGGGCGCCGAGATCGTTTCAATGGATTCGATGCAGGTCTATAAGGGCATGGATATTATCAGCGCCAAGCCGACGGCCTCGATGAAAAAAGAGGCCAAACACCATTTGCTGGGGATGATCGCTCCCTCCAGGAGCTTTAATGCCTCGGACTACCGCAGGGCGGCGGTGCGCTGCCTGAAAGGGATAATAAAACGCAAAAAAATACCTCTCTTTGTCGGAGGCTGCGGGCTTTATATGAGCGCGGTGCTTGACGGCATATTTACGGAAAAAACGAAAGACAGGGCTATAAGGAACAGGCTGGAGCAGGAAGCGGTCCGGCTGGGTAAGGAAGCCCTTTACCAAAGGCTTAAAGAGGCGGATCCTGCTGCGGCCTTAAAGATCCATCCTAATGATTTAAGGCGCGTGATCAGGGCCCTGGAGGTCTATGAAAAGTGCGGTATTCCTATCTCACAGCTGCAAAAAGAGCGCAAAGGCATTGCCGCGGATCACGAGGTAAGGGTTTTTGGCCTGAATATGGACAGGGCGTGTTTATACGGAAGGATAAATAAGCGTGTTGAGGCCATGTTCAGGGACGGGCTGGTAAAAGAAGCAACGCGCCTGCTTAGATCAAGATTAAGCCGGACAGCGTCGGCGGCAATAGGCATACGGGAAATAAAGGAGTACCTTAAGGGCAGCTCTGGCCTGGAAGAGGCCAAAGCCCTGATCATGCGTAACAGCCGGCTTTACGCTAAAAGGCAGATGACCTGGTTTAGAAAAGATAAGCGCGTAGAGTGGCTGATGATCAAGGATAAAGAAACCGCTCAACATATATCCGCAAGGATACGAAAGGTTTTATAATGGAAAGAACCCTGCTGGTCACTATTAAACTGGATTACCAGGATGATAACTGGAGGCTGGAAGATATCGCCGATGAACTTGAAAGCCTGACTGAGGCCTGCGGCGCCAAGATAATCGACCATGTCACTTGCCTGCGGGACAGGCCTACGGCAGGCCTTTTCATAGGCAGCGGTAAGGCCGAAGAAATAGCCTTAATATGTCAGGAAGAAAAAATTGATACCGTGATCTTCAGTGAAGACTTATCCGGGGTCCAGCAGCGCAATCTTGAAGATATCCTGGGGAAAAAAACCATTGACCGCACCCAGCTTATCCTGCATATATTTGCCAAACACGCCTCAAGCCTGGAAGGGAAGATGCAGGTTGAATTGGCGCAGCTGCAGTATATTATGCCGCGCCTGACCGGAAAAGGCATCATTCTCTCCCGTCAGGGGGGAGGTATTGGGACCAGCGGCCCGGGCGAGACGAAATTGGAAGTTGACCGGCGGCGCATCCGCAAGAGAATAGAGAAACTAAAAGACGACCTTAAACACCTCAGCCTCCATCGCACGACAATGCGTAAAAAGAGG
>Ga0265297_10009675_pt1 | contig 12345 bp, 23 predicted proteins | sample Munlanlwell13791_FD_192502 | JGI IMG/M metagenome (GOLD analysis project Ga0265297, IMG submission 192502) | Leachate microbial communities from a municipal landfill in Southern Ontario, Canada - Leachate well 137-91 | ecosystem: Engineered > Solid waste > Landfill > Unclassified | place...
CACTGGCACGATGTCGTCCACGTCCAGGTGCCCGGGCTTGACGCGGTGCGCCTTGTGGCCGAGGTCGGGTGCGCCGGGGCAGACCCAGCCGTTGTGCGCCACCCACTCGGCGATGATGCTGGCGTGGAGCGTGCGCTCGGCGTGATCGTAGGGGCGGCGTTGCCTGTCTCTCTCGGCACGCTTGCGCTTCATCTCGGCGGCGTAGCCGCACTTGCAGGCGGTGGCGCGGCAGCGGGGGCAGGCGGTGAGGAGCTTGACCATGACGTCAGGATGGCCCGCCCTCCTCAGTGCTCGCCTCTACACTTTGCGAACGAGATGGAGACGAGGCGCGTCCCCTTGTGCGCGTCCGTCTCGAGCACGAAGCCGTGCCGCCTGACGACACTGCGCGCCCAGAAGGCATCGTGCGGCGTGCACGGCACATCGAACGGGCGCAGCCACCGCTCGTCGGGGTCGGCGTGCCCTGCCCTCTCGACGAGCATGGTGGCGTAACGGCCAGGGAAGTCGGGATCCCACGACGGGTTGTAGTTCGCCTCGCGTGAGATGCGCTCGCAGGTGCGGCAGCAGTCGCGCTCCGGCGTCGGCGTGTAGGGGCTGCCGCAGTAGGGGCAGCGGAGGCGGTGGCGGAGGCGGGAGGTCATCGGTCGCCCTTGTCGGGCCACTGAGTGTCCAGTCTCCACGGCTCATGGTCGGCGATGTGTTCGGCGAACTCGGCGCTGTACTCGATGCCGCACCATGCGCAGTAGAGGTCGAGCGTCCGGCCGCGAACGATGCGCCGCCGGTCCTTGCAGTTGGGGCAGGGGGGGCAGTGACGGAGGCGGGAGGTCATTTGAAGCAGTGATCGTGCACAGCGCAGAAGCTGCCCTTGTTGTAGGCGCTCAGGATTGTGTTGCAGGATCGTCGTCTCCGACACGCGCAGTAGTGTGGCCGCCTCTTTCACGGTAAGGACGTCGGGTTTGTCGATAGCGGCATCCACGCGCTCAGACGCTCGTCAGTGTCAGTTGCGCGGCGTCGGGTTCCTCGACGTCCTCGCGGATGTGCAGGTAGGCGACGAGGTGCGCGCCCCGGTAGCAGTAGCCCAGGCTGCGGTCGCCGTCGATCTCGTGGCCGAGGCGGCGGGCGGCGACGACCGTCTCGTAGGCCACCTGCCGCAGCACGGTGCGCTGCCAGTCGTCGCCGCAGTCGAAGACGTCGGCGGGATGGACCCACTCGTCGCGATGGCCGACGAGGTGCGCCAGCCAGACGTCGCGGAAGCAGGGGTCGATGCGCGGGTTCCATGTCGCCGGCATGGTCACGGGGCGCACCTCCGGCAGGCGTTGACGATGGCGATGAACTCGCGCTCGGTGCGGATGACGCGCGTCGCCACGCCCTGCCGCTCGCGCTTGAGCATCGCCGCTGCCTGCCCGGCGCTGATACGGCCGTCGGCGGCGCGCTTGAACTCGACAGGGACGACGTGCCCGGCGGCATAGAGGATGGCGTCCGGGAAGCCGACAGTCGTGCCGCTGCCCTTCGCCTTACGCTGGCCGGCCACCTCGAGGTACACGCCCATCGCCTTCGCGTCTTCGCGGCAGCGGTTCACGAGGTCGGCCTCCAGCTCAAGCTTCGGCGGCGCGGCCCAGAAGTCGTCAGGCATGGTGCGCCTCCTCGTAGCGGGCGAGGAGCGTATCCAGAAGGGGTCCGTCTGGGGTGCGACGACCAAGAGATGCCTCCTTCGCCAGCCATTCCCACCGCCGCGCCTCGGCCTCGGCTTTCTCGGCGCGGACCCTCTCTGCTCGCCGGACCTCGGCGGCGTGCTTGAACTGCCTGTGCCAGCCGTCAGCGACGAACAGGGCTTGGTCGCGCGCGGCCTCGGCCTTCTCGGCGCGGGCAAACTGCTTCTTCTGCTCCTCGAACCATCGGCGGGCGGCGTCGTGCGCCCCCTCGGCCTCCATGAGCTTGTCGTCTAGTTCCTCCACCCTGTCCTCAAGCTCGGCAATCGCGGCGTCGGCATACTTGGCGATGCTGGTCTGCTGTTGCCCGATATCGCCGGGGATGTAGGCCATAGCGCGGCCGAAGCTCCCCAGCCCGAACTTCTCTCGGTACTCCCGCACGGCGTCAGTCATGGTCGGCCTCCTCCTCCGCTCGGCGGGCGAGGTCGGCGAGGATTGCCTCCGTGGCATTCGTTGGCCACGCCTCGGTTTCTGCTAACCAATCCACGGCCACCTCCAGCATCCGCCCCTGCTTGACGATGAGGGCGAGGGCTTCGGCGATGGCGTCACCGGCGACGGCGAGCTGTGGATTCCAGCCGCGACGGCTTGATAGCTCAGAGGCCATCTTGTTCCACCGCACGACCGCTCCAAGCTTCCCGTACCGCTGAGCTTCTCGGATGAGGCTCTGTAGGTCAGTCATGGCTGCCGCCTCTTCCAGTAGGAGCAGCCGAATCTCGCAGGCGGGTTGTAGCCGTGCTCCATGTGGCCGGCCAGCACCTCGTTCCCGCAGCAGCAGTCGTTCGGGTCGCCGGTCGCGTCCTGCGGCTGCCAGTGATCGCACTGCTCGCAGCACACGGCCGGCATGTTGTCGGCCACGGCAGCGGCGTCGGTCACGGCGATGGTGTCGCCCTCCAGACGCTCGAAGTAGGCCACCAGCGCGTCGGCGTCGATGAGGCGGGTCATGGCGTCCTCCTCTCGTCCTTGCCCGCCAGCCACTCTTCGGCCACGCGGTCCTGATAGCGGCGGCGGCGGGCGCCGTCGACGAGCGCGCACCAGGCGAAGAAGTCGATGGCGCCGCAGACGACGGCTGCCAGGGTGATGAGCAGGGTCATGCGGGGACCTCTTTCAAGGGATTGAGAATGTGCAGGGCGTCGCGGAGTGCCCCGCGCTTCGGGTGGTCGCTTGCGCGTAGTTCTCGCACGAGCTCGTCACCGACAAGGTCGCCGAGGACGGCCGCGCGTTTCCCAGCAGTCGTGAGGTAGGCGGCCAGGTTCTCGATGTCCGGGCCGTTGGCGTGTGTTGCGGCGACCCGCTCGAAGGCGACGCGGCGGCAGCGGTCGCGCGCCACCGATCGCGCTTCGTCCGTCATCTCGCCAAGGTCTTTGGCCGCCAGTTCGTCGACCTTTGCGACGTACCGTGCGGCGGCGACGTTGAGGTCGGTGCCCTCAGTAAGTACCTCGGCGACGCGGTCCTTGCCGACGACCCTGGCCACCGGCCCGCACACCGACACGGGTACGTCCGGCAGGGGTTCGGCACTTTTCTTTGTCCTCCGAGGTCTTGGGTCCGAGTTATCAACAGGCTGCGAGTTTTCCACAGGCCCGTCGGCGTCAAGACCCAAGACCCCGGACCCAAGACAAGTACCAAGACCCAAGACCCCACACGGCTCGTCAGGGTCTTGACAGTGCTTGGCACCGTTTAAGCACGGTGCAGGTATGGTGCTCGGACCTTCTTTGACGTGTGGGTTCTGGTGCTTGTGCCATGTCGGGACGGCGATGTACCGGGCTCCGTTGGCCTCGTACCGGGCCACGAATCCGTGGCGCTCGAGTTCGCCAAGCAACTCGTCAACGTCGCAGTCGTCATAGGGGAGCGTCTGTACCTTGATACGCTTCGGACGGTCTTCGAGGCGTCCTTCGCGGTCGGCGATCGTCCAGATTCCGGCGAACAGGAGACGTGCGAGCGGCGAGCACTCAGCGAGCTCTTCGTCTAGGAAGAACCCCGGCTTGATCGTGCGGAGGCGGCTCATGCTGCCACCGGCACCAGGACGAATGGCGAGCGCGGATGTGGTGGCGCCGAGGCGGCTTCTATGTACTCCGCCGACTGCATGTGTAGCAGGGCGCCGGCGACAACCTGCTCGCCGAACACCTGGCCGAGCGAGACGGGGATGATGTGAACGCCACCGGCGCACGCGGCGTACTCGGTGGCTGGACTCTTCGGCTCTCCAACGAGGTAGACGAAACAACGGCAGCGCCCGCTGGCGGTGAGGTCGACGCCCGCCGCCGTGTACTTCATCTGCGTGCGAAGGGCCCAGTCGTTCGGCTTGACCTCCATGATCCACTTCATCGAGGGGATGGCGAAGTCCGGGGTGTAGGGAACGCCCCGGATGAGATAGCGGACCGGCTCGTATCCCCATTCGGCGGCGAGGCCATCGAACAGGGCCGCCCACCGCGCCTCAAGGAACGACCGAAACGTCGTGCCGTTGTAGGTCGTGGGCGTCGACCCGCCGAAGAGGTCGTTGATGCGCCGCAGCGCGACCGACGGGGCGAGGGTGGAAGAGTGGCGACCGCGCAGCCGTCCGTGACGGTCGCCTGGGGTTTGCGCGCGGGGGGACGTGGTAGACTCCACGTGCCTCACCTGCCTTTCACTGGGCTGAGGCCACGCCCCCCGGACCGCGCAAACGGTTGCGGGGGGCTCTGTCCTCTGCATCATACCACCATACTCGGACGCTACCAAGGCGCTCACGGCTCCGACCCTCGCACCTGCGCCAGTTCCTCGACGCTCCAGCAGACGGGGACGCCGAGCCGCTGCGCCTCCTCCACCTCGCGGAAGGTGCCGCCGCTGGCTCGGCCGTCGCGGTGGTGTGTCTCGCCGACGAGGACGGCGGCCCGGTGTCCGGCGAGCAGGCGCAGCAGGTCCATGCTGCGGCGCTGGTAGTGCGCGACGGACAGCATCTCGCCGCTCATGAGTCCCTCGAGGGCGTCGGCGCCGGGGTTGATCGGCACGTAGCCCGCTTCCATGAGGGCGCGGCTCATGGCGCACATGTCGTGCAGGTTGGCGAGGTACTCGGCGGGCGTGCCGGACAGGCGCCCGGCGACGTAGACGTAGAAGGCACCCTCGACCACCGCTTGAGACTTTACCGCAGCCTCGCCGTCGTGCGTACCCTCAAGTGCCGCTTGAGGCTCGTTTGTCCAGTCCTCACAAGCGGCCGAGTCGGTGCCGCGCTTGGGGCAGTCGGGGTCGGTGCAGGTGAGGCGGGAGATGGGGTTCATCGTGCCACCGCGAAGCTGAGTTGCCCATCCACGATTTTTACGTCGACGCCCGATTGTTGCATCGACGACCATCTCGCATAGATGAACACCCTGCCGTCTTGAGTGTTGTGCCGACGGCCAACGCCGTCAGGGTTCATGCTCTCGACCGCCGGCTCACCGTAGCGTCCGAATGACGCGAGCACATATCGCACGAGCGCGTTCGTCTCTACGATTGAGGCGCTGATGAGACTGCCGTCATCCTTGCGAGTGTAGGCGTGGATTGTGTAGTGCGGGGACAGGACTCCCTCGTCCCGGTACACGAGGGCGTATTGGCGCTTCTGCCACTCGGTGACGGTATCGTCACCGTTCTTGCCAGTCTGTCGGATAGTGAAGGTTCCCCAGGGCCTGTGGACCGGTTGGACCCGGCTAGCTATACCGCGCAGTCCCATGCCGTTGCCGACTACCTGCCAGAGGTCAATCCCGGCGAGGATGTCGAGCTTGTCCGACCACCCCTCACTACCCGTACACTCGACAGGGATGACCTCGCCGCCGCCGAGCGCGCTAGAGCAGGCCGGCCAGACGACGTCAAGAAAGGAACGCGATGACTCCCTCATCTTGCGATACACGTCGTCATTCATGGAGGCACCCCCTACGTACGGCTATCTCCAGCATCTCGGGGTCTGCCTCGCAGCCACGAGCGACACGGCCAAGCTTCGACGCCTGCAAGAGGAACGTTCCGGTGCCGGAGAATGGATCGAGCACGAGGTCGCCGGGCTCGCTTGAGAGTCGAACGATCCGTTCGGCGAGTCCGTCGGGCTTCTGCCATTGGTGCTGGCGCCCGTGCTCGATGCCGGAGTTCATGTTGAACCGCTGCACCGTCGTCTTTTCGGTGAGAGTCTCGCCGATGAGCGGCGGCGCCTCTGGTCCCCAGGTGTAGAGGATGGCCTGCCAGACCGACTTGTACGCCTTGGCTGGGTTCGGGCCGAGGGTGTCCGGGTAGTACCAGGCGAGCACTTGCGACTCCCACCCATGACGCAGCAGGACGCCGAGATAGGCGTGGAGTTCTCCGGGGTAGGCGCCGACGAAGACGTAGGCACGTCCGGTCGGCCTCACCTTGGACAACGCCAGGGGGAGCCAGGACTCCGCGAAGGCGGAGATGTCCTCCACGTCGGTCGCGTAGGGCGGGTCAGTCAGCAGGAGGCCGCAGGGGTCTTGGCGCTCCAGCCACGGGATGCAATCGGACAACTCGACGGTCGGCTTGGCCTCGACGGCGCGAGACTCGGCCATGCGCCGAGCCTCCTCTTCCTGTCGCCGGATACGAGCACCCATACGCTGCAGTTCGGCACTTGTGATCTCGCCGCTCTCAGACGCGCGCTTCTTGGCGACGTAGGCCTCCACCTCCTCCTCCGGCACGCGCGCCATGTCCTGCCAGCGGTGGGTGACTTGGTGGGCGGGTAAATGGCACTCCGTGTGCTGTTTGCGCCCCGGCCCGTACTCGCCCGCCTGCTTGAGCTCGAGCAGTATCTCGCCGGCGCGGCGCTCGTACTCAATGTGGATGAGAGACGCCTCGTTGACCGTCGCGCGTGACGCACCCGCCGCCCTTACCAGCGACTGGAGCGCACTCGTCTTGCGAACGCCAAGCGTGGCCGACTGCACATCCTGTATCGCCGCAAGGTGCTGCCGGGCTTGAGAGATGAGTTCTAGCGCCTGGTCATCCGTGAGCGTGGAGACGGCGCGGGAGACTCTTGCGGGGGCTGTGGTATCCTTCACGCCCCCACCTCCACGACCTTCTCGCGGTGCGGGAAGACGACGACGACGGCCTTGGTCTTCTCCCCGTTGGCGGCCACGTACTCGGCCCGCGTCATGCCGTACTTCTTGCGGTAGTAGTAGTCCAGCGCGGCGGCTTCGCGGCGCTCCTTGTTGGCCTCCTGACAGTCGAGGCATGGTTGCACGAGCCGCCGATTGTGCCCGAACGACCAGTGTTCGCCGTCGCGCGGCTTGACCTGTCCGCACTGCCGGCACTTGACCGCCGCCGACGGGGGCCGCCCTCGCCTTGTCGCTCTTCGGGCACGCTCGCGCTCGATCAGGCACTGCCGGCAGGTGTGCTTCCAGCCGTCGCGCCTGTCCCTGTCGCAGTACCAGAACTCTTCGGTGAGCGGCTTGGGCTCGTGACAGGCTATGCAGATGCGCACCGGCGCACCGCCGTACTCGTCTGGGCCTTCGTGCAGGCAGCAGAAGCGGCCGGAGTTGTACACGGATAGCCGCGTGCCGCAGCCTTCGCTCGCGCAGACGCGGCCCGGCGGGTAGGTCGGCACCGGCGGCTGCGACAGGGTGACGATGCTGTAGCCCCTCATGCCCCCGCCCACTCGTGTGGATTGCGCCGCGACTTCTTCACCGACGTGCCCCCGGCGAGGAACAGGCTGTCGGCCTCGTCTGCGGCCACTGGGGCCTCGCTGGCGGCGTTTGACGGCTCAGGCGACTCCGGGGTGCTGGACGGCTCTTTCGCGCCCGAGACGCCAACTTCTCCGGTCACCGGGTCGACGGCGCCCTCGGTGACGGTCGTCTTGCCCGGCACCGTCTTCTTGAACGTCATCTGCTGGCCGCCCGGCAGCGTCAGCGCGCGGTCGCCGTCGATGTCCGGAGAGCCGACGAAGAGGATGCGCGTGTTGTGCTCGGTGAAGCCCGACGTGTCCGGCACCGGCGAGAGCGTGATGCGCTTGCCGACGTAGGCGGCGGGGTCCTTGCCCCACAGCGTCTTGAGGATCCAGGCGTTCTGCTTGCTCATCGCGTACTCGCGCTTGGTGCCCCTGAAGGCGAGGACACCGCAGAGGTCGCCGCGCTCCTTCTTGCGCTTCTGCTTCGGGTTCTGGATGTACTCGCCCCAGGCGTCCGTGATCGTCAGCGTCACGGTGCGGCCGTCGAGGTCCGGCGCGTGCAGGAACCTCTCGGGGAAGATGTCGTCATACGAGTACGGGACTCGGTCCTGTGCTTGGTCGCTCATGCTGTCGCTCCTCTGACCTCGAACGCGATGCCGAGGTCGGTCATGTCACTGTCTGAGGCAAGAGCCCACGCCGGGAAGTCGAGCCGCTCCACGTCCGGGTAGCGGCCCGGCCAGCGTCGCCGGCGCCGGCACTGCTTGAGGTGCGCGAGCAGGGCGCGGGCCTCAAGCCCGCCGACGAACAGCGTGTCTTCGTCGACCTCGTACACGGCGACGTCGTGCGGCGGCGTCTGCTCCACGGCGATGATGTAGACCGGCTCCGGCGCGAGACCCAGGGCTGCCATGCCCATGCGGTAGAAGCTGAGCTTGGCGTGGTAGCCGAGCCGCTGAGCAACGCGCCCGAAGGCACGGGCGTCGATGTCGGCGGTCGACTTGAGGTCGGTGAGCACGCCACCGCGCAGGTGGTCAAGACGCGCCTTGCAGCGGACGCGCGTCTCGGGGTCGACCCAGGTGAGCACGACCTCGGTGCGTCCGCCGCGCAGCAGCCTGCGGGCCTCGCGGTGCTTCCAGACGGCGGACGCGGCGCCGAGCGCCTGTTCGTGCTCGGCGGCGGTCACGATCTCGCGGCTGCCCTGCTCGGCGGCCCACTCCCTGTAGGCATTGGTGCGCCGTGAGCCGCCCGTCCAGACGGCGTACCCGGACAGCAGTTCGGGCTCGAGCGTGGCCGTGTGGATGAGCCGGCCGAGCGCCATCGCGGGCGTGTCTGCCTGCGGGTGCGTCGCCGCATGGCGGTAGCGCAGCGGGCTCACGGCGAGGTTGCGCAGCGACGACCAGTTCACGGCGCGGATCGCGGCGTACTCGGCGAACGGCATCTGCCGCATGCGCGCCCGCGTCCGCTCGGCGGTGGCGGTGCTCATACGGCCGCCGCCCGCTTCGGTCGCCCGGCCCAGAAGTGTTCCCACTCGCCAACGAGGTCGCGGCGCTTGCCGCAGCCGACGCAGGTGTCGTCGCCGGTCTCGGCGTCGGAGGCGACGTAGGGGCAGTCGCAGAGATGCAGCGTGTGCTCCCACACCTCGACGCCGGGATGCTCGAAGATGAAGTCGGCCACGCAGTCGTCGCAGGACCGGTCGAGGTTCGGGCACTGCGGAAGGTCACGGGTCATCTCGGCGCCCCCGCGGTCGTGACTTCGTAGCTGGCCTCGCCGTCGCGCACGGCCTCGCGCAGGGAGCGGTGCTCCTTGGTCGCCTGCTTGAGAGCGGCGGCCGGTGAGGTCGCTTCGGCCAGCAGCTCGCGGATGCGGCCGTTGCGGATGACGACGACGCGATAGGTACGGGCGTGGCTCATAGCAGCCCCTCCTCTCGCGCGAGCACCATCATCGCGACGACGAAGAGGCCGGCGGCGAGGATCGCGGGGCCGTGGCAGAGGATGCCGCCGAGGAGGCAGACGCCGAAGACGGCGGCGACCAGGGCGGCGAAGGCGAGGGTGATGCGAGCGGCGCAGGCGAGGATGTGGTTTGACGCGCGACGCCCGCTTGAAACGGGACAATTGGGGTTTCTTGCGCTACAATGCGCGATGACGGTATGAGCGCGGGGATCCTTGGCCGGTGACCCGCGCTCCGCCGTTAAGCGAAGCACTTCTCATCTCCCTAGTGGTCGTTCTCAGAACTGCTTACGGATGTTGCACCTCCTATCTGTCGAGGGCCGTCATATATGTACACACTCTAGTAAGCGGTGGCCGTTCGTGTCAAGTATCATCCTCGTCCTCATGCTGGCCGCACTCTTCGGCTGAGAGACTACAGCGGGGCGGGGACGGCGGCCGGGCCACGACGACCCGGCCGCCCCCGCTTCTCACTCCGCCGGCGGCGACGGCGAGGCCGTCTTGGCGACATCGTAGAGGCCAGCCGCTGCGAGTCCGAGCAGGAGCCCGGCCACGATCGCGTCGAAGAGCCCGCTGGCCGCGAACTGGTAGGCCGCGACGTTGAGGCCCACGGCGACGACGATGGCGGCAGCGAGCGCCCATTTGCCGACCACACCGAAGCTCTTGAGAAGCTCGACGACGGCGACCACGGCGGGGACGCTGAGGACTGTGTTCAGGGTGTCCATGTTCACCCCCCTCCATCGCTCGTCTGTTGACGCTTGCCGACTTCGCTTGCGAGCACGCGCCAGCGGCCCTTGAACTTGCGGGCGCGGACATGCCCCCGGTAGACCCACTTGCGCACCGTGTCGGCCTCGACTCCGGCAGCCTCGGCGAACTCGGCCGTCGTGAGCCAAACGCGGCGCGACCTGTCTCTGAGCCGCCCGACCATCACAGGTGCAGGGCCGCGCACACGGCGATTCGGCCTACCACGTCACCCATGGCTGCCATCCGCTGCCGCGCCAGAGCCGCAGCCCGCCGCGCAGGTTGAGCCGGGGCACGAGCGGGTCATAGCGTCCGCTCCAGTGGCAGGGATGTAGCTGCAGCAGACCTGAGCATCCCGAGTAGGCGTTGACCGCGTACGGCACGCCGCCCGACTCGGCGTCGATGATGCGCATGAGCGTGCGGATCTCTGCCCACGGCCAGCCTGCCCGGCGAGCAAGTCGTACCCAGCGTCCAGTGCGGCTTCCGTACGCCTCGCTTGCTCGGCGCGTCTCCGAGAGGACTCGGCGCGCCTCGCTGAGTCGATGACGTGCGTTGGCAAGGGCGCGCTCGGCGATCCGCACGTCGTGCTCGGCGCGCCAGATCGGGCAGGCGTCCGTCTGCACGCCAGCAGCCGCGGAGTCGCACAGCCACATGCCCAGCCCGCACAAAAGGATGAGAAGTAGCGCAGCAGTCGCATATCGCATGGTCACCTTTCGCCGCTTACACGATCCGGGCGGGCGGTACCTGGCTTGTCGCTGCAGGCCCGCCCGCCCGCACAGGGAGATGAAGCCTGCGAGGTCAGGCTAGAACGTGGCCGGCGGTGCCTCTACAAGAGGTTTCTGGGCGAGGCTCACGGCTCACTCGTCAGGTACACGAGCGCGTCACCCCAGCCTGTCGAGCCAGATACATGAACGCCGCAGCCATGCATTGAGGCACCTGACCGTTGCCAAGTGCTCGCAGTCGGTTGACGCGCTCGGGCACTCCCACTGCGACTCTAGGGACGCATCTTCCCAGCCCACAGGCCAGCCCATGAGGTAGGCCACCCAGTTCGGATTGAGACTCCCTGTCTGGACTTGGTCCGCAGCCTGGGCCTGTCCCGCCAACAGCGGCTCGTCCGCACGGCTCCCGCCCCGGCACCTGTGACCGCCCTCCGCATCCGCTTGGGACGGCGTCTGGTACGTCCTGTTCATCACCTGCCGCCCCAGCAGCGCGTTCTCCGGCACGTTCTCCATCGTGCCCGTGTCCTTGTGATCCCGGCTCGTCACCGCGGCCCACGTCTGCCGGGTCGATTGCCCACGGGCTGAGTCCCATTCCGTCGCCGCTACCGTCAGCGGTGTCCCGCCCGGACTGTTCGCTCCCCGCTTGCACTTCGCGTAGGTGTGCTGGTCGCGTGCCTGAACGGTAGGCCAATATCCACAGCCGCTTGCGTCGATGCGGGGCACCGACATCGTCTGCTCCCAGCACGCACCACTCCGCATCGAACCCCGCTTCGGCCAAGTCTCCGAGAACGGTTCCGAAGTATCCGCTTGAGAGGAGTCCAGGCACGTTCTCGAAGAATCCCAGCGGCGCTCCTGACTCGACCAGTACGCGAACGGCGTGTGGCCACATGTTGCGCGGGTCATCCTCACCAAGCCGTTTCCCGGCCTGACTGAACGGCTGGCACGGGAAGCCACCCGTGACGATGTCGCAGGAGCCGGGGACTGGGTGGAAGGTGCGGACGTCGGAGTAGACGGGGAACCGTGCAGCATCTCGTACTGCACCCGTATCCGAATGTCCTGATTCACGGGGACGCCCGTCGCCTTGCGGTAGAAGCGGTTGCCCCGACGCTCCAAGTTCTCCACCTTGTCGTTCGGCGGATTCGCACTCGGCGTCGGCCACATACCCGCCCCGCGCGCAGAGGACTCGCTGGCAATAGGGGTCGATTTCAACAGCGGCAACTGTCCTAAATCCAAGGAGCATTGAGCCGAGGAGTCCGCCACCGGCTCCGGTGAAGAGAGAGAGTTCACGCATCCGACTCCTCACTCGTCCGGTACACGAGGTTGTCGGCCATCTCCTCGTCGGCGTTCGCCTGCCGCACGGCCGGGTGCCAGCGGTACATCTCGTCGCCGAAGACCGGATGTCCCTTGCGCAGCCGCTCCAGACCGAGGTCGTGGATATAGCTGACGTACGCGCCCGATTGCAGGTCACGCAGCGTGTCGGCCACGGCGCGGGGGAAGTTCTCCTCGTAGAGGCGCTCCCGCCCCTCAAGTGTCGAGTAATCCTCGGCAGTTGAGTAGTCAAGGATTGCTTGACTACTGTCCGCCCGGAAGCTTGGGCTTTCAGTTGGAAGCTTGAACTTGCGTTCGCCTTGTTCAAGGTT
>Ga0265297_10009676_pt1 | contig 12345 bp, 8 predicted proteins | sample Munlanlwell13791_FD_192502 | JGI IMG/M metagenome (GOLD analysis project Ga0265297, IMG submission 192502) | Leachate microbial communities from a municipal landfill in Southern Ontario, Canada - Leachate well 137-91 | ecosystem: Engineered > Solid waste > Landfill > Unclassified | place...
ATCGGGAGCGGCTTACTTGATAGAAGGAAGCACTTGGAAGAACTTGGTTACCGATGCGATCAACAATTCTTCGAACGCCCACTATCATTTGGAAGTTCCGCAACCGTTATATGGCTATGTGATCTACAACAACAGCGCGGCGGATATAACCTTGACGGTTACTTATGACGCGAGCTTGTCGACAGGAGAGAATCTTTTTGACAGGACTCTTGCCGCAGGATGGACTTCAGTGGGAGCAGCGGATTATGAGACAACTCTTCCGGCGGATTCGACAGCGGAATTGAACGTTGACACTTCCGACGGCATGGGCGGAATGTCCCCGGCAGTATTGGGATACGTCCTCGATTACACTGCAAACGCCAACAATAGCAGCGTGAACTTCGCCCCGGCAGCGAGATTAAGAGCTTCCGGATCCAATAGCGCCATCAATATCATTAATCCGAGAGAAACGAGAGGATATCTTATCTTCTCGCAGGGTGGAAGTTTTGGGGGAAGCCAGTATATCGGAGGCGAGGATTAATCTGAATTAATTGAGGAAAAGGGCCTTCGCTAAAACGAAGGCCCTTTCCTCCCGAAATGAAAAATCCATGAAAAACTATTTTTATCTTGCAATGGCGATCGGGCTTTCATTTATTCCGGCCCTGGCTTCAGCCGCTCCTTCTTTGCCGATGTCTTTTTGGGGAACGGCAACCGTTAATAGCTCTACCAACGTTCCGGTAGGAACAGTAGTGAGGTCCTATAGCGCCACAGGAGAGCTTTATGACAGCACTATCGTTACTGCAGCCGGATTATACGGCACTAATAATTTGGATCAGGCCAACCCCGCGGAAGACAGATTGATTTTCGAGGGAAGCGGGACGATCACTTTTAAAGCGATTATCCCCGGATACGCCGGCGGAGCGGAAGTGACAGCCGCGGAAACGGAAACCTATACGGCCGGGATATCGGAAGTCAAGAATTTGACTTTCACTGCCACGGCAGATAATGTTTGTAATCCCTCGGTCGTTTCTCACGGTACGGTTGGCGCTTATCCGGGTTGCGTTCTTACTTGCAGTTCCGGATATTATAAAAGCGGCAACTCCTGCCTTTCTTCCGGCGGAGGAAGCAGCGGCAGCGGTGCCTCCGACACAACCGCTCCGACTATCAGCAATATCGTTGCCACGCCGACCAGCGGAACGACAGCTACGATCACTTGGAATACCAATGAAAGTTCTCTGACCTGGTTGAATTACGGAACCAGCACGGCTTACGGATCGCAAGTGAAGACAACTTCTTACGCTTCTTCGCACTCGGCCAGTTTGGCCGGCTTGACTGCCAGCACCACTTATCACTATCAGGTTAAGTCGCAGGATTCTTCCGGCAATGTCGGTACGGCCGGAGACAAGACCTTCACGACTTTGGCGGCTGGGCAGACCTCTTCTTCGACGTCTTCCTCTTCAACGACAACTGGTTCGACAGGCGGCTCGACGACCTCCACAAATCCGAACGTCAGCCAAATGACCAGAGAGCAGCTTATCGCTTTCATTCTTCAGCTGATTGCGGCTATGCAAACCAGCGGTACGACCGGCACGACGACGGGAGGAACAACTGGGACTGGAACAGGTTCAACGACAGGTCTTTCCGCGATCCCCGCAACCTTCACTTTCCAAACTAATTTGAGATTCGGAATGGAAATGATCGATGTTAAATACTTGCAGATCATCCTGAACTCCAGCGCGGATACGAAAGTCGCTTTGACCGGAGTCGGATCTTCCGGATACGAAACGACCAGATTTGGCAACGCCACTTTGGCCGCGGTAAAGAACTTCCAGTTGAAATATGGAATCACCACTTCCGCCGGCGCCGGCTACGGCTTAGTAGGCCCAGCCACCAGAGTCAAATTGAACGGTCTATTGGGCAGATAAAGCAAGTCCAATCAGAAGGCCTCCCTTCCGGGAGGCCTTTTGGTTAAACAATCTATACCTTTCCGAAAGGTATGGTTAGTTATCCACAATTTCTTTTGTGGTATTTGGTATTATTAATAAGCAGCATGAACATACCGTATAAAAAACCGGAATTTGCAAATGGGGAGATATACCATGTTTTTAATCGCGGGGTAGATAAAAGGGTCGTCTTTGAAGAGGATGGCGATTATTTTCGTTTTATCTCAAGTCTTTATGAATTTAACAATAAAGACAAGGTAAAAATGCAAGCTCGTATTCTAGAAAGAATGGCCGCCAAAAGAATCTATACCTTTCCGAAAGGTATAGATGAGAAAAAGAAAGTTCGGGAAAAAATAGTGGAAGTTGTGGCTTTTTGCTTGATGCCAAATCATTATCATTTGATTTTAAGGCAAACAGCAAATAACGGAATTTCTATTTTTATGCAAAAAATAGGAAGCGGCTATACTAATTATTTTAATCAAAAATATGACAGGGTCGGAGGCGGTTCTTTATTCCAGGGGAAATTTAAGGCTGTCCATGCGGCTGAAAATGGACAATTTTTAAATTTAGTTACATATGTTTTTACTAATCCCGCGGGGATTATTTGCCCGGAATGGAAAGATAACGGATTGATCGACCCTGGTAAAGCGATCGATTTTTTAAATTCTTACCGCTGGTCAAGCTATCTTGATTCCATCGGTATCAAAAATTTTCCATCGGTTACCGATAGGGATTTTATTTATAAGATGTTCGGCGATTTTGATAGCCCCGAAGACAATAAAATAAATAGATTAGGCGGTGTTAGAAAAAATGTAGAAGATTGGATCTTGTATAAAGCCAGCATAGACAGGGGAATTTTTGAAATTAGCGATTTGTTGCTGGATTAAAACTATACCTTTCGGAAAGGTATAGTTTTATGTCGGCGTTAAAGTAGAAATATATAGAAAAAGGCTGGCGCGAAAATATTTTTTTAGTGTATAATGTTTGTAAAAGATAATTATTGATTCTTGTAATTTTCCCATGACTCGTTTTCAAAAATACATCGCGCCCGGTTCTTTGTTGTGCCTTTTGGTTCTTTTAGGTTTTTCGGCCGTTGCTTACGGAGCAACCAGTTTAAAAAATGAAGCGGCTCTCAAGACTCAAGATCAAAACAGCCTTGGGGTTTTTGACAAAGCCAAGCCCGGTTTTTTGGCCGATAAAAAAGCCAAATACGTTTCCGGCGAAGTTATCGTTAAATTCAAAACAGGGGAGATCAGCTTGAGCGGCCAGGCAGGATTGTCCAAAGCCAAAAATTTCGCCGCTTCAAAAAAATTATCTTTAAAGGGAAGTGTCAAAAAGCAGAATATCGTTATCTTTAAAATAAACGATTCCCGGTCGGTTGAATCGGTGGTGCAAGAGTTGAAAAAATATCCGAGCGTCGAGTTCGCCCAGCCCAATTTTATTTACTATCCAACGGAGATCAGTTCGAACGATACTTACAAAAATTTGCTTTGGGGAATGGATAATACCGGCCAGATCGTTAACGGCACAGCTGGAACGGCTGGCGCCGATATCGATGCGCCGGAAGCCTGGGCGATAAGCGAAGGTACGAATACTTCGACAATTGTGGCAGTTTTAGATACGGGCGTTGCTTACAATCATCCCGATCTGGCCGCCAATATGTGGGACGGCACGAATTGCAAAGACGAGAACGGCGATCTGCTGCCTGGCGGCTGCCACCACGGTTACGATTATCTGGCTGGAGATAATGATCCATTGCCTATAGAAGAATCCCATGGCACGCACGTGGCCGGGACCATAGCCGGAATAAAGGGCAACGGGCAGGGAGTTATCGGAGTTGCGCCTCATGCGAAGATAATGGCCGTGAAGGTGGGGGAAGAATATTTAAGCGACGCAGCTATTTTGAACGGGATCGCGTTCGCCGAGCAGAACGGAGCGAAGGTTATCAATGCCAGCTGGGGAGGCGGCGCCGACAACTGCGCCGACGCTTACGACGAGGCTCTGTACCAGGCGATACAGGGGTTTAGCGGCTTGTTTATAACGGCCGCCGGCAACTCCGCCGCCAACCATGACGGATCTTCTTATTTTGGTATGCCCGCCGATTACGGAAGCACGGCTTCCTGCTGGACAGGATTGGACAATATTATCAGCGTGGCCGCCACTAATTCGGATGACGATCTGGCTTATTTTTCCGACTACGGAGCTAATTTCATAGATGTCGGAGCGCCAGGCGTTGATACCTACAGCACGGTGGCTTATTATTATTCGACTCTTTTGAACGAAGATTTTGAAGAAGCTGCTGTCCCCAATATTCCCGCCGGGTGGACCAGAGAAGGAGCGGTCAACAACTGGCGGACCGCCAGCGTTTCCGGATCTAAAGTTCTTTACGCCGATCAAAGTTTTCCTTATACGGATAATGCCACCAGCAGCGTGACTTCTCCGGCTTATGACCTTAGCAGCGCGACCGAAGCGAATATGGGATTTTCCGTGAGTTGCGATACGGAATATGACCTTATAAATTGGGTCGATTACCTTTCCCTGTTTTTTAGCAGCGACGGTGCTAATTTCAACAGAGCGTTGAGACTGGATGAAGTTTATATAGATATGCTTAACGGCGAGGATCCCTATAGCAGCACTAGCGCCGCTTCGATGTATTTTTCCGCCGCTCTGCCTTCGGGATATCTGACCAATAATTTTAAGGTGAGGTTTGGCTGGACGAGCAATGGTGTGGACAACAATCATGACGGTTGCTGGATCGATAACTTGAATGTCTCTAAAATAACCGAGTCGCTGGACGGGACCAATGGAGGGTACGATTATATGAGCGGAACCTCAATGGCTACGCCGCATGTGGTGGGCTTGGCCGCTTTGATCTGGGGAGATAATCCGGCCTTAACGGCCGCACAGGTTAAAAGCATTATTCTCGGCAGCGGCGATTCGCTGGCTTCATTGAACGGCAAGACCGTTACGGGAAAGAGGATTAATGCTTATAACTCCGCGTTTAATGTTCTTAATCCGGCTATCGGCTATGAGAGCGACAATGTGATCCCGACCAGCTCGATCAGCCAGGCGGTAAACGGTACAGGCATCGTTACCGTGAATTTCAAAGTTAAGGACGGCATTGCCGGGATGGCGGAAACCTTAAGCAATTTCGGATACAGCATAGACGGCGGTTCGACCTGGAAAACCCCGACCAGCAGCGATGCTTCAGCGGCTTTTTCCGGCAGTTGGAGAAATAACGGTTATACGGCCGCCGCGGACTATTCCAGCAGTTCTTACAGTTTTACTTTTAACAGCAAGCACTCTGATTTTGCCGATTTCAACAACGCGCAACAGAATAACGTAAAGATCAGATTTAAAGCCAATGATGGTTTTAAGACCAGCTCTTACGCGGAGAGCGGGGTTTTCGCGATAGATAATCTTCCGCCATCCGTGCCCGTTATTATCGACCCGGCGGAGGGTATAAATTATGTTACGACTACCAGCTATACGATCACCGGCACGGCCGATGCCGGATCTTTGGTCAGAGTATATCTGGCGGACGCGATCAGCGCTTCCCAGCAGTTAGATTCCATTTCTACCGATTATTCGATCGAAGTAGAGCTTGAGGAAGGAACTTTAAGGGTTTTTGACATCAGGGCTCTCGACGGGTTCGGCAACAGCGCGAGCGCAACGGGATCGGTTTCTATTGTGCGGGATGGAATCCCGGCAGCGTTGTCAATGATCAGCGTGGGCGGAGATTCGAGCGCGCCTTATAGAACGGAAGAAAGCGCTCCGATAATTGTTTTCAATGCGACAGATACTTCTCCGACATTAGCTTGCCGCTGGGATACGGTTGATACAGGCTATTCGGCAATGTCCGCGGAAAATGGATTTTCGGCCAGCACTGCCGCTTCGAGCTCAAGCTTCACCCTGCCTGACCAGGGCGAAGACGGACCAAAAGAGGTCCACGTTTCTTGCAGAGATCTGGCCGGCAACGAGAATTCGGCCGGTGACAATTTGGATGTGGCTTTTACCTTAGGAGATACAACAAAACCGGTTGTCGCTTCGGCTTCCGCTTCTCCCGATCCGGCCAAAGCAGGGACTGTCACTATCACGGTTAACTTCACCGATGCCGGAGGAATGGATAATAGCGTTGATCCCGTTGTCAGCGTGTTGGGATTGCATAGCGTTTATTCTTCAACCGCAAAGGTAAGTTTTGCGAGCAGTACATATATCGGAACGATCGATCTGCAGTCCGATAATGAAGAAGTTCCGGGGGCGGTTATAAAAGTCGTCGGGGCGAAAGACTTAGGGGGGAACACGATGACCGATAATAACAATGCCGGAAGTTTTGTTGTCGATACGATCGCTCCAAGATTTTCTGCAGTTAGCGCGGGAGGAGATTTGAGCGCGCCTTATTATACAAAAGAACTTTTTCCGGTAATTGTTTTCAGCGCGACAGATACTTCGCCGACATTGGCTTGCCGCTGGGATACGGTTGATACAGGCTATTCGGCAATGTCCGCGGAAAATGGATTTTCGGCCAGCACTGCCGCTTCGAGCTCAAGCTTCACCCTGCCTGACCAGGGCGAAGACGGACCAAAAGAGGTCCACGTTTCTTGCAGAGATCTGGCCGGCAACGAGAATTCGGCCGGTGACAATTTGGATGTGGCTTTCGTTTTAGACACGGTTGCTCCGACGGCGGTTTTAAGCAATAAGCCTTCTTCCGGCACAACCGCAACGACAGCGGACGTCATTGTTGGAGGAGAAAGCGTGGCTTTTTATAAGTATAAATTAGGCGGCGGAAGTTACAGCTCCTCTTTCGCGACAAGTACTCACATCTCCCTTTCCGGATTGAGCGTCGGACCCCACACATTATATGTCGTAGGTAGCGATGAGGCGGGAAATTGGCAGAGCAGCGACGTTGCAAGTTCTACGAATCATACTTGGACGGTCGCTTCAAGCGGCGGAGGAAGCAGCGGTAGCGGCAGCGGTGCCTCCGACACAACCGCTCCAACGATCAGCAACATCGTTGCCACGCCGACCAGCGGAACGACAGCTACGATCACTTGGAAGACCAATGAAAGCTCTCTGTCTTGGTTGAATTACGGAACCAGCACGGCTTACAGCCTGCAGGTAAAAACTTCTTCCTATCTTTCGACCCATTCCGTTAATTTGGCCGGTTTGAATGCCAGCACCACTTATCACTATCAGGTCAAATCACAGGATTTTTCCGGCAATTCCGGCACGGCCGGGGATAAAACCTTCACGACTTTGGCGGCAGGAACTGTTGCTCCAACTTCAACTGCAGCAACGGCCACAACTTCAACTTCAAGCTCGACTTCGACCTCGATCTCTTCCATAAATCCGAACGTCAGCCAAATGACCAGAGAACAGCTTATCGCTTTCATTCTTCAGCTGATCGCGGCTATGCAAACCAGCGGAACGACCGGAACGACTGGCACCACGACGGGAGGAGCAACTGGGACTGGCACAGGGACTGGAACGGGCTCAACGACAGGTCTTTCCGCGGTCCCCGCAACCTTCACTTTCCAAACCAATCTGAAATTCGGAATGACATTGATTGATGTTAAATATCTGCAGATAGTCTTGAACTCCAGCGCGGACACGAAAGTCGCTTTGACCGGAGTCGGATCTTCCGGATACGAGACGACCAAATTCGGCAACGCAACCTTGGCCGCGGTAAAGAATTTCCAGACCAAGTATGGAATCGTCGGCTCTACCAGCGCCGCTTACGGCTTGGTAGGCCCAGTCACCAGAGTCAAATTGAACAGCCTGCTGGGAAGGTAATATCTACACCTGTCCGACAGGTGCAGATCATTAAAATTCTTCCAAGGTTCCAAGGGGTCTAACCCCTTGGAGTTTATTTGACAAAAATAAATAAAGCTGTTAGAGTTTCAGCTACGAGAAAGCAATTTCCGCTTTTCTCCAAGAATGTCAACTGGAAGCCCCTCTCTAAAGGGGTTTTTAGTTTCCTCGAACAGAGTTATCCACAGAAATTGGCGAGGTCGGGCTCCGCCGCGCCGTAGCTCCCGCGGTCTGCCTGTCGGTAGGCAGGGAGCGAAGCTAGGCTCTGGCATCTCTGCGGTCTTGACAGAAAAAAATAAAGCTGGTATAGTTTAAATATCGAGAGCGCAAGACTCATTTTCTCCAAGAATGTCAGCTGAAAATCCCTCTCTAGGGGGTTCTTAGCTGTCTTGCCCTCCTGATTTTGTACTTCTTCGTTTCCTTAATATGCATTCATCAATTCAGATTTTTTAAGAGGCATTATTGTAAAGAAACCAGCGAATCCGTTCATGAAAGGATAAGTAAAAGTAGTACAAAATCAGCAGGGTAAAAACCTCGACAACTCGCCAACCAGGCGGGTTTTTTGTTTTAAGCAAGCGGAGGCCGCCCGTACAAAACGCTCGAAAAAATCTGCACAGGTGGCACCTGTGCAGCGCTTTTGCCTGATCCGGCCGGAACAGCGCGGTTCAAAATTGTCCAGCCGGATGGAGTTATCCACAGAAATTACCAAGGTCCGACCTTGGTAATTCTTGGTATGCGGGATGAAGGAGGGGACCTCGATCAGCTTGTCCGCAGACTAAGGAGATTGAGGCCGGAAAGATGTTGCAAGGTGACACCTTGCAATTTTTTTACCCGCGCGGGGGATATTGATGGAACTTCGGTATTCTGGTATAAAAATCATTAAAGTTCATTAACATTCTTATGTTTTTTTATCCTCGTAGGAGATGGCGTTAAGGACCTTTTGGAAAAAGATCTTTGGCGCCATCCCTTACGGACTCACTGTGTGATCCACTACTGATATGGCTCATAAGCTTTAAAGCTTTTTATCAAGCTTATGATCGTACGGAAGCAACCGAAAGCGCATTGAAGAAAAAGAGGTTGTTATGAAGAAACGGATTTTGCTATTAGTCGTTCTGGCCATGGTCTTGAACCTATTCGGCCTGACGACTGAAGCTCTCGCAGCCCCTACACTCACGAGAAAAGAAGAGGGGTACGCGGTATCGGACACAATGATTGATGGACCAACTGGAAATTCTGTGGCGGCATTCTCTGGCGGCGGCGGAGGCATTGAAGAAAGCATAGCTTTAATGAGGTATTCCAAGAGCGGATCGGACGGTCTTGCACTGGTTCTAATGGACCCATTATCCGCGTTTTTGGGAACAGATACGATGAACGATTCAAAAGATGGAATAAGACTTCTTGCCGAGATCCCCAGAACAGGCAACATGAGCGATGCCAACTCTACCTCAAGGGTCAAGATCGAGACGGACCCATATGCTGCTCAGAAAGCCTGCACTTGCTACAAGGAAGATTCTGCCGGATGGCCAGGTCCTGGTCCTAAACCAATGACGGAGGTACTTCAGAGATTCAATCCATAAGTCCAAGAGGATAACAGCATAGCATATAGCATGGGCGCCGGACCCCTTCTCCGGCACATAAAGCCAATTTATCTTTCTGACGGCAATTTCACCCCCCGTCGGATGAAGAAAGATAATGCGGCTTTCTTTTTTTACAAAAAATTTGATTGTTTATCTAATGGAGTTATTCACAGAAATTACCTGGGTCCGACCTCGCCCGCCGCAACCCCGCAAGCATGCGGGGCGAAAGCGGGCCTTGGTAATTATCTGCACAGGTGCCACCTGTGCAAGTTTTTCGGTTTGATATTTTTGACAAAAATTTGGGAATGTTTTAAACTGATTTTTCCGTATTAGTTCGTTGAAAACTCAAAGGTCGTGAACTGCGGACCTAACCACCGTTTCGCTTAGAAAAGAGGGAACGGAACCAAACATGGGAAATAAAATTTCCATAAATTTGTCTCTTTTGAAAAAACAAATTGGGCGGAAAAAGGTCAGCGTAACAGCTGTCCATTATTCACCCGACCAGGAAGTTCCTGGCGCGGTAGTAGTGTCTTTCAGCGATTTTCCGAACGCGAAGAAAATTGAGTTGGTCGGTTTTTCCAAAGCTAAGATATTGGATATTTTTTTCAACGGCGAAGAGCCAAGGAACGAGTATCTGGCGCGCGCTGCAGAAGTATTGAATGTCTCTCTTTCTTATATAGCCTTCCGGATCGGGGAGGACCTAGCGAAGAAAGGGGCGAAGGTTTTGAACGTTTTTCTGGAAGCAGAGCAGAGAAAATTTCTTGAAAAGGCGGAGTTGTTGCAGGAGAAAAATCCATCTGGATATTTTGTTGAACTAAACAAAAATTCGGTGATATTTTTTCCTCCTTCGCAAATCGTCAGCCCTGAAGAGTTGAAGCGGAGGACGGTACGGATAAGTATCATCCAAAGAAAGAAGAAAGAGGAGACTGGTTAAACAGCAGATCGATCGCCCGCACTGGAAACAGGCGGGCTTTTGTTTTAATAAAAGGCTCCAAGCGAGAGATGAATTCTGCTATAATGGCTTTACAGTTGGATTAATCCTAACGGCTATGAAAAAAAATATTTCCAAAAACATCAGCGTCTGCCTTCCCGGCATTCAGGAAAAAGTTTTATTGAAAGACCATACCACTTGGCGCATCGGCGGTCCGGCAAAATATTTTTTTGAAGCGAACGATCCCGATGAGCTGATAGCGGCATTGCAGTTCGCCAAAGAAGAAGACCTCCCATATTTTATTCTTGCCGGCGGCAGCAATGTTTTGGTTTCCGACAGAGGGTTTGAGGGATTGGTCGTTAAAATAAAAATATCGGACTTGGAAATAAAAGAAGAAGGGGACGGAATAAAAGTTCTGGCCGGGGCCGGGCTGCCTTTGAATTTTTTGTCGGCCAGGCTGGCCGAAGCCGGCGCGTCTGGAATGGAATGGTCCGCGAGCATCCCCGGCACCTTAGGCGGCGCGATATTCGGCAACGCCGGAGCGTTCGGCCCTTCGATGGCCGGGAGCGTGGATTGGGTGGAATTTTTGGAATCGAAAAACGGGAAATTCCAAATAAAAAAATATCAGAAAAAAGAATGCCGCTTTACTTACCGTTCGAGCATCTTTAAAAAAAGATCGCCGCGTTTGATCGTCCTTCGGACCCAGCTGTCTTTGGCTAAAGGAGATAAAGAGGCGATAGCTCAAAGGATGAAAGAACACGCCGATTTCCGCAGGGAAAGGCATCCGTTGAATTTTCCTTCGGCAGGAAGCGTTTTCAAAAATTATGCCAAGGCCATAAAGAATAAAAGTTTTTTGAAAAAATATCCGGAGATGGAAGCGTTCAATAAGAAAAAAGAACTGCCGGCAGGCTGGCTGATAGCCAAGTCCGGACTGGCCGGAAAGAAGATCGGAGCCGCGCAGATATCGGAAAAGCATTCCAATTTTTTCGTGAACTTGGGAGGAGCGAAAGCGAAGGACGTCCGCGCCCTGATAGAATTGGCTCGGAAAAAAGTCAAAAAAGTTTTCGGAGCGGAGCTGAAAGAGGAAATAATATATCTTGGTTAAATTTTTAATTATTGGTTTTTTGCGCTTGTTTGAAAATTGAGTCATTGTAAATTTATTGCCTGCCTGCCGGTAGGCAGGAAAATTAGAAATTGAAAATTGAAAATTGCGCAAGAATAGTTTTCCACATGTTGACAAATATTTCTAATGATTGAAAATATAGTAAAGAAGAAATTCTTTCAAAAAAAATATCAAAGATTTGGCAAGTAGTGGTCGGCTGCTTGCGGCGATATTCAGAAATTTAATAAATTTTTTTAAACTAAAATTAAAAATAAAATGGCCACAAAAAAAGCAGCTAAGAAAGTAGCTAAGAAACCTGCCAAAAAAGCAAAAGGCAAGAAATAGTTTTCAGAAGCAACCTCCTCTCTCAACAAAAGGAGGTTGCTTTTTTAAAGAATTAAATTTTAAAAATATGCAGATAATTTTCAGGACGAACAAAGAGTTTTTATTAAGGCCGGAGCTGGAAGATTTTTTCCGAAAGAGGATGGAAAAGCTGGAAAAATTTTCCGGGGGAGCCGAACCGGTAAGAATGGAATTGGAAATAAGACTGGCCGACAGCCGCCTTCGCAAAGGAAGTTTGTTCCAGGCGAAAGCGAGCGCGGCTTTGCCGAGAAAAACCTTGAGGGCTGTCGGAGAGGGAAGGACCATCAAAGATGCGATGATCGAAGTGCGGGACGAGCTGGAAGAGCAATTCAAAAAATACGCGACCCAGCCGGCGGCAAAAAGAAGAGCGGCAAAAAAAATGCCCGAGTAATTTTAACTTATATGATTTCCAACAAGAGCGGCGGAACATTTATCCCGCCGTTTTTTGTTTGTTGCGGGCCGTACGTATTTATCCACAGTACCATTTGATCGTTTATGCTAAGATATGAAAAGATAATAATCCAAATTCATATCTAATTTTTGTTTAACCATATATGTCCTACCTCTTTCGCGTAAACTCCCGCGCCCTAGCTCTGGCCGCAGCCGTTACGGTTTTATCCCTCTCGGCCGGGTATTTCG
>Ga0265297_10009677_pt1 | contig 12344 bp, 11 predicted proteins | sample Munlanlwell13791_FD_192502 | JGI IMG/M metagenome (GOLD analysis project Ga0265297, IMG submission 192502) | Leachate microbial communities from a municipal landfill in Southern Ontario, Canada - Leachate well 137-91 | ecosystem: Engineered > Solid waste > Landfill > Unclassified | place...
TCCTTCGGCTCCTCCCGGTGGTCCTTCGGCTCCTCCCGGTGGTCCTTCGGCTCCTCCCGGTGGTCCTTCGGCTCCTCCCGGTGGTCCTTCGGCTCCTCCCGGTGGTCCTTCGGCTCCTCCGATGGGCAAACAGGAAGTTGCTACATGTGATCCTCAGATCGGTCTTAAGCCTGGCACTGGTAATGGTAAGGACGTGGAAACGGCCAATCCTAATATCGGCCCCACCAATAAATCAGAGAAAGATCTGGCGGCACGTCTAGCTAAAGCCGAGCGAGATCTCGAAGCTGTTGGTAGGGTTATTGAGACAATACTAACGGCGCCCCAGCGCAGGGCTGTAACAGGACTTACTTTTGTTCCGATGCGTAAGACCGAAGAGCCCCTTAAAACCGCAAAGAAACCGTTTGGGGAGCTAACGAAGTCTGAGCTGCACGCAGTACTGGTTTCCGCTACCGACCCCCAGAATAGTAAGCTAAGCAAGGCAGAGCGGAATGTCGTAACCGAGTATTGCCTCTCCCCTCTTTCGGTTGACATGTCGTCAATTGAAGCTATTTACAGTAAGGTGTAACACCCACTTTCATTGAGGAGTATATATATGAATAATCTAATTAGCAATCTCCAGACCCTGGCTAAGGCGATGGAAGCGGGCGGATACAATGCGCAGCCCTCTTCTTTGGTCGGGGGATCTGCGCTGCAAATCGAAGATCTGAGCCCAGTGATGCAAAATGTTACATTCGGTGAAGAGCATCTGAAATTGCAGAAGGTGCTCAAGGTTGAGTCGTGCAAGAGCGTTCTGGCTCAGTTCGACCGGCAGCTTAGCTATGGCCAGTTTGGCGGCAGCGCGATGATCGAAGGCGCGGTCGGTATGGAAGAGACGTCTGATTTCGTACGAGTCGTGGTGCCAATGTGCTTCTATTCGCACATGCGTCGAGTTACCGTGGTGGCTAATATGGTCGCTACTGTCGACGGGATGAAAGCCGAAGAGAGAGCGGCATCTGATGCGGCCAAGAAGATCGCGGCCGATATCGAATTCGATATCTTTAGAGGCAAGAGCGACTTCAACAACGGCGGCATCTATGATGGTAACCCGCTTGCTATTCCTATGGCCCCGAACATGCTTGGTATCGACGCCCAGACACGCGCGTCGGATTTCCAAGTCAATAGCCAGGATCTAATGTTCGACGAGTACGGATCTGGTTTGAGTGTTATCGTAAATGGCGGGGACGTTCTCTCTCAGTCAATGATCGAGGACGCCCACGTACGTTCCTCGATGGCTTTGGGGAATGCCGATCGTCTATTTATCGATCCACTTGTCATGAGCGCGTATAATAAACTCACGTACGGAGCCGGTCTCGGTACTAGCAATATTCAGCGCATGGTTATGGCCGGGTCGCCGCAAGATGCTACGGGCGCCGACCTTCGTAAACAGTGGACCTCTGGTGCTCCCGTGAACCTGGAGTCCAGCCGTTTCCTATCGGGCAAATTCCACTGGGCACGTCCCCGCAGTCAGGCTCCTGGGCAGGTCGGTACCCTTACCGTCACCCCTGCGGGCGCGGGCACTGGATCGTTGGCTGCTGCTGCTAACCTCTACTACATCGCCACTGCTTGCAATGAGGCTGGCGAGGGCGCTCCGGCCGCAATCGTGGCGTCGGGTGCGGTTTTGGCGACGGGGTCGGTTCGTGTTCAGGCGGCGGCGGTCGCCGGAGCCAAGTGGTACAATATGTATCGGGCAAGCGTAAATAGCCCGAAAGTTGCTCGTTTTATTGGCCGAATTGCTCCTACGTCTGTTGGCGCGCTCGACTTCTACGATCTGGGCAATAAGATCCCGGCGTTTGTGACTGGTTACTTGCTGCAGACAGATACGATGGCGATAAAAGAGCTGGCTCCTTATAGCCGACTCAAGCTGGCTGTGTCTGATCTCAGTACCCCCGAGGCGCATTTCCGCTTTGCTACCTTGGCTTCTCTGCAACCCAGGAAGAACGTGCTGATAGATAACCTGAAGGGATCGGCGGTGTTCTACACCTAACTCACCGGCGGTATAGTAAATAAAGGGCCCACTTTAGTGGGCCCTTTTCTTTTGGGGCGTGTTATCATATAATAGAGGATGATGGACCCGTGCCTTATTAAGGATCTAAGACGTCGATAGGAGAGGGTAAATATGAGGTTTGTTGGCGTAGGATTTGCTTTGATGTTATTATGGATCGGCTTGGTCGCGGTGGCGATCTGGTGTGCGCCGGTGGCGGTCATTCAGCTTGCCTTTTGGATTTCGAACTTGGCAGTGTATTTTCTAGTAGGTGCCGGGGTCATTGCTTTTTTGTTGCAGATAACAGAGGATTAAATGATCGCACTGGCGATTCTAGGACTGTTAGGTGGTACTTGCTTTGCTATTAGCGGGGTGCCTGCTGCTTGGGGGGTAGTTCGCGACGGAAGGAACCGAGGTACGCCGATATCCGCTGCGTGGGCCATTGTATGTGGTAGTGTGTGTACGTTTGTATACCTGACCGTACTACACGGGGTGGATCCTATTATCTGGGTTAACTATTTACCTAGCATACTCAGCTGGGGAATCATCGTATGGTACAGTTATTTCCCTAGGAAGGGCGGTCGAGGGTGATATGTGTCATATATGTGTCGCCGTTCGGCATATGCCGCTGGATCGGGCCCTGTCGATGATCGCTCAATGGATGTCACAGCATGATAATAGTGAATGCGTGGATGCTTTGATCGGGCGCCTGATTGGTGCAGTAGACGGCGAGGACGACGCAGAGGCCAACGCGGCCTGGGAACAGAGTCGACATCGTTAATTTTACCTCTCACGGAGATATACGGAGATATGATGCTACAATACTATTGTCGATTGTTATATGTGGTGGTGTTCATCGTCTGGGCGGGGCCAGTAAGAGGCTTAGATGCCCCTCAGGCGATATGTGCTCGTATCGAGCGAGATCTAATAGGGGTCTGTGAAGAATCTAGAGGTGATCTTGCTGGCCCGTCAAAAGAAGCCGCTAGGGCGATCTGTGCGACTGCGGCCCAGTATGCGGAAGATCTATGTCGAGCCGGAGAGGTGCCACAGTATGACGACGTGTCGGTGTGTAGCCAGCGAGCTAACCTGATAGCCCGCGCCATATTCGGTGCATGTGGTCGGTTGCGGGCAGACCCTGCTATGTGTAGGTCGTTGTTGGAGGGAGCCGCTGGGCGATATTACGTACGATGCGTGGAAGGAGGAGCCGGACGTGAATGATCGAGTGATTACCGAAGCGAACACGCGATTAGTTGAGGTAGGAATGATTGTCCCCTTGTCGGTGCATAATCCGTTCCCTATATACACCCATGATCACCGTCTGGTGGGGGCCGCTGTGGTATCTGTGGAGTGGGGTGGTTTGGGGGTTAGGTGTATGGTGGACGCCCACACCCCAGAAGCCTTTGATCTGGCTAATGAAATCTCGCGGTGTCGTATTGTTTTCGATGGTCAGCTGGTTGGTGACGCGTTGTCGGGGCGTATTGTGTTGATGTCTAGTTGATTTTTTGGTCGCACCCTGTTACTATATCTCTATGAACCAGCCCCATCAGTGGCCGTTCGTAGTGATATGGTCTGTCACCATGGTGTTAGTGTCTGTCATCCTGGGTGTGTCGTTGGCTCGCAGGCACTTGAGTCCGCAGCAGGTCGCGATAAAAAGATACAGGCCCCTACCTAGGAATCCATATCCCAGCTTGGCGGTCGTAAGATGGGAGGTCCGCAGGGTTATAGCGGCTAGATATGAGGTGGAGCATCGGGTGGCCAAAGAGTTACGGCTGCGTCTGGTCGGTTGTCCGAGTGGGCGAATAGGTGAACTGGCGCATGTATTGGTCACAGAGGCTTATAGACACGGCTTTGATCCGTGGTTGATGGTGGCAGTTATCGAGGCGGAATCAGAGTTTCGGGTGACGGCTAGGTCTCCCACGGGGGCCCGGGGGCTGATGCAGTTGATCCCATCTACATTTCGGTCCGTGTCGTCTCATGAGGATCATTACGATCCCGTCGAGAATGTCCGGGCGGGAATAAAGTACTTTGCGTATTTGCACAAATCCGGGAAGGGGTTTGTACGGTTGGAGTCCATCCTACGTGCCTACAATGCAGGGCCTGGTGGGGCGATGGCGTATGCGCGGGCTCAAAAAACTGGCTCTAATCTGTCTGGTTTTTCAGCTGAGATGAAGGCGTACCCCGGCCGGGTAATGACCCGCTATCGTCGATTGCTGGAGGGTAGTGGGGGGCATCATTCAGCCGACCCCAACAAGCGATGGAGGGTTCCGTGACTAGGTTGGATTCTGGGTTGGTAGCCCTAGCTAATGGCGCGAGAACCGACTTTAATTCTCGCGCCATCGACCGAGCTATACTAGCCTACGAGTGGGCCATCGATGCGTGTAATAGGTTTGCCGGCGGATATGTGGCGGAGGTAGAGTATCGCCGATGTGTTCTGTGTTTGCTCGTGCGGGGCGTGGAGTATCGCGAAGCTTTGCGCCAGGCGAGGAATGTTAGGTAACTGCACCGGATTACAAGGCGACTGCAGTGAATTAAGAGGCGATTGTTTAGGGCTGAGCGGCGACTTAATAGAATGCCATCTCAGTGACGCGGATCGAATTAGTGGAGTGGGGTATGTCTACACTCATAAGAGCATAACGACCTGCTCACGGCCGATATATGGAACACACAAAAACTTTCGTCACCTCTGATCACCATTTTAATCACCGTAATATTATCGGGCTATGTGGGCGGCCGTTCGTCGATGACGATGGATATCCGGACGTAACGCAGATGAACGAGGTTTTGATTCGTAATTGGAATGAGGTGGTGGGGTATAGCGATCAGGTATTTCATCTGGGTGATTTTTGTTTTGGTCCGCTGGCTAGGATCCGTGATATCACGGATCGATTAAATGGGACCAAATATCTGGTGAGAGGGAACCATGATCGCCACTCTAGGTCGGCGTATTTGCGCTCCGGGTTCGTGGAGGTAAGTCGATCTAGAGATCTCACTGTCGGCGGTGTACGTATTTTGATGGCCCATAAGATATCCGACCTGTCGCTCACGGAGTACCACATGGGGCTCTGTGGTCACGTGCACGAAAAATGGACCACGCAGGAGCAACATGGTAAGCGGGTGGTGAACGTTGGAGTAGATGTGCATAATTTTCGTCCGGTAGATATCTTGGACTTGGTCGACGCTGAGGAGACAACACACAGGTAATCTAGTAAGAGGCCTTGGAGGTCTTTATGTTACTGTCCTGCTGGATGTTGTCGGGCGTTGCGGATCAGAATCATTTTGAAATCGTCCCTTCGTTGGAAATGTCTCAAGGTGACGTGTCGGATATTTATTTTGTGTTGTCGGATTTTTCAGCTAACAAAACCGCCACACCCCCTGGACGTCGATATATTGCTGCTCCTGGTAGTACCTTATTGGTTGTGATCAAGGATATCGACAATGCGGTGACGGTATCCAAATATGCTACTCGACCATTCGTCCAAGATGGCAGTATCTGGAAGCTCAGTCTCAACGCTATCACGGACGCGGTGGCAATCGCCGGGCTGATCGGCACTTATGCGCTCAAGTTAACTCTAGTGGAGCCCGGGACCACCATGCCGGCTGCTTGGGGAGCAGGTACCTCCTACGATACAGGTGATTTGGTGTCGTATCTGGGGGGGATGTGGAGATCCCTACAGGACACCAACCAAGGCAATATTCCCGATGACACGCTGGTGTGGTGGCAGCCTATGAGCGTTGTATCGGCGAAGACTCACTCGGGCTTCGTTTCGCAGGCGCTGTCGATTGCTCGTATCACCCAGGAGTTTTAATGTCAATTTTTACCGCACCGGCTCCAATCGGCTCCGTGGGTATGGGGACCGGGGACAAGTTGATTATAGGATCTGAATTCAATAATGCCGTGGACGCTCAGGCGTCGATGGGGCAGGTGGAGCCCATCTTAGTTGTTGAGCAGCTTAAAGAGCGCTTTTTGTTCGGGATTCCGCTCGTCGCTGCCTTGCCTGATCCGGTGACTCATAGGCGGGCTCAGTACACTGATAGTATGCTAAAAGACGTCATCATGCGTGCTGTTGGAAGCGTTGAACTGCTGATGGGGTCAGGGTTCCACGTGACCCCAAAGGAAATTAACCGTCGTCTGCCTTTTGACGTAGCAGAGTATCGGGCGTTGGGGTTTTTTCGGGTGCCCGAATCACCGATTCTTAGGGTGTTGGGTTTGCAGGTCGTAACGGCCGACGGGGCTCCTGTATATACGGTGCCTACGAGTTGGGTAGAGATGGGACAAGCAAAAAAAGGGCAACTGTCTATTATCCCTCTGATGCCTGCAAGTGTAAATGGAGGTTCAGCCCTACCTGCATTCTCTGGTGGCGCTGCGTGGCTGTCTATATTAGGGTCATTTTCTTGGGTGTCGAGTTATTGGACAATTCGATATATCGTCGGAATGAATGAGGGGCACGTGCCGATGGTGCTCAACGAGGTGATCGGGTTAGTCGCCGCCATCGATGTATTAAGTAAGTTGGCGGCCACGTATCGGATCGCTTCTTATAGCTCCGGGCTAGATGCCGCCTCTCAGTCTATCAGCACCCCCGGGGTACAGTTATATGATTCCGCTATACAACGGATGCAAATGGAACTCAAGGAGAAAATTGGTAAGTTGCGGGCATTGTATTATCGCAAGATCTTTGTGGATAATTTGTAGCGGATGCGTAATGGAGAAGACGATACCCAGAACCATACTGAATCACCTGACTGTGGCCGTTTCCGACAAAAACGACTTGGTGGGGTGTTCCTATGTCTAATCCTACGGCGGGGTATTTCGAATCTAGCGATGGATTGCGGATCCCTCGGGCATCTAATCCTTTGCGTGCTCAATTTAATCGACGTTATCTGCAGGCGGTGAAGTCTCATTTTGGGCCGGAGCGTACGTACGACCAGGTTCAGATTCCGGTTGATCGTATAGCCGGAGGCAACGTGGCCCACAACCGAGACAGATTAGGGTTCTATCAAAAACTACTAAAACTCAAAGAGCCACTTCTGCCTATTGTGGTATCGGAGATGGGGGGCGGGAGCTACAATATTCTGGACGGGGCACATCGGCATCAGGCTACTGTAAATGCTGGCATGAGTCATATTTTGGCTCTAGTGGCTCGCTACCCAAAGAAGAAATCATCTCAGTCACCTCATGTGTATACAGGGCGACGTGTGCGTAAGTTACATAAACACACGCCGGCCACTGAGTCAACGGGAGTCGTTGATTTACTGGATCTCAGCAAACACGAACGTGAGGTGCCTCCCAGTCTGCCGCCTCGGATCGCCAACGCCCTACAGGCCATCCAGCATCCAGATGTATTGACCGACGACTTGCGGGGTGAGCGGTATCGGAGTAACCCTGATTATCTGGTTGGGCATAGTTTCGCCGCTACCGAGGCGTTGTATCATTTGATCGACGGCAACAAGACCGGATGGGAGATGAGGCGGATATACGGGTGGCCGACCGAAGATCGGACTCATTGTTTTTTGCGGCACGCCAAGATCGGTCATATTATAGATCCCACCGTCGACGATGACGAACAGGTGCCGTATGATCAAGGAATCGGCGAGTCACTAGGCCCCGTGTCCAGGCGTGGTCAAACGGTGATCAACCGCGCAAACGAAAAACTGGCTCAGCCCCCCAAGGAGTACCTGGGTACCCTGCAACACGATGGCGAAAAATGGTACTTACAGTTACCTGATGGTGATATATCCAAGGCGGAAGGGGCTGGCAAAAAAGGGCCCCAGAAGATGTCGTTGGAGGACGCCCATAGGAAATACCATTATTTTCACATATCTAAGGCCCCCCTGCACGACGCTACAGGAAAATGGAAGGCCCGGCCGAGGGTGCCAGGGAACCGAACAACAAAAGAAGACGAAACAACCCCTCGAATATGTGTAGGGCCGACCTTGTTGCATTGTATTGCGGGGTTTAACGGATTTGACATTACGACACTGAAGCCTCGTGCTGTTGGCAAAATCATAGGTTACCATGTGTATGGAGTACGTAACCCCCCTGGCGTGGTGACCCCTACGCGCAATCAGGTTCCCGACGTTAGATCTACGGGCGAGCGATGGATTACCGAGCCGACTAGATTTAGTTATTTAGGGGCGGTAACAGAGAGTGAAGATAAGCCGATTCTGGTTAAGAATCAATCCTTTGCCTCTAGTGCGTTTTTTCGGAGTCCTGGATTTCGTCATCGGCAGTCCGGTCAGATAGTGGAGACGCCGGGGTTTCATGATCTTGATTTATTGCCCAATCAAGGAGCCGATGAGGACAACTGGGAGGATGGATTCATTGATCGCGACGGCAAGTTCTACGATCGACTTGAGGCTGTTCGGGCGGTAGCGACCTCACAGCCCCCGCCTCGTAACTCTACGGTGGGCGGCAAGTTGGAGTCAGGGCGGTATCGTGACTGGCAACAAAAAGGGGTATTCAAGTCCGAAGGTGACCTGCACAAAGGCGCCATGCGGCGTTTGGCTCCGTTTGATCCAAAAATAGAGCGGCTGGGTAGTCGCGATGAGGCATCATTAGCTCGTTGGCAGTCGGAGCGCGAACAGGACGATCGTGTCGTTGCGGGGATGCCGTTATCAGCTAGGACACGGGCTCTTCATAAACTACATGGCAGGACCGTTGTGCGCCGGGGTGCTGATGGGAAGCGGGAGTTTTTGTTGCATCGTGGGGTGAGTCCAGAGGAATATAAGACAGCCACTGCCCCCGAAAACATCACTCACCCAGATGTGTTGCATGGCAATGCGTCTCCGGGTGGTTTTGTTAATCACACTGATCTTTCTTCTTGGACTCCTAGGTATTCATTAGCTCGGGCTTTTGGCAGAGGATATTCCGGTAGAGACGAAGCGCGTATTTTGTCTGCTTGGGTGCCGGAGGATAGTATCGGGACGATTCCAGAGCAGATGGGTGCCTTAGACGATGCCGCAGACGACGATGATAGTTTGGATGATACATATAAACCTACGATTGGAGCTAATTTATATAGCGGCGAACAGGAAGTTATAGTGCACGGAGACCATAATTCGCGTCGGGCCACGGGGGCTGAGATCGACGCGGCCCTTCATCCCTCCATGCGGGACGCGGTCACTAGAGCATCGAGGACGATACCGATCAGTTTCTCAAATAAGCCCCCTAAGGTTCTTAAGTCCGAAGGTGACCTGCAAAAATCTATTCAGGCCAGCGGACTAAAGTATCAGTCTCCTGATGGTCAACACGAAGAGTGGGATTACTCGCATCTATTACCAGAGAAGACGCGCAAGGAAGGGTACCAGCTGGCTCTGAGGCTCAACCACAAGACTAAGCATGCTTTGTTGATGGCCACGCACATGCAATCTGACGGTACACCTCGTCCTGCTGGGCAGTTGTCTGCTAGCTGGGGCGAGGTCACCGGGGGGCAAAAAGACATCCACCCTTGGGAAGTGTTGGTAGCCGAGCCCGATCGTCGCAAGCGACTCGGTATGGCCATGTACGAGGCCCTGTATGGTCATAGTAAGGCCTACTTGGGGTTGTCGGGGGTGTCGGGCAGCGAACATTCCACGACCTCTCATCTGGTGCACCGGCGACTAGCCGCCAAACACGGACTTGACTACCGCCCCAAGCCCTTCGTGGGCCCTGAGTCTCCCTATACCTCACCTGAGGAATGGGCCGAGACACCCGCTCATGATTTTGACGCTAAATACGACGAGTACCGATACGTCTTGCCCGCAGCACTGCCCCCCGAAAAGACGCAGGTGTCTGATAAGCCATTTACTAAGCGTGATCTAGATCCTAGTCTCGGGTACCAGATCACCTCTGCCCTTAGGGAAGGTGGGGTGGAGGTATTGGCCCATGATCGTTCAGGTAACATGGTGGGGCGAACACTGATGTCACATCGCGGAGATAACGAGATCTACCCTGAGTTCGCGCACGTGCAATCTGAACATCAACGTCGTGGTATTGCCAGTGCGATGTACCAGCATGCCGAAAAGATATCAGGGCGTAAGGTGGTGCCTAGTAGTGCACAGTCCGAATATGCTCAAAAGCTGTGGGCACAGCCCGACAGAAAGTTTGGTAAGTCCGAGGTTTCGCCTTCGGAGTTTCGTAAGTGGTTTGACGGGTCACATGTTAAAGGACCCGACGGCGCCCCAAAGGTGGTGTATCACGGCTCCCCCGATGTCCGTTTTGCTACCGAGTCGGGGGTGTTCAGTACACTCAAAGAGCGAATGGGCAACGAGGATCCTGATCGGGTATTCTTTTTCACCGACACCCCCAAGGTGGCTCGTTCGTATGCGGACCCGAATAGGGCGTGGGATATTCAGCACTCACGTCCGGGGGTACTACCCGTTCATCTAGCGATCAAACACCCAATGATATTAGATTGGGGTGGAAAAGAATGGTATGGGACCAGGCAACACATCGACGCTGCTAAAAAAAAAGGACACGACGGAGTGATAATACGTAACGTGGTGGATTATTACCAGACACCCACTCGAAAAAAGATCCGCCCTCACACCGTCTATGCTGTTTTTGCTCCACATCAAATTAAGAGTATACACAATGTCGGGAGTTTCGGTGTCGATGACCCCGATTTCCGAAAATCGGAATTCAGTCACCCGAGCGATCTAGGTGAATACTATTTGATGTACCATCACGATGCCGGCACCAGCATTTTGACTCCAAGTGGAAACGAACAGCAATTTAGTAGTCCGGCGAAGGCGCATGAGTATTGTAAGTGGCACGCCGAGATAAGCGGAAAGCCTCTTAAAATCCACGAATCGTCTCGTAAGTTGTGGAAAGCTGAGCCTTGTCTCCAAAAAGATGAAGATAATTTATCTGCCGAGAAGATGTGGCTGGTGGCCCAGGATAATGCCTTTATTCGTAGGCGTCTAGCCGAGCGCCTAAACCTGCTGCCGGAGCTGATGCCTCGGTTGGCACAGGATCCAGACGACGGTGTCCGTCGAATCCTAGCTCGACACCCCAAGTTGCCGCCGGAGCTAATGCCTCAATTGGCGCAGGACAAAGACGAAGATGTCCGTCGAAACCTAGCCCTACACCCCCAGTTGTCGCCGGCAGCGATGTCTCAATTGGCGCAGGATCCAGACGAAGGTGTCCGTCGAGATCTAGCCCGACACCCCCAGTTGCCGCCGGAGCTAATGCCTCAATTGGCGCAGGACAAAGACGAAGGTGTCCGTCAATACCTAGCCCTACACCCCCAGTTGTCGCCGGCAGCGATGTCTCGGTTGGCGCAGGATCCAGACAACAATGTCCGTCGATACCTAGCCCAACACCCCAAGTTGTCGCCGGCAGCGATGTCTCGGTTGGCGCAGGATCCAGACAACAATGTCCGTCGATACCTAGCCCAACACCCCAAGTTGCCTCCAGAGCTAATGCCTCGGTTGGCGCAGGACAAAGACGAATATGTTCGCCAGTCTCTAACCCAACACCCCCAGTTGCCGCCGGAGCTAATGCCTCAATTGGCGCAGGACAAAGACGAAGATGTCCGTCGAAACCTATCCCTACACCCCCAGTTGCTGCCGGAAGCGATGTCTCGGTTGGCGCAGGATCCAGACGACGGTGTCCGTCGAAATCTAGCCCAACACCCCCAGTTGCCGCCAGAGCTAATGCCTCAATTGGCGCAGGATTCAGACGAAGGTGTCCGTCGAAACCTAGCTCTACACCCCCAGTTGCCGCCGGCAGCGATGTCTCAATTGGCGCAGGATTCAAGCGAATATGTCTGTCGAACTCTAGCCCAACACCCCCAGTTGCCGCCGGCAGCGATGTCTCGGTTGGCGCAGGATCCAGACGACGGTGTCCGTCGAAATCTAGCCCAACACCCCCAGTTGCCTCCAGAGCTGATGCCTCGGTTGGCGCAGGATTCAGACGAAGATGTCCGTCGAAACCTAGCCCTACACCCCCAGTTGCCTCCAGAGCTGATGCCTCAATTGGCGCAGGACAAAGACGAAGGTGTCCGTCGAGATCTAGCCCTACACCCCCAGTTGCCTCCAGAGCTGATGTCTCGGTTGGCACAGGATCAAAGCAAATATGTTCGTCAAAATCTAGCTGAGCACCTCAAGTTGCCGCCGGAGCTGATGTCTCGGTTGGCACATGATGAAGACAAATATGTTCGCCAAAATCTAGCTGGACATCCCCAGTTGCTGCCGGAAGTGATGTCTCGGTTGGCGCAGGACAAAGACGAAGATGTTCGCCAGTCTCTAACCCGACACCCCCAGTTGTCGCCGGAAGCGATGTCTCGGTTGGCGCAAGACGAAAACGAAGATGTTCGCCAGTGGGTGTTTGAGTGGCATAATCCCG
>Ga0265297_10009678_pt1 | contig 12343 bp, 13 predicted proteins | sample Munlanlwell13791_FD_192502 | JGI IMG/M metagenome (GOLD analysis project Ga0265297, IMG submission 192502) | Leachate microbial communities from a municipal landfill in Southern Ontario, Canada - Leachate well 137-91 | ecosystem: Engineered > Solid waste > Landfill > Unclassified | place...
GTATCAACCGGTAATCAACCGCCTCTATACCCTGGTTGACCAAGGTCGAATTCAATTTTTCGATTATCTGCGACTCACCCATGGTTGTACCCAGGCAAACGCCGACTCTCTTCTCTCCCAGGTCTTCTGGATTTATCCGGCCGTCTTCCAAGGCCAGCCTCGCTGCGGCCCGAGCAAGAGAAGAAGCCCTGCCTATTTTAATTGTTTTTCTTTTAGGGAATAATTCCTGCGGCTGGAAATCTTTGATCTCTGCCCCGTAATGCACGGGAAAATTAGAGGTGTCAAAAGAGGTAATTTCGGCAATCCCGCTTTTACCTTTTATCAAAGCATCCCAGAAATTATGCCTCCCCGTGCCAATTGAAGAAACGACTCCTACGCCCGTAACTACTACGCGCTTTTCCATACTGTCTCTAGGATTAGGGTTGGGAAAGATTGTCTTCTTTTTTCGCCAAAAATTCTTTGGCTATGGCAACGGTTGCATCTAAGGTATTTAATGCGGGTAATTTTTCTTCCGGAATAGTAATCTTATATTTTTTTTCTACTGCAACCAAGACCTCTAAAGCCTTTAATGAATCCATACCCAGGTCTTCTACCAGGCGCATATCCGCTTTTATTTCTGCTGGGTCTTTTTCTAAAACTTCGGCTATTAAATTACGAACTTCACTTTCTATGTCTTGCATATCCCCTCCGTAGCAGCTTGGGTTGTAGTATACACATAATGTATCAATTAATCAATTAAAAAATCTAGAAATAATTAAGCTTGAATTGCCGCTACCAAGGCCAAATGCATTTACTATTGCATTATTGACCCGGCAGGCGCGTGCCTGCGTAACATAAGATAAATCGCAAGATTCGTCTTTTTCTTCGTAATTAATCGTAGGCGGGATCATCTGCCTTTCTATAGCCAAGACTGCCGCTGCTACTTGCAGCGCGCCTGAGGCGCTGAAAGATTCGCCAATCATGGATTTTAGCGAACTAACCTGCAGTGAATTAAAAGAATCCGCAAAAACTTCTTTTATGCACTTAGCTTCCATTGCGTCTGAGTTTACTGTTGAATTAGCGCCTGAGCAAATATAGTCAATTTCCTGAGGTTTAATTTTTGCCTTCTTTAGCGCAGACTGCATCGCTTCTTTTAAGCCGGCAGCGCCAAGATTATGCTGACCAGGGCGGCATGCTTCAAAACATGTACCATATCCTTTAATCTCGGCATAAATATGAGCGTTACGCTCTAAGGCGGATTCTAAATCCTCTAACATCAATACGCAGGAGCCTTCACCTAAAATAATTCCGTTTCTTCTCTTGTCAAAAGGACATGATAATTCAACACTTCCCTTTTTAATCCCCGCCAACAACCCAATCTTATGAAATCCCAGAAAAGTTTCCATGCACAATTCTTCAACTCCTCCGGCTAATATGATATTTTTCCTGCCTAATTTAATAAAATTTAGGGCATAATTAATCGCATCAAGGCTTGCCGAGAAGCCTGTAGAGATGGTAGCGTTAAAACCTTTAATGTTAAGCCTTATACAAGCGTGGCTGACCTGGGCATTAATGACCGTATTGGGAAATAGGGAAGGATTGACATACTGCGGACCGTCTTTTATGGCTACTTTATCAAAATCACAGATACTCTTAAGGCTTCCTAAAGTGTTCCCTGCTACCAGGCCAATGTTGCGTGAATTGTCTTCTTTAATCTCTATCCCTGCATCCTGCAGCGCTAAAAGCGTAGCAGAACATAATAACCTTGCGCTGCGGTCTAAAACACGCAAGCCCTCCGGCCCTAAAATTTCCTGCGCCCGGAAATCCTGTATTTCTGCGGCAGTATGGACCTTGAAAGCTGAGGTATCAAATAAAGAAATTGGCTTAATCCCGGATATTCCATTGAATATTGCTTCACTGAAAGAATCTTTTCCTATGCCGCTATTTGGGCTGATTATACCCAAACCGGTAACTACCACCCTTTTATTATCCATGGTTAACCTGCGCCTATGCCTCCTAAAGAGAAAGCCATGAAGATTATTATACAATGTTCTTTGATTATCTCAAGAGTGAATTTTAATCTTAATGCAGAATACAAAATATCATTAAATTTAAGAATGGCGGGATTGACAATAATGGGTGGTTTGAATGCAAACTCGCATTATACTGCTAAATAAATTAGCTTGAATCAAGCCGGCTGCCGCAACCAATGCATCTTACGATTATGGCCTATCCAATCCTTGATAATCAAATGGCCCATAAAACGGAACATTGCATTTCTAAAGCGCAGCTTCAAAAGCAGAGAAAAAAACCTGGAAAGAGAATAAAATTCGACATAGGCACGGATTACGCCTAACTGTAATGCTTTTGCGGATAATAATTTAGGGCTAAAAACAATATGCTGCCCGTCGTAAAGTTCCCAATCCCTGCTAAAAATCCGCTTTTGCATCTGTAGCTCTTCATGAACCTTAGTCCCCGGGAAAGGGGTAAGTATTGTCAATTGAAGGGTATCTATCTTTTGCTTTATCGCAAACTTAAGTGTCTCCCATATGGTTTTTTCATTGTCATTATCTGAGCCTAAAACAAACATCCCATGGATCTTGATTTTTTTTCTATGGAATGCGCGTATGGCGTGGATAATATCACTGACGCTCTGTTTCTTCTGGTAAGCCTGGAGTGTCTTATGGTTAACTGATTCAAACCCTACGCAGACCACGGAACAGCCTGCCTTAGCCATCATCTCTAACAACTCTTCATCTTTTGCCGCGTCACAACGCACCTGGCAAGACCAGCCGTTAATCTTATTTTTTAACATCAGTTCCAATAATCTGTTTGTGCGTTTCGGATAAGCGGTAAAATTGTCATCGCAAAAGAAAAACCGCTGTTTTTTCTCCCTTGATAATAACTCTGCTATCACATTTTCAGCGCTACGGAAACGGTATTTGCGTCCGAAAATCTTTGTCACAGAACAAAAACTGCAGTCAAAGGGGCATCCCCTGGAAGTAGAAATGGGCATAATCGCAGAAGGTAACTTTATTCCTTTAACTAAAGAAAAATCCGGATGGGGCAAAGAATCCAAATCTTGTACAGGCCTGCCGTAAACAATTTCGTCTTTTATTTTTCCTTCAGCCACTGAGGCAATTACCTCTTCTGCCTCTCCGATAACTACCTGCCTGGCAAATCTTAAGGCCTCCTGCGGCAGGAGGCTGGCATGAACTCCTCCGATAATTACTTTTTCTTTAGGAAATTTTTTGGCTATCTCATATCCGCGCTTAGCAACGGAGGTTAAGATGGAAATGCCTATTAAATCTGCGCTTAATTTAGAATAGTCAGGTTTGTATATATCTTCGTTATAGATTTCTACCTCATGCCCTAAGTTCCTAAGAATGGTCCCCAGATATATGGGCCCCAATAAAGGCATATGCAATTTACTGTATACATTTGCCTTGGATGAGTGAGGCTCAATAAATATAATCTTCATAATTCGAAATTACTGCTGCTTAACAACGCGCACATTGATGGCGCGCGGCCCTTTTTCTGATTTTTCTATATCAAATTCAACATCCTGCTCTTCGTTTAGGGCATCGAATTGGGTATCAACTACGCTGCTGCGATGAAAAAATACTTCCCTTCCGTCCGTATCGCTGATAAACCCAAACCCGCGCTCGCGGACTAACTTCTTAATCTTTCCGTTATGCATCTTGGTACTCCTTTCTGTTTTGAAATAAAAAACCGCAAAGGTTAGTTGCCCCACTTTGCGGTCCAAGACTTCTAATCTTTACTTTTAATAATTATATCATTTTTTACTTATTTGTCAAGCTGAATTAATCGTAACCGAATCCTTCCTTCTGCTGGGTAATCTCGAATTCTCCTGTTAATTCAACTCCGCGGTTGGAAGCGCTTATCCCTATGTTAGCGCCTTTTGTTAAATCGATATCAAATTTACGGCTTATATTTTTTTCCGGTATTTTTATCTCAATAGCAACGTGGTTTTTATCCGTTACGATACTTTTCGTACTCCCGGCAAAACCAATTGCAATGTTTGTACGTAGCCTCTGTTCAAAAATCATTTTGCCGTCAAGGAAAAGCTGTATTAAATCTCCCGAATAAAATCCTTCCTGGAAATGGATTTGCAGGTTAAATTCATTTTTTGCTTCTGGTTTTGCAGGCATTTTAATACATTTTAGCGCAAGAGAATTAATACAGTAGCGTTTATACGTGGGTGCAGGCCCGTTATCAAAGACATGCCCAAGGTGCGCGTCACAACGGCTGCAGAGCACTTCTATCCTGTGCATACCAAAACTATTGTCTTCCCGGATTTTTATATTTAACTCGGAAACCGGCTGCCAGAAACTCGGCCAGCCTGTGCCTGATTCAAACTTAGTCTCTACGCTAAAAAGGTCTGTGCCGCAACAAACACACCTGCACAGCCCTCCTTCCTTGGGAAATTCACAGAATTCGCTAAAAGGCTTCTCTGTGCCTTTGCGCCTGGTAACCTCATACTGCTGCGGCGTAAGCAGCTTTTTCCACTCCGCATCGCTCTTATATACCTTATCTACTTCCTCTACCTTGCCTGTAATTGCGTTGAAAATACGGATTTTTTTAGTTTCCCCTTTGGGCTCAACCATTTGACCTGCCAATAATAAAGGAAAGATTAGTAAAATTAGCAGCGGTATCTTATGATGGCAGAAGATATTGGGCCGCATTTTTATCTATAAACTTGAAAACCGGGAAGTCGTTCATTTCTTTCTCTCTGGAAACGTTTATCATCAACGCTCATCAGTGCTTTTATAAAGCGCCAGGAGATAAATATGTTGGCCCTAACCTTCTCTTTTACCTGTTTGTTGGGAGGGATTAAATCGCCTTTCTCGTCCCACCAAACCCCGAGTTCATATGCAGGGTTCTCTATCCAGATTCCCAGATCATCGATTCCTGTTACTAATGCCCATAACTCATCTTTATAAATTTGAAAAAGGGAGAGGTCGCCTTTTATTTCTTCGGAGAGTTTAAAAAGCACTAACTTACCTTTTAAGTCTTCTACTCCCATATCAACCTCCTTTTAAACCCGCCCTTATCCTGCCGGCATTGATACTCTTTTTACAAATACCGTATAATTCTTTTTAAAATTTTATCTGCAGCTTCTTTATCGCTGCTCACCGCACCTACGCGCACCTCAATCTTCGAACTTGCCTCTGTAATCCTATGTATATCTATCCAGATAGTCTTTCCGTCGCTGTACTTACTTATAATCTGAACGACATTCTGCTCTGTAGTTTCCTTTGCTACCTCCAATTGAAGCGATTTTAAAGCTACCTTGGCAGCCCTGGCCGCATTGTCAAGCGGCGCATTTACTTCCTGAGTTAATTTTCCCGAAAGCCAGACTGCAGTCCCTGTCCCGCCAGCTGCGCCCGCTAATAATAAGCAGCCATAAATATTAGTCAGTAATAAACCAGAAAAGATAAATACCGCGATTTTCTTAAACATTCTATCCTCCTTTGCATCCTTTAATATTTATTTTAATTCTTCGGAAATCCTATAAAGAATACCGCTTGCAATTTCAGGCTTAGGAAGCATGAGTTTTCTTGCCGAAACCGTTGCCTGGGTTACATTGGCTGTTTTCTCTTTAAGTTTAACTGTTATACTCGCTCCGTTTACATTAGCCTCAATAACGCCCGTTGCCTTATTTTCTTTATTGACTTTTCCGGTGCGTTTTAAAACAGCCAAGCTTACTTCATACAAATTAGCAACGCTTAGATTAAAATCCCGCTGCGCGCTATCTTTACCGGCAAATGTTGCCGCAATCGTAATCGGGAGCATCCCCACCCCTGCTAAAGTTGATATGCCGTAAATCTTAGCGCCTTTTATTCCGGCCTGCCTCATCGGCTCAGATATAATAAGCGCTGCTAGCTGGTTGGCACTGGTTATGTTCTTATATGACTTTGAGGCATAAATGTCGTATACTTTTACAGACGGTTCTTTTCCTACGCTGTAATCTTTGGAAATTATCCTGCCCAGCTGCAAATTAAGCAAGTCAATCTGCATCGGCACTTGCTTGACGGGCTTTGACTTCTTGTTTTGAGTCTCTTTCTGTTGTTCAATAATTTTAAGTGAATCAACATTTAATTTGCCTTCTTTGTCCTTTTCTAAGCATAACTCTTTTAAATCGATATCTAAGCGCCGCAAATGAAGTTTGCCTTTGATGATTGAAGATAAATCGTAATCAACGTTAATTATTCCTAAATCTACCAGTACCGCGTTTGAAAAACCTTTAGGGTTATGTATCTTGAAATCGCGTATACGAATCGAGTGTCTTAATATACCTAAGGAGAAGCTGCCTATTTGTGTCTTTGTTCCCGTAACACCGGTTGTGACAGCTGAAACCGCATATTTTATTACCTGGTCTTTCAAAAGAGAAAGAATAAAAAGACAAAGTATGACTACAAAAATTATTTTTAAAATCTTTTTCATCTGGAACCCTCCTTTCTTTTCATCTTTGACTATTGGCATAGTCTTATATATATTGTATCGCTAAAGCAAAATATTTGCAATACGAATCTAAATGTCAGGGCTTTTTTTAAGATTGCTTAAATTGTAATTTAGTGGTAAGGTATTTATCTGGTTTTATCAATCATAAGGGAGGACTAAGATTAAATACAGCCACGCTTTATTCCTAAATCCATATATAGAGCGCAATGCAACAAATACGATGATGCTCTTTCCGCCCATAGGCCTTGAATATGTGGCCACAAGCGCTAAGGGTTTCGTAGATAAGATTACGCTTTTGGATTTACGTTATGAAAACGATTTAGCCGATATAGACAAGCTCCTTGCCTTCATATCGGGCTCGGTTGATATTATTTGCGTCACTATCGGCTGGGACAGGCAGTTTGAAGAAATCTGCCAAATGCTTAACCGTATGCCCAAGAATATACCTTTGGTGGTAGGCGGTTACAAGGCCACTGAAAAAGTAGAAGAACTTTTTAACACCTGCCCCACTATAGATATTATCGTCAGGGGAGAAGGCGAAGACACAATTAAGGAAATCCTGCAAGATGTGCCCTTAGAAAACATCCTGGGAATTTCTTACAGGGAAAACGGCCGGATAAAACATAATCCAAACCGCGCCTTTCCCGACGTCAACAACCTGGTTATCCCTGACAGGTCTTTGCGGCGCAATGATTATGCCCTGGCAGTAAACGGGATAAAGGTGGCGAATTTAACTTTTGATGCTGTTTTAAGCGCGAGGGGTTGCCCCTTTAATTGTAAATTCTGCACTTTTAGCCTGAACCCCTTGGGGCAAAAAAGAAATTATGCCGCACGCAACATTGAATCCGTGGTCAGCGAAATACAGGGATTAAAGGCAGGGGTAGTGCTTTTTAGCGACGACAACTTCTTTACCGACCCCCGAAGGGCAGAAAAAATCTGCGATTTGCTCATCGAACGGAAAATAAAAAAACGCTTCCTGGCCCAGGCGCGGCTTGATATCGCTGAGTATCCGGTATTACTTGAAAAAATTGTTAAGGCAGGTTTTAAGGCGCTCCTGATCGGAATAGAATCTCCGCATGACTGGATACTCACACAGCTAAATAAAGGTTTTACTCAAGAGGCTATCCGCAAATCCTTTGCAGTCCTTCGTAAATACCCTATTTTTTACAACGGTTATTTTATCTACGGGAATATCGGTGAAACCGAAGAAGAGATGTTTTATATTGCGCAGTTCGCAAAGGAAATCGGCGTTGATGCCATTACCTGCAATAAACTCAGGATTGAAAAGTTTTCTCCCTTAATGGAACTTGCGCAAAAGACGCCCGGTTACCATGTTACCGAAAAAGGAGAGCTTTATTCCGATACTTACAGCCATGCTGCCTTAAAAAAGATAGGCAAAAAAATAAAATTTTCTTTTTATACTCCTTCCAGGTTTGTAAAAATATTGTGGAAGAATATTTTTATCGTCAAGTTCTTTACCTTCAAAGAAATACTCTCCCTCTTCCTTGCCTCTCCCCGCATCCTCTTAGGCGTCATCATCAGGGAAAAACAAAAAGGCAGGCTCAAGGACTCCCTGAAACGCACCTTTATCAAAAATGCCTAATCAACAAAAAAGCCCGTAACAAAAGTTACGGGCCGGATGTCAACTCAGCAGGGAGAGCCTATTTAGGCTTGGGTTTATTTCTGCATCCGCATGTCGAACACATATAAACCTCCTTTTCAAATTATACAAATATTATACATCCACGCATTGTTTTTTCAAGTATTTTTTTAGTATCATTACGAAGGGATATGACAGGCGGGTTTCATGCCCCGCTTCTGGTAATATCTCTGATGATGTTCCTCTGCTCTATAGAATTCCCGGGCCGCAAGAATTTCCGTTACGATTGGCCGTCTGAATTTACCTGACTTTTCTAAATTCTCCTTTGAAAACCGGGCAGCTCTCTCCTGTTCAGGAGTATGAAAAAAAATCACTGAGCGATATTGAGTGCCTACGTCAAGGCCCTGCCTATTGGGAGTAGTCGGGTCATGTATACTCCAAAATACCTCAAGCAGCTTTTCATACGTAACTTGGAGTGGGTCATATTCAAGCTGTACAACCTCGGTATGACCTGTTTTACCGGTAGACGCATCTTCATAAGTAGGGTTTTTAAGCCTTCCACCCATAAAGCCTGCTGCGGTTGACTTAACGCCCTTTACCTGTTGAAATGCTGCCTCAACGCCCCAGAAGCACCCCGCGCCAAAAGTGGCTAATTCTTTCCTCTGTGTGTTACCCATAGCTTCCTCCCTCAGCCCCAAAACAATCAACACGGCAAAAATTAATGCAGATAATAATGTTAAAATAAGTATTTTTTTAGCCATCTTCTTTTTCCTTATATTTAGATGATTTTTTAGTTAAAAGGTTTCAATATCTATAAGTTAAAAGGAATGCAGATTGCGGATGGCTAACTTAAATAGATACATACAAGACAGAAAAAGGGCGCTCTTTTCCGAGCACCCTTTATTTGAGTTATTTTAGGAAGTGGAAATTATCCTATTATTCTGTCGAACTCTTCTACGCTCATAGCGGCAGAGGTGGTAAATCCGATCCCTGTCAACTTAGTAAGTGCCACCGATGCCTTAAGCGCCTCAGCCATTCCGGGAAAATCTACCACGAAAGCCAGGTCATAATTACCCAGTAACGCGTACATAGAATTTACTTTTCCGCCGGCTTTTTCAATCGTCTCTGTCACTTTCTTTGTGCGTTCGGCAGTAATCCCTTTTATCGCCTCCGCAGAATACTTACCCAACATTAAGAATTTTGCCATTCTAATCACCTCCTGCACTTTATTATCCACCGATTGCGGCAAGTTTCAAGCGAAATCCGGTCGGCCCTATTCTATTTTTAATTCTTTGCTATTCTGCCATAACCCGTGGATATTGCAGTAACTGGAGGCATAAATTACTCCCGGCTTCTCGGTTTTAAAACTCAATCCTGCTTCGTGATGCGTATATACAGAACTTGTATCAGGCCCCTGGACCGAAGCGCCGTGAGCCCAGAATTCAATGCGGCCAATCTGATAGGGAAACTTCTCAGCCTCCGGGTGAAAGTATACCTCAATCCAGCTTATGTGGTGTTCGGTTTTATTGGGGTGAGCGATTTCTTTCCCTACTGTTACCGTGACTTTAAAAAATTCTCCTTTTTTTACTTTATCCGGAGCCTCGATTACCGGAACGTGTTTCTCGGCCTTCCAGTCAGCGGACTGGAATAAACTTTTAAAATCTACCATTCTTATATCTCCTTTATCTCCCTGATAGGCCCGCAATGTCCTTGCGGGCCTATCTATAAATTACTTAACTAAAAGGCGGACCTTTAAGGTTAGGGCTGCTGGTAAACCTCGAGTATCTCTGTGGTATCTTTATCTATAAATACCCAGACATCTTTAACCGGCTCTTTGAAGTCAAACAGAACTATGCGGTAATTCTTCAAAAAACCTTTTTTAAGTATGCCTTGATTTGACGAGGTATCCTCAACTGCAGCCGCCCCGAGAACTTCACACCAGCGTTCTCCGTTTTGGTCGTAAACTATAACCGCTTCTTCAATAGCAAAACCTTTTTCTCTGGCTGCGATGGTAGCCACCTCAATTATCTTCTCTTCCGGAAGCTCCTCTGCAAACGCGGCTACGGCACAGAAAAACAAGACCAGCCACAACGCCGACAAAAACAGCTTTCTCTCCATGTTTCCTCCTTTCATATAATATTACTTTGAACGGGACTGCCCTAAAAAAATAATCTATCTATTAGGATATTGCGTTTATCGTAACCTTACAGACACGCCCCATATATCATGCGCATATTCTTTTATTGTCCTGTCGCTGGAGAATTTTCCGGATTTGGCTACGTTTATAATAGACTTTTTAGTCCAGTTATTCCTATCATCGTAAAGTTGCGCCGCCTTATTCTGTGCTGCGCAGTATGCATCAAAATCTGCGCAGAGAAAATAGGTATCAGAATAAATCAAATGTTCACTGATGTGGCGGAATATGTCGCGCTCCAAAGGAGAAAAGTAGTTGTTCTGGATGAGGCTTATTATTTCTTTTAAGATGGGGGTTCTCTCTATATAAAGCTTGGGGTTGTATCCTGCCTGCCTCAATTGATTAATCTCATCTATGCGCAAACCAAAAATAAAGATATTCTCTTCTCCTGCGGCCTCGGCGATTTCAATATTGGCGCCATCATAAGTGCCGATGGTAAGCGCGCCGTTGACCATAAATTTCATGCAACCGGTGCCGGATGCCTCTGTGCCGGCAGCAGAAATCTGTTCTGACAGGTCGCTTGCGGGAAATATTTTCTCAGCCAATGATACGCGGTAGTCTTCCAGAAACACTACTTTTAGTTTATCTTGGATATCCTTATCTTTATTGATTATCTCGGCAATATTATTGATAAATTTAATAATCAGTTTTGCCATAAAATACCCGGGGGCTGACTTCCCTCCTAAAATGCAGGTACGGGGCACAAAGGATGCATTAGGATCATTCTTAAGCTTCAGGTATTGCGCAATGATGTAAAATGCAAATAATAATTGCCGCTTGTATTCGTGGAAACGTTTTACCTGCACATCAAACATAGAGTCCGCATTAACAGCTATGCCTGTATTCTTATATATATAATTTGCCAAGGCTATCTTATTTTTTCTCTTGGCTTCCTGCCATTTCTGGCAAAAAGAGCGTTCGTTAATAAAATTAAGTAATTTCTTTAGCTCGTAAAAATCGGTTACCCAACAGTCGCCTATTGTTTGCGTAATTAAATCCGAGAGCCTGGGGTTTGCCTGAAGCAGCCACCTCCTTTGCGTGATACCGTTGGTTTTATTGTTGAACCTTTCCGGAAAAACTTTATAGAAATCTTGAAAGATACCGGTCTTTAAAAGCTCTGTATGCAGCTGGGAAACGCCGTTAACTGAATGCGAACCGATAATAGCCAGATGCGCCATACGTACCATTTTAGGACTGCTTTCTTCAATAATAGACATCCTGCTTAAAAGCCCGCTGTCCGCATGGTGATTTCTTACAAGGTCATCAAGGAAACGCCGGTTTATTTCATATATAATCTCTAAGTGCCTGGGCAATAGGCGTTCAAACAGGGGAACCTGCCACTTTTCCAGGGCCTCTGACATTACGGTGTGATTAGTATAAGCAAAGGTATTTACCGTTATACCCCAGGCAACTTCCCAATCCAATTGTTCCTCATCAATAAGATTGCGCATCATCTCCGCAATGGCAATAGCGGGATGGGTGTCATTAAGTTGAATCGCTACTTTTTTGGGAAGCTGTTTTAAATCTCTATTATCAACTTTGTATCTGCGGATAATATCTGCAAGAGAAGCTGTGCAGAAAAAATATTCCTGTGCAAGACGCAGGAGTTTTCCCTGGCTTGCATTGTCGCTGGGATAAAGCACCTTGGATATGGTTTCGGAATAAATCTTATCCTGGACCGCCCGTTCATAATCTCCGTGATTAAAATATTCCAGGTCGAAATCTTCTGTACTATGCGCCGACCATAATCTTAAAGTGTTTGCCACGTTGTTTTTGTAGCCTGCGATGGGAATATCATACGGCCTGGCTAAAACATCCCTGGTATCCACCCATTTTACACGCAGCCTGCCGCTTTCATCATTAAATATATACGTGCGGCCATAAAAATGCACTTTTACCGTATATTCCGGACGGTCAAATTCCCAGGGGCTGGCTTTGCTCAGCCATATATCGGGAAGTTCTACCTGCATCCCGTTACTTATTTTTTGCTTGAACATGCCGTAATCATAACGTATGCCGTATCCATGCGCAGGAATACCGAGCGTAGCCATAGAATCCATGAAACAGGCAGCCAGCCTTCCCAG
>Ga0265297_10009679_pt1 | contig 12343 bp, 13 predicted proteins | sample Munlanlwell13791_FD_192502 | JGI IMG/M metagenome (GOLD analysis project Ga0265297, IMG submission 192502) | Leachate microbial communities from a municipal landfill in Southern Ontario, Canada - Leachate well 137-91 | ecosystem: Engineered > Solid waste > Landfill > Unclassified | place...
GATGCAGGCGTGCGGTGAACAACGCCCATGGATCGACGGTCCAGCGCACCGCCTCCAGGGTTTCCACCCGGCCCGAGGGCAGGATGGCCTGAACCACTCCGCTGCCGCGCCACAACGAACCCTTGGCATCCGCCAGGCCGACCAGGCCGTTGCTTGTCCGTTGCAGGGCCCAGTCCAGCCAGGTGGCGGGCGCCTGGGCGAGCAGCACCAGCAACGCGAACACGGCCAGGACAATGCGCAGCATGCGGTTCATCATGAGCCCCTCCCCAGCGTAGCTTCGACGCTGATCATGCCAGGCCGGGCGGCCATGGCCGCCCGGTAGGAGACGATGCCGATGCCTTCCTGTTCCAGATCGGCGAACCAGGCCAGCCAGGCGGTCACGGCCATGGCTCCCGTGCTTACCCTCACCCGGTCTCCTCCCGGCAGCGGCGCCAGGTTGGTGAGCGCGTCGCGCACGCCATTTGCCGCGGCGCTGGTCTCGACCGCGTGGACCAGGGCGCCGCCACTCTTGGCGACCGACAGGCGGCCCTTTTGCAGGCGCTCGATCTCACCGACCTGAACCCGGGCAAGCCGCAATTCGGCGCGCTGCTGTGGCAGGCTGGAGGCCAGCTTCCTGTTGGCCTTGAGCAGGGGGTCGACGATCAGCGCATAGGCGAGGCCAAACAGGACGACCGCCATGCCCGCGGCCAGCAAGGTCTGCTCGCGCGGCGTCCGGCCGGCCCAGAAGGCGCGTGCCCGGGTGAGCTGTTCATTCATGGTTGTCCTCCCGCCCCGGCCAGAGCGGACCGGATGCGCAACAGGGTTTGTCCCGACTCGGTCTTGTCTGCCGTGATGGCCAGCCCGCGCGCCGTGCCGGCGGCCCTGAGTTCGGCCAGCCAGCCATCCTCGGCAGCGGCGACGGTCATCTCAAGCACCTGGCCGGCATAGTTGAGCGTCCCGGGCAGGGGGCCGCCCGGGGGCCAGGCCTGGCCCAGCCGGGTCAGCAGCGACCGATTGCCATCCGAGCCTTCTCCCGCCGCGGCGCGCAATGCGCGCAGTTGCTCGCCGATCTGCCAGGCGGGCTCGACCACGGCCGCCTGGGCCGGCAGAACCCGTTGCGCGAGGGCGTGCATCTCGGCCCGGATATTGGCCTGTTCGCGTGCCTGAAGGGCCCAGTACAGGGTCATGCCCAGCACCTGCAGCACGACCAGCAGAGCCGCGCCGACGACGACGGGGCGCACCAGGGCGCGCCAGTCGCGCCGGCCCCGGGCGGCGGTGAAGTCGCCGGTGAGCAGGTTGGCCTGGCCGTTCCAGGCCGCTTCACGCCAGTCCCATTGGCCGGCGAACTCGACCGGAAGATCGAGCGCACGGGACCAGGTTTCGACCTCCGGGGCCTTCAAGGCGCTGCCCTGATAGACCCGGATACGCCTGGGCGCCGGCCCCTGGCCGAGGGCGAGACGGAGACCGGCCGGCGGCTCGCCATGGTCGATGGCGGCGCCGTCATGGGCACCGAAACGGGCCACCACGCCGTCCTCATGGACCAAAAGGGTCCATTCGTCTTCGTTCCAGGGCAACAGCAGGAATTCCGGCACGGCCTGGTCGGGATGCAGGCCGCGGCCACGCAACTGGCCGAGCAGGCGCTCCAGCCAGGCCTTCCGGATGACCGCCAGCCGGGTCGATCCGCCCGACTTGTCGCCCAGCATCGCCACGTGCAGCTGTTCGGCATCGTCCAGGGTGGCCGTCTCCGCGAGCGCAGGCAGCATGGCCGCCAGTTTGCGCGCCGGCAGGTTGGGCAGGTCCGCCTGCAGCGCCAGGGTCATCTCTGCCGCCAGCACCAGCCGGCAGTGGCGCGCCGCCGGCACCTCGTCCAGGTTGTAGCCGCTGCGTTGCATCCGACCCGCCGAGTCCAGCAGCGCCCAGGCGCACCCGACGCCCTCCTGCAGGCTGTCCCGCCGCGCGTAAAGCCTCAATTCGCTCACAAGCTTGCCCTCCACAATATCGTCGGCAATTGCGTTCCCATGCGGTGCAGCAAGGCACGGCTGCCCACCGAAATGCGCCCGTGACGTGCGCTGGCCCGGACTACGAAATACTCGCTGCTGACGGTCGCCAGACCTGTGTTCACGCTGAGACCGTGCGGCAGCGCGCGTTGAAACTCGGCCGTGTCGCGAAACCAGATCCGGTCGCGCTGCGCCGTCAGGGCCTGGGCCTCGTCCAGGGTCAGACTCTCGACCAGGGCGGCCAGCACCTCGGCCGGCGCGGTATTCACGTTCACCCGGTTGCCCCGGGGCAAGGCCGCGACAAACGGCCGCAACTGCCCCAGTATGTCCCTGTCCACCCCCTTCACCCGGGTCAGTTCATCCACGCTCACCAGGGGCCGGTCGGCGGCGGTATAGGGTGGCGTCAGGCCGAGATAATAGGCCGACTCGGCACTGCCCGGCTGCAAGGGTTCCTGGTCGCTGTCCAGCCAGTCGGCGACATGCCAGGCCAGCTCGGCCGGCAGGCGCAATACCTTCAACAGCCTCTGGAACACGGCCAGCTGTTGCTCGTCGATCTGGCCGTCGACGACCAGGTTGTTCAGGTTGAAACTGCCATCCTGTTCTTCCATGCGCCCGGATATCACATAGCCTTCCGACTCCACCGGCGGCAGTTCCTGCGCCCAGGCCTCGCCGCGATGATCGACGCGGCTGTTGCGGGCATCGTCCATCAATACCGTCGCCGCCCACTGTTCGGCTGCGCGCAGGATCCAGCGCGCCTGGTCGAGGTTGGCGGCGTTTTCAAACTTGCGCCATTCCAGCTGGCTGCGAAACATGAAGCCGGCTGCGGCGATGGTCGCCAGGGCGACCACCAGCATCGCCACGATGACCGCCGCGCCGCGTTGCCGGGATGGGCGTGTCCGCGCGCTCATCGGAGCAGGAACACCCGGCGCAGGGGCTCGCCCGTGGCGAGCCGGAATTGCATCTCGACGGCGCTCGGCAATGCGCCGTGTACGGCCCTGGGTTTCCAGGCGGGATACCAGTTGCCGGTGTTGTCCATGCAACGCAGGCTGATGCCGGTCAAACCTGCCAATATGGGGGCCTCCGCCGGCGCTTCGCTCGCGGGGGCCCCCTCGCGCCAGAGCCGGCGCAATAGGGTGCCGTCCCGATAGACATAGCCGATCCGCTGCACGCCGCCGACCTGGTCTTCGGGCAGCAGACGGTCAAAATCCAGATATGGGTTGCCATCGTCCGCCAGACCGGCATAAAGGCCGCGGCGCCAGCCGTGGCGGGGTTCGATGCCGGACACGGCATTGGCCAGGTCGGTCTGGATGCGGCTGAAGGCCAGCGCCAGTTGCCGCCAGTGCGCCATCTCGGCGCTGGCGTGCCGTTCCGCCGCGAGCACCGAGTCGAGCGCGCGGTAGGACGTCAGCGCGAACAGGGACAACAGTACCAGGGCCACCAGCACTTCCAGCAGGGTGAAACCGCGCGTCCGCCCGGTCATTGTTTGAAGTTGAGAAAGGCCACGGCGTGGTGCAGCGCATGGACCGGATCCTCGACCGCATACACGTCGATCTCCAGGCGTCGAAAATAGGGGTTCTGGGTCGGCTTGACCGTTTCCTGCACCACGAGTCGCTGGCCGGCCATCCCGTCTTCGTGGCGGCTGACGCCGGTCGCCGGCCAATCCTGGCGGGCCACCCGCTCGGCGGCGATGTCTTCGGCCAGCCAGAGCGCCTGCATGTGAGAGCGGTATTCCCGGGCGCCCTCGGTGCCGACGCCGCTGGCCCGCATCGCCGCGCTGAGGCCGATGGCCACGATGGCCAGGGCGATCAACACCTCGAGCAGGGTGAAGCCGGCCGCGCGGTGTCTCACCCCGTCACCCGGATGAAGTCGAAGCGGCCGTCGGCATGGCGTTCCACGCGTACCGTCGCCTCTCCGAGCGTGATCTCGACCGCGAGTTGCTGGATGCCCTGGCCGCCGAGCACCACGCGTTCACCCGGGCCCAGTTCGCGGCCGTCCGCACGCACCTCCTGGATGCGCGCCAGGCCGGGCAGGGTGCGGGGATGGAACAGGTCGTCACTGCGTACGGTCAGCCAGCCGGGCCCGTCGACGGTCAATTCGCGGCGCTGGAATTCGTAACCGTCCTCGCGCGCCACCCAGGCCAGCGGCATGCCGGCCAGGTAGGACTCGTCTTCGGCCTGTTCCAGCAACAGGGCCAGGCGCTCGGCCTCCTGGCCGAGCTGGCGCCCCGGGTCGGGCCGGAAGGCCAGTACCGCGCCGGAGACCCCGATCGCCATCACGACCAGGGCCACCAGCAACTCCAGCAGGGTGAACCCGGCCGCGCGCCGCCGGGCGGACTGAAGCAGGGGGAGGGGCGCGCGGGGCATTCGGGTCAGAGCAGCCAGTTGCCGATGTCGGCGTCGTTGTTCTCGCCGCCCGACTGGCCGTCGGCGCCCAGGCTGTAGATGTCGATCTCGCCGTGCTTGCCGGGTTGCAGGTACAGGTAGGGCTTGCCCCAGGGGTCGGTAGGCAACCGCTCCAGGTAGCCGCCACTCTTCCAGTTGCCCGGCAGGGGTTCGATGACCGGCTTGCTGACCAGGGCCTGCAAGCCCTGTTCCGTGCTCGGGTAACGCATGTTGTCCAGGCGATACAGCTTGAGCGCCTGGCTGATGGCGGCGATATCCTGTTTGGCGGCGACCACGCGCGCCTCGTCCGGCCGGTCCATCAGCTTGGGCGCGATGAGCGCGGCCAGGACGCCGAGGATGACCAGCACCACCATCAGTTCGATCAGGGTGAAACCACGTACGCGTATCTGCATTTTCAATACCTTAGTCCCTACTTCAGAAGTCGATTCATTTCGATGATGGGCTCCATGGTGGCCAGCACGATCAGCAGCACCATCCCGCCCATGGCCAGGATCAGCAGCGGTTCCAGCAGGGCGGTGAAGGTGGCCAGGCGCGCCTCCACGGTCATCTCCTGCTGACGGGCGGCCTGCTCCAGGACCCGGGCCAGTTCGCCGCTGACCTCGCCGCTGGCGATCAGGTGCAGCACCAGGGGCGGGAACACCCTGGCCTCGCGCAGCGCCCGGCTGATGCCCATGCCCTCGCGCACCCGGGCCGCCGCCTCGGCCACGGCGGCCCGGAAGACCATGTCGTCGAGGGCGTCGGCGGCATGGTTCAACGCCTTCACGGCCGGCACGCCGCTGCCCACCAGCACGGCCAGGGTGTTGGCGAAACGGGCGGTGGCGACGCCGTTGCGCAGCCGGCCGATCACCGGCAGGCCGAGCAGGAAACGGTGCCAGGCCAGCCTGACCGGGGCCAGCTTCAGCATCTGGCGCGCCGTGAAGCCGGCGCCGAGCAGCAGCGCGAGGACGATCCACCAGGTGGCGCGCACTAGGTCGGACAGGCCGATCATGATGCGGGTCAGCCAGGGCAGGGCCTGGTTCGAATGCTCGAACACCGAGACCAGTTGCGGCACCACGTAGGTCAGCAGCACGCCGACCACCAGGCAGGCGACGACGGTGACGATGGCCGGGTAGACCATGGCCAGGGTGACCTTGTGGCGCAGCGCGTTGCCGCGCTCCAGATAGGCCGCCAGGCGCTCCATCACGGCCGCCAGCGCGCCCGCTTCCTCGCCGGCCCGGATGATCGCGGCGTAATAGCGCGGAAAGGCCCGGTTCTGGTGCTCAAGGGCCGCGGCCAGGTTATGGCCAGCCAGGACGTCCTGCCTGACCTCCTGCAGCGCCGCGCGCAGGGTGCTTTGTTCGGTGTCGTCGAGCAGCGCCGACAGGGCGCCGTCGATGGTCAGGCCGGCATGCAGCAGGGTGGCGAACTGGCGCGAAAACAGAGCCAGTTCGCCGACCGGGATCGCCTGCCGCCAGAGCTCGCGCTGGCCCGTCGCCCGTTTCTCGGCGGCGATCTCGATCGGCAGCAGGTTCTGCTCGCGCAGGCGGCTGCGCGCCGCGCGCGGGCTGTCCGCCTCGATGACGCCATTGCGCTGGCCACCGCCGGCGTCGGCGGCGATGTAGCGATAGGCCGTCATGCCGAGGAATCCCGGGTGGTGCGCAGGAGTTCCTCAAGGGTGGTCTCGCCGGCCAGCACCCAGCGCAGGCCGTCCTCGCGCAGCGGGCGCATGCCGTGGCCGAGGGCATGGTCGCGTACCTTGTGCTCGCCGGCGCCGTCGTGGATCAGGCGCCGGGTCGTTTCGTCGACCACCAGCAGCTCGTAGATGCCGGTGCGGCCGCGGTAGCCGGTGTGGTTGCAGGCCTCGCAGCCGACCGCGCGGTGCAGTGTCTGGGGGGGACCGGCCACGCCCAGGGTGGCCCATTCGCCGGCGCTCGGCGGGTAGGGCTCGCGGCAGTGCGGGCACAGCCGGCGCACCAGGCGCTGGGCCAGGACCCCGATCAGACTGGAGCCGAGCAGGAAGGGCTCCACCCCCATGTCGTCCAGGCGGGTGATCGCGCTGACGGCATCGTTGGTGTGCAGGGTGGCCATGACCAGGTGACCGGTGAGGCTGGCCTGGACGGCGATCTGCGCGGTCTCCAGGTCGCGGACCTCGCCGATCAGGACGACGTCGGGATCCTGGCGCAGGATGGCGCGCAGGGCCTTGGCGAAGGTCATGTCGACGCGGGCGTTGACCTGGGTCTGGCCGATGCCGTCGAGGTCGTATTCGATCGGGTCTTCCACCGTCATGATGTTGAGCCGGGTATGGTCCAGTTCGGAGATCGCGGCATACAGGGTGGTGGTCTTGCCGGAGCCGGTGGGGCCGGTCACCAGCAGGATGCCGTGCGGTTCGTGGATCAGCCGTTGGACCCCGGCCAGCACCTCGGCGCCCATGCCCAGGCGGGTCAGGTCCATGCGCTCGGCATCCTTGACCAGGAGGCGCAGCACCACCCGCTCGCCGTGACCGGTGGGCAGGGTGGAGACGCGCACGTCGATCGGTCGGCCGCCCAGCTTGAGCGCGATGCGGCCGTCCTGGGGCAGGCGCTTCTCGGCGATGTCCAATTCGGCCATGACCTTGATCCGCGAGGCCAGGGCGGCGTGCAGCGCGCGGGGCGGTTCGAACACGTCCTTCATCTCGCCGTCGATGCGGAAGCGCACCGCCGAACGGCCCTCGAAACGCTCGATGTGGATGTCCGAGGCACCGTCGCGCAGGGCCTGCATGAAAATCATGTTGATCATGCGGATGATCGGTGCGTCGTCCTCGGTCTCGAGCAGATCCTGGATCCGCTGGCTGTCCTGCATCAGGCGGGCCAACTCGGTCTCGTCACCCAGGTCGCCGCCGATCAGGCTGGCGTTGCCGCTCTCCTGGTAGCGGGCCGACAGGGCCGCCTCGAAGGCGTCGGCCGCGAGAATCTCGACCGACAGCGCGCAACCGTAGTGTCGGCGCAGTTCCGCGAGGGTGGCGGGATGGGCGTCGGCGCGGGCCTGCACCGAGAGGCCGCCGGTGCCGTCGGGCTCGGCGATGACACCCCGGTCGCGGGCAAAGCTGAAGGGCAGGCGCTTCACGATGAAACCCGTCTCAGGCGGTCTGTGGTCAAGGCGCCGCGGCCGGCTGGGCAGGCCTGGGCCCGAATGCGCGATCCATCGTCAGCGGCGGGATGTCGGGCAGCAGCACCTTGTGGGGCGGCGTGGCCTCCTCCTGCACGCCCAGTATGTAGTCGTAGCGGGCATGGGTCACGTCGGCGGCGGTTTCCTTGTCGCGCACGATGACCGGGCGCAGGAACACCATCAGGTTGGTCTTCACATGCTTGCGGGTGTTGTAGCGGAACAGGTTGCCGAGGCCGGGCAGGTCGCCCAGCAGGGGCACCTTGTCCTCGGTGTCCTGCACCTGTTCCTCGATCAGGCCGCCCAGGACGACGATCTGGCCGTCGTCGACCAGCACGTTGGAGTCGATCGAACGCTTGTCGGTGGCGGACAGGGTGGGGTCGGCGGCCTGGCGCAGCTTCGAGACCTCCTGCGAGATCGCCAGGTTGATGGTGCCGCCCTCGCTGATGCGCGGCTTTACCTTCAGAGTGAGGCCGACGTCCTTGCGCTCGTAGGTGGAGAACGGATTGGCAGTGGCCGAACTGCCGGTGACCGCATATTGTCCGGTCAGGAACGGGACGGTCGAGCCGATGGATATCTTGGCTTCCTCGTTGTCCAGGGTCAGCAGGGTGGGCGTGGAGAGTATGTTGGCGTTGGCGTTGGTCTCCAGGGCACGGGCCAAGACGCCCAGGTTCTTGTCCTTGAACAGGCCGAGATTCAGGCCGGTGGCGATGCCGGCCACGGCGCCGGCACTGTTGCTGGCGGCCGCGGCGGCGATGGTGCCGATGTTGGTGGTGGTGTTGCTGTTGCCGAAGATGCCGAACACCTTGCCGCCATTGGCGATGCCGTCGGCACTGCCGGCGCCGAGCCACTGGATGCCGAATTCTGCTGCCTTGTCGGCCGACACCTCGACGATCAGGGCCTCGACCAGGACCTGGGCGCGCCGCACGTCGAGTTTTTCCACCACCGCCTTGATGTTGCTGAACACCGCATCGGGCGCGGTGATGATCAGGGCATTGCTGGCGGTGTCGGCCTGCACCATGCCGGGGCCCATGTCGGGCGTGGCGCCGGCCCCCGTTTTCTGACCTGACGAAGCCACGGTCGAAGTGGTCGTCGAGGTCGCCTGGTTGGGCTGCAGGCTGCCGGTATCGACATTGAGTATGTTGCGCAGGGTGAGCGCCACCTTTTCCGCCTGAGCGTTCTTCAGGTAGATCACGTGGACATTGCCGGCCACCGGAGTGGGGACGTCGAGCTTGGCCAGCAGGGCGTGGACCCGCGCCAGCTTGGCGGGGTTGTTCGATTGCACCACCAGGCTGTTGGAGCGATTGTCCACCGCGATGTCGATCCGTTGCGGGTCGCCCGGCGCCGTGGGCTGGCTGGTGAACACCCGGTTGATCAGACCGGCGACTTCCTGGGCCGAGGCGTAGCGCAGCGGGATGATGACCGGTTCGCCGACGTCGGGGACATCGAGATTGGCGATGATCTCCTCCAGGCGGGCCACGTTGTCGGCATAGTCGGTCACCAGCAGGCTATTGCTGGAGGTGTCGGCGCTGATGACGTTGTTGGGGCTGACCAGGGGCCGCAGCACCACCACCATCTGGGCCGCGGATTCGTGATGGAGCGGAAACACCCGGCTCACCATCTGGCCCTGGGCGAGGCCCTTGCCGCGCCTGCTCTTGCCGCTGTAAGGGAGGGCGTAGAACTTGGCGTCGGCCTCGGGCACGATCCTGACCACCCCGTTCGACTCGACCGCCGCGTAACCTTGCAGGCGCATCGATGACAGCAGTATGTCGTAGGCGACCGACTTGCTGACCGGTTGCGGCGAGGCGATGTTGAGGGTGCCCTTGACCCGGGGGTCGACGATGAAGGTCTTGCCGGTGACCTGGCCGATGGCCTTGAGCACTTCGCCGATGTCCGCGTTGACGAAATTGAGGGAAATCTTCGGCTCTGCGGCACCGGCCGGCGCCGCCACAAGGCAGGCCAGCGCGAACGCCGACAACAGGACGCGAAGGCGGGATGGGAAAACGCGCATTGGGTGTTCTACTCTCATTGGTTCGCCTGTCTGGCCCGGTTTCCGGGCGATGCTAGCACGCAGACATCCGGGCACGCTGCGTGGAGTAAATACCGATTTGACGCGGCTCAATTTTCCTCGTTGCGGGAGGCCGCCGCGCCGCCCCGCGTGTCGTCTGCCGTGGCCCCTGGGGTCGGTTTCGGCAACTCAAGGATGCGTTCGCGGCCGCCCGAGGAAACGACGGCCTGTCTGGCTGCGACCCGTTCCAGGCGCAGGCCGGGGATGATCTCCTGGCCTATGGTCACGCCCGCACCGCCCTTGGCGGTCCGGAAGGTGGCAAATCCGCCGGTGCCGTCATGGGGTGCGAATACGCCGGTGAGCACGATGCCATCCAGATTGGCATCCACACCCGCGGCTTGTATCCCGAATACCCTGGCGACATCCTGTTCGGACGAGGCGCCGCGCGGTGCCTCGGTCATGGTGGGCAATGCCGCCACGGGTCCGGGCGATACCAGCCGGCCGATCCAGAAGCCCGCCAGCAGGAGCGCCGCCAACGCGATGGACCAGTTGATCAGTGTGATCAGCCCGCGGGTATGGAACAGGCTGTATCCGGACAGGTCGAGGCGGCGCAGCGCGGCGTTCATGGCGCAAGCCTTCTCAGGCTGCCCGTGGCTACACGGGCGCGGAAATTGGCGTTCGACATGGAATCCCCTCCCTCGGCAGTGATGCACTCACTCTCAATGAATATTAACCCGGTACCGACTGGCCAGCGCAAGCCCATGCAATCGGCGCCATCTCCGGCCCCGGCTGATAAACTGGAAAAATCATCTAGAAGCCAGGGGTCGACCATGACCATGATACTGCAGGAAGATTTGATTCAATCGATTGCCGATGCCTTCCAGTACATCTCCTACTACCACCCGGCCGATTTCGTGCGCGCGGTGAAGGTGGCCTATGACCGCGAGGAATCCCCGGCGGCGAAGGATGCCCTGGCCCAGATCCTGGTCAACTCGCGCCTGGCCGCGGAGGGTCACCGGCCGATCTGCCAGGACACCGGCATGGCGGTGGTGTTCCTCAAGATCGGCATGAACGTTCGCTTCGAGCCCGGCATGAGCCTGCAGGCGATGATCGACGAGGGCGTGCGGCGCGCCTACACGAACCCGGACAACCCGCTGCGCGCCTCGGTGCTGGCCGACCCGGTCGGCGCGCGCAGGAACACTCGCGACAATACCCCCGCGGTGGTGCACGTCGAACTGGTGCCCGGCAATACGGTCGACGTGCGGCTGGCGGCCAAGGGCGGCGGTTCCGAGAACAAGGCCCGCTTCACCGTCCTGAACCCGTCCGACTCGCTGGTCGACTGGGTCCTCGACGAACTGCCCGCGATGGGCGCCGGCTGGTGCCCGCCCGGCATTCTCGGCATCGGCGTCGGCGGCAGCCCGGAAAAAGCCCTGCTGATGGCCAAGGAGGCCTTGCTCGACCGCATCGACATCCAGGATCTGATCGCCCGCGGCCCCAATAACCGGGTCGAGGAACTGCGCCTGGAGATCTATGACAAGGTCAATGCGCTGGGCATCGGCGCCCAGGGCCTGGGCGGGCTGACCACGGTGCTGGACGTCAAGATCATGGACTATCCGACCCATGCCGCCGGCCTGCCGGTGGGCATGATTCCCAACTGCGCGGCGACCCGGCACCTGCATTTCAGCCTAGACGGTTCCGGCCCGGCCCGGTTCGAGCCGCCGCCGTTGTCGGCCTGGCCGGAAATCGCCTGGAACGGCCCGGTCGGGGCGCGCCGGGTCGACCTGGCCACGGTCACCCGGGCCGAGATCGCCGGCTGGCAGGCCGGCGAGGCGCTGCTGCTATCGGGCAAGCTGCTTACCGGGCGCGATGCCGCGCACAAGCGCATTGCCGACATGGTGGCCAAGGGGGAACCATTGCCGGTCGATTTTCACGGCCGCTTCATCTACTACGTCGGTCCGGTCGATCCCGTTTCCGGCGAGGCGGTCGGCCCGGCCGGTCCGACCACGGCGACCCGGATGGACCGCTTCACCGACCTGATGTTGGGGCCGGAGATCGGCCTCATCGGCATGGTCGGCAAGGCCGAGCGCGGTCCCGAGGCGATCGCGTCGATCAAGGCGCACGGCGCGGTCTACTGTATTGCCGTCGGCGGCGCCGCCTACCTGGTCGCCAAGGCGATCAAGAGCGCCCGCGTACTGGCCTTCGAGGACCTGGGCATGGAGGCGATCTATGAATTCGAGGTCCGGGACATGCCGGTCACCGTCGCGGTCGACAGCCAGGGCAACTCGGTGCACGAGTCGGGGCCGCGCGAATGGCGGACGCGGATCGGCAGGATACCGCTGGCGCGGCACTAGCGGGTTTCGTCGCTCCCGCGCAGGCGGGAGCCCAGTTTAGAACGTCGCTTCGTGTTCTTCCGGCATGCCTTCGGCGACCCAGCGGGCGTAGCCGCCATCCAGGTTGATCACGTTCTTGAAGCCCATCATCTGCATGACCGCCACGGCCATGGCGGAACGGCCGCTGGTGGCGCAGTAGACCACGACCTGGCGGTCGCGCGCGGCGGCCAGTTCGGGCAGGTGCTTGGGATAGGCCGGGTCGGCGGCGGCCTCGACGATGCCGCGCGGCACCAGATGGGCGCCCTTGATGTGGCCGTTCTCGAACTCGCCGTGCTCGCGCACGTCGATCAGCAGCATGTCTTCCTTGTTGGCGATCTTTTCCAGCAGTTCGCGCGGCGAGATTTCCTTGATGCAGGCCTTGGCGGCGCGCACGAAATCCATCAGCCCCATCGGTTGTTCCGGTTTGAATTGGTCGTACATCGGTTCAGACTCCAAAAATATTTAATG
>Ga0265297_10009680_pt1 | contig 12342 bp, 14 predicted proteins | sample Munlanlwell13791_FD_192502 | JGI IMG/M metagenome (GOLD analysis project Ga0265297, IMG submission 192502) | Leachate microbial communities from a municipal landfill in Southern Ontario, Canada - Leachate well 137-91 | ecosystem: Engineered > Solid waste > Landfill > Unclassified | place...
CAACTCTTCCATCCTCTTCGTTATCATAAGTGTATAAATGTACAGCAGCATGAAGAAGTTCATGAGAGAGGATTTCAAAATTCACAGTGTCCCAAGACATCATAATAACTGACACCACCTTATTGGGCTTATAAGGGGTAAGCCACCAACGATAACAAGTTCCAAGAGTTCCATGAGTACTCTTATCAATTATTCCCTTCCTTGCATAAAATAGACTTACTCTATGCATCATCCATTTTGTCTCGTAAATATTAACCTCAACTCTCTTATCCTCATATTGAATTATATATTTATTCATTTATACTCATTTTAAACTCAATAAATATATTTACAACCTTCTCATCAATCTGCTTCCTCTTTCTTGCTAAGAAAGGATTCATCATATAAATTACTCGTACGCTTCCCATGATATTACCTTTTATTTGATATAATACTCCAAGTCTCATAAGTTTCTTAATAAGAAGAGTGAATGTACTATTAGAAGCTATTCCGAGTACCTTCTGTAGAGTCTCATTTGTATGAGGAACGTTATTATTAAAGACTAAATTTAAAGGAGTTTGTAGATCAGCTGACATTATACCAATCGATCCTAATTCACTTCTATTAAGATACATTTTCAAAAAGTTTATCGCACTTGAATCTATAATAGTATAATCATCAGATTTAATTACATAACTATTAGTATCTTTAGTACTCAATAAAGAAGCTCCATTGAGCTCAGACTGCAGCTCTTCTCCTGTATTCAGATTTATATACTTAGAAGGATCAATCTTATCAACTCTCTTTACCTTCTTTGCTACAGAGGTCATTGTTTTTCGTTTAAATCAAAGCAAATATACAACACTTTTATGAATTTTCGCAATAAATATTTCAAATTCTGAAAATAAAAGTGCGATTAATCACACTTAGAATAGCATTTAGCATCGATTAATCGCACTTCAGAATTATCAGCAAACCCTTGTCTGGAAAGGGATACAAAGAATTTTTTACAAAAAGACGCTTATTATTATTTACGACTCTTTTTATTCAATCCCAAACAACTCTTTAGTCTTCTCAATCAATTCAGCATAGTTTGGAGGAAAGAAGCCTATACTCTTTGATGCATGGCAATCGAGGCATACAAGACCAATGTTTTGTTCCTCAAGTTTTAGTTCAGGATATTTTGATTTTTCGAGAATGTGATCAAAATTATAGGAATGAGGCTCACTTCCTAAACCTGCCCCACATATAATGCATACATGGGGTCTTTTTCTCCATATAAGAAGAAAGAGATCTCTCATCTTTTCAAGTTCTTCTCTATTTACAGGTTTTGGTTTCTTCTTAAGAGAGGGTTTCTTAAGAAAACCCCTCTTAAGGCTGTTGGGGAACCTCTTTAGCATTATTTGGATTTTTTAGTCTGTTAATTACCTTGTTTCTTATTTCCTCGTAAAGCTCAAGATTGTCCTTAAGCATTGTGATGGTGTTTTCTATTCCCTGACCTATTTTTGTCTCCTCATAAGAATACCATGCTCCTCCCTTCTTAATTATATCAAATTCTATGGCATAGTCTAATATCTCATGCTCCTTAGAGATTCCTTTTCCCCATATAATATTAAATTTAGCTTGTCCAAAAGGTTTCCCCACCTTACTCTTTACAACATCAACAGTTGTTTTATTCTGCTCATTCGGTTTATCATTCAATTTCCAAATCTTCCAGCGAATATCAGAATAAAACTTAATGGCTTCTCCCCCGCTTGTAATTGTCGGTTCTCCCATAAAATTTCCTATATTATTGCGTGTCTGGGATATGATGAACAAGGTTGTCTTATGAATAGAAAGAAGACCTTTCACCTTTAGACAGAACTTGCTATTGTTTCTTGCCTGAAGAGCAATTGTAGAATCTTCCATATTACCTTCTACAACAGCTTTTGGTGATGCTGCTGTTTGACTATCAATTACAATACACGATACCAGCTCCTTGTCAATGAGAGCTAATATCATATTATATCCCATTTCCTGATTATCAGGTTGATAGATGAGTAACTTGTCAGTATCAACTCCAAGAGCTTCTGCATATTTCAAATCAAATGAATTTTCATAGTCAAAAAGAGCCACTCTCTTATCAGGAAAGGTTTTTTGATATTCCACCATCTGATGGAGACACAATGTTGATTTCCCTGATGAATTGGGCCCAAATATTTCAACCATCTTACCTAAAGCAGTGCCTCCTATATGCATTGCCTCGTCTAATTGCAGGGAGCCTGTAGACACTATTGTAAGCTCTTCCAGAGGAGCCCTATTGAGTCCATATTTCTTCTCAAGAGCATCAAGAGTTTCTTGAAAATCCGTTTTAATTTCCTTTTGCTTAGCCATTACACCTCCCTCCTACATACGGGACAATAATCAATTGGTTCCACTTCTCTTTCATTATCTGATTTGTATGTATGAAATGTCTTGCTTCTTGGACCAGTCCATCCACATTTACATTCAACTATGGAGGGATCCTCATATCGAGAATAATTAATGGATGCCTCTCCATTTGGAGTCTCTTTTATCTGCATTGTCACTTTTGCGTTTTGTCTCTTTCTTTGAGAATTAATGTATTTAACAAAATCGAGTTTGAAGATTTCAACATCATTCACTATAATTGGAGATAGTTCCATATCCTTTTCCCCATTAACTCTTACTCTTTCTATTATTGTCATAATCAGTCATTTTAGTTATAAGTTCATCAGTAAGATTTAACTTATGGCATATGTCTATAAAACTCTCACGAAATGTTTTGTTTGTTTCAATCAGGTTTGATATATTTTTCCTTGCATGAGCAATCGATGTATATCCAAATCTGTAAGCCACAGCCGATCCTTTTAGTATTGTAGCATGGGAAGTCAGGAACATCGACAGCTGTCGTGCCTCACAAATCTCTCTTTTTCTTGTTCTACTATACACACTGTCAGGTGCTAACTCATACTCTTTTTCTACAACATCTATTATATTAGCAACTTGCATAGCAACATCAGAAGGAGACTCCGTCATTCCCAATTTATTCTTTATATTGTTTACATCTGCTCTGAGTGTATCGATTTTTCTACCAAGCTCCAATAGTCTTACATGAATGCTTTGGAATCTTTGTGCTTGTCCAATTTTCTTCATCACAAGTTATTTTCAATGAAGAAAAAGGAGAATAAATATACGAATTTATTCTCCTTCTTCTTACAAATATTGTTAATTTTTTAAATTATTCTTCATCCATTTTATTAATGTAGTCTATTGCTGCAAGCATTGCGTAATGCTCCACATCCTTTCTTTTAAAAAATTCCTCTGAAGAAGTTTCCAAGCATTTACCCTTTGGACAAATATAATATCTAAACACACTCTTCTCTGTCTCAGGAAGCGTTTCTACGACAATACCTACATAAACATTCTTACTATCAAATATCTCAAAGAGAGCTGCAGGATTCTTATCAATCACGTTGACGAGATATTCGTCTGTTGCCCCTCTCTGCATCATATAATTCCTATAATCTTCAGGAATGTTATCAGACATACTCTCTATCATCTTTTTGGTAAACCACTCTTTTATAATAGCAGCTACCTTTGGATAGGTCTTTAGTATTTCTATTCCTTTCATACTACTTCCTCCTTCTTTAAATATTGTTGTAATTTTTGATCTGTTAATATTTCGTTCTTTTTATGATATCCTTCCCAATACTCAACATTATCTGTCAGTGTAGCTTGAAACTTATCTTCCCAAAACTTCCTCAAGTCATCGGTTCTCTTGAATATTCTGATCTGAAGAGAGATTTCCTCTCTTGTAAGACCTTGCACCTTTATCTTTACAACCTTCGGAAAGAGGGCCTGGAACTCAGGAGAGGTTTTCGAATAAAAAGACTCCCTCACAAGATTGAAATCTGATTTAAATTTAGGGTTAAGTTTGTACACAACGACAACAAATCCATCAGGATGATCATATTCGTCAATTATATTCTTGGTTCTTTCATATTCACTGTCAAGAAACTCTCGAAATTTATCAATATTTCTTGGACGGAATAAAAGATAGCAGGCATCCTCATAAGTCTCCTCTCTGGAAGCATCACTTTCATATCCATTAAGGAAATCATTAGCACGAAGCCTGTCTTTTCCTATATTCAGCGTCGGCACCATGAAAATCGAGGTAATGGTGTTTTTGATTTCAGACATTTAGTTAGTTTTTCAGTTTAATGATTCCGTTATTTTCATAGTTTGTCTTACTCATTCTCCAGATATTATTATCCCGAGACCACTTCAATTCATTAATTATCTCTCTAACTCCTTTGTAATTCCTTTCTCTATAAGTGAAGCCTTTAATAGCATCTTTCAAGTCATCAATTGATAGTCTATATATTAATGGATTAGCTTGATTTGTACTATCACAAACCATAAACTCAATTGGCTCTACCTTATACTCTGGAAAGTTTTTATTTCTATAATACTGAATTGCCTTATGATAGACAAGAGCTTGAATGTAAGCAAGTCTCTTCAAATAATATTCATAATAGAAATTCTCAGGACTCCATGTACACTTTAAATCCCAAAACTTAATAGTCTTAGTATTATGAAAAATTATAACTTTATCAATCATTGCCTTCATTTTCAATCCGTCAATCTCAAACCCCTCTATTTTGAGCTGATTAATCACCTCAAAATCAACGTCAGTTTGTAAATTTACAACATCCTTCGTAACAAAATTTGTCCTAAGCTCCTCAACAATCTTCTCGGCACTGGTAACATCTAATGTTGTAACCACTATGAGATTATTGGTTCTCACACGAAGAATCTCCCTGTAATATATTTCAGCATCGCTTCCGCTAAATTTATTAATTACGGCCTCGTATTTAATCTTAAATCCTGAAACATCGTAGGCATCTCTTGAGATATCTTCGAAGTCCCGCATAACTACACCTTCTTCATTTGTAGCTTCTTTGGTAAATCTGTAGAGAGCTTCTACAAATTCAAGCATTAAGCCCGTAGGAGCCTGAGCACATGCACTCATATGAAACTTGTTATCAAAAGTTTCTGGTTCCAGAAGCAAAGTTTCTACAAGCATTCCCATAGTTGCAGATTTACTCTCTTCATCATCCACCTCTTCATTAAGAATCCACTTTTTATAATATTTTCTTCTATCCTGAGCAAAATCCTTTAATGAGGATGAACTATCCAACATCACTGCTCGATAAGTGGATTCTGTATTAGTCTTTCCTGTTATCATTCTTTTTAGATTTTAAATAGTTATTAGTTTTTTCCTTATGATGCTTCTTGCAAAGTATCTGGTAATCATGAGGATTTTCCTTGGTAAGTCTCTTGATAAAAGGAACTATGTCCTCATATGAACTGAGGCTTCCACATTCCTCAATGTGATCAATCTGTACCATAGATCTTTTAAACCACTTTTTGCAAAAAGCACATTGATATTCCTTCTTTAATCTCTTGTTTGCAGACTGAGAAGGTCTGCTGGCAAGTTCCAATGCAATCATCATTGGTTTGTAATACCTGAATCCATTTCTAAGAATAGATCTTATTCTTGAGAAATATTGGCTTTCAGTCATTGTACCAGCATTTCTTGTTTTTGGTACTGTTGATTTTCTAATTCTCTTCTTCATAAAAAATAAAATTGGGTAGTACAAATATATGCACTACCCAATTCATTTCATTGTTTTACAACACGATCTTTAATAATTTCATTCATTTTTCTCAGCGAATCAGAGATGCTCTCAATATCCTTATCTGATATCTCAGGAATACTAAGTGTATGCCTTTTCACTTCCTCTGCAAAACTCTTGTGAACGTGATCTTCTATATTAGCAAGACATTTCTCTTCAAATACATCTCCAAGATCTGTTACGTCGAATTCTTTCTCATCAAGAATATACCCATCTTCTTTATCAAGAATCATAGCAAAGAAGAATCTTGATGTACGGAGTTTTCCCACCTCATTTAATGGAGAAGCAACCACGTCCATTGGATTAACAATCACTAAAATAGGAGTGTCACCAAAACCATTGTAGTTATATTCACGATTTGCACAATGTAAACCTCGACTGCAACTAACCTGATTATTGTCATCACACTCATCTCTTGGAATAAAAGCAATTTCTCCCACTCTATAGTCCATAGTATGAGTATGGGCATCGGTATATCTGTTCTCTGTCATATTAGGAAGATCGAGAAAGAGAGTTTCAAGATTTCCAATAATAGTTCCTATAGGTTCAGCAGTTACTTTATGCATTGAATATTCCCCGTTCAATTCTTCAATTCTATAATTGACCGCCTTCTTCTTCCACACTGCTTTCACATTATTATAAGCAGAGGAAATAACCTTAACAAGTTTTGTCTCCTTTCCAACGTTTACTTTACACACACTCCTATAAGCAAAGAAGTTTCCATGCCTGTCAATTTTCATATTATGATGGGAGAGGAACGTATATAAATCCTCTGCACTCTGGGAATTGGGATTAAGGCAACACTTAAGCCAGAACTTCTTAAGAGAGGAATATTCCAAATCATTCATGGCTTCAGTTTCCCATCCTGCTTTCGTTCTATCGAATTTACCAAGAATCTCTCCAAATCTCTTTACAAGAAGAGGAGGAAGGCTTCTCTTAATTCCGTTCATGTAAATACATTCTTCAGCCACTTCAAAGTCAGGAAAATGACAGACAACATCAATATCAGTTTTCGTAATATCATCTAATACATCCTCCTCACCTTTCATAATATCTAAGATTTCCTTAGTAGAGAGAGCTTCTTTAACAGCAACAAAATCATCGATTGTAGCAGAAGACTTAGTAATCATACTTCCATCAGTAAAGACGACTGTAAGAACATCGTTTACGAATTTCAATATTGTATAAAGAGGAAGTTTTGCATCTCTTCTACTCTGCTCCTCTCTTTCAAGAGAGTCCACTATTAGTTCTTCTTTCCTAATTCTAAGATCGAGAAGCTCCTCTTCTTTATCAAGAAGTTCTTCTTCTCTTTTTTTGGTTCTAAACCAATTAAATGAAAATTTCATAATTTTAAATATTAGTTTCTGTTTGTTGATTTGTATAATGTTCTAAATTAACTTTGTATTTGTGATATTTGAGCAAGTCCACTATTATAGGATTTCTCGCACTATTGTCATATTGCATCACTTTACATAATGCATTAAGAAAAGGAAATTTATCAAGAGTCTCTTTAATCTCTCTATAAGTGTCATGTACACTATAATCAAAAAGAGAATACTCCTTAGCTATATTCACCATTTCATCATAAAGTGTCTCAGAACCGCTTGAATAGTTAGTTGAATAATAATCATATAACAAATCAAGTTTTCCTACAAGATCCGTAGATACACTCGATAGACTACTTCGATTATTAAATAAATATCTATTCTCCCCTACAAGTTTGTTTATTAGGTATGCTGTAACAAGCCTCTTGAATTTTGTATTATTTCCTTCCATAAATTTTTCATAAGAAATTAAATTGTGAATGTTCGCATCTTTTAGTCTTTTCAATTCCCTGTCAGAGAATGTGATAAAAGTAATTTTCTGTTCCTTAGCTATTTTATACAGGACATTCAATTTATCATTATTCTCATGACTTGTATAAATGTAGAATCCTTTAGTAGAGGGAAGCTTTCCAAGATCAACCGAGAAAGGCGTAAATTTACAATTCCTCCCATCAACATATCTCTCAAGAGGTTCAGCTCTCTTACAGGATATTTCTCCTTCAAGCTTCTGATGTCCGTTCTTTTTATAAGACCTCGTCACTTTATGAGCATCAATATACGCTTTAGGAACTTCAAGAGTGTCCAAGTCTATGAATCTCTTCTCGTAAATACTCTCTATAAATTGAAGCTCTTTTATAAGGATTCTCCAATCCTCTCTCGGATGGGTATGAAGATCCAGAAAAGTATAATAGCTATTATCGTTATAAGAATAACCTCCAGTTGGAAATAATTTTCTTTTCCTCGTCTTCTTTACAATGAGACAATCCTTGCATATTATAGAATTAATATATTGACGCTTTAGCTTTCCAAGTCTGTCAGAATATTTATATATTGTATTATGAGTTAATTGATAAAAACTAAGAGTTTCCATCCCTCTCGATTCTCTTATTCTTCCTCTTCTTGTGTTAAAAGATATAGTGTAATTCTCCATTAATTTATCCATCCTCTTTTTGCAGAGAAATCGAAGATCCAGCTTACTTATTCCCTTCAGAGAAGGTTCTTTACAAGAGACGGAAGAATATTTAATTACATCATCAATATCTATATTATGCTTATGTCCTATATCAAGAAGTTTAGAATCATTAGAATAAAACTTCACTATTTTGTCTATGTCATCACTATCCTTTACTGATTCATTATACATCTCAACCAGCTTGGTAGCAACAGTTTTTATCTTATTGATAATAATAGATTTTGCCTCTGAAGTATAACGAATCTGTTCTCTGTTAGGAGTTGGATAAATACCATCTGATAGACTAAATCTCAGGCCAACAGGAACTGAGATACGATCTATACCAAGCTTGCTATAGTCAATAGGATAATAGACATTATCAAGACAGATGTGAAGACTATCATCATGATTAAGTTCTGACACCTGAAAATTGTCATATCTCGTAATTTTGAAATTATTATCAATTGTCCCATAACGACAATCAACATCAAAATAGACACTCTCGAAATAACATAATTGTTCCTGTATCTTATTATAGAAATCTTTAACATCCTCATATTTAACAGGAACAATTACCTTAACCCCATTAGGCTCTGTAGTGGAATCCTCATCAAGAAGATCAATTCTCATTCCATCCTCCCCTTCATACATCATGCACTTCCTCTCAATTCCGTCCTTTCTTATAATGAATGTGAAGGAGGAAGTATATGCCATTGGTGATTTAAATCCATATCCCATAAGGCCCAATAATCCCTCATCACCTCTTGCAGTAGATCTTCCGTATTTAGAAACAATGTCAACAACGTCATCATAATCAAGGCCGACGCCTCGATCCTCTACTGAAAATTCATAATTATCCATCTCATTCTTCTTGAAAGAAACAATGATGGGAATATCAGTTACATTGGCTCTTCTACACGAGTCAATACTATTCGACGAAATTTCTCTGCATAGGCTACCGATTGAATCTGCGTAGAAATTCTTGCTGAGAGTTTGCATAAGAAATTCTTCGCTCTCCCAATCTATTGACATTTTTATGGACTTGGTGGCCTGACTGCCATCTTCTAATACTAATGCATTTGTCTGTTGTGTTTGTATCATTCTTCAATTATTTTTAGGATTTTCAATACTTCGATTGCTCTCTCGTAAGTTTCCAGCTCTTCTTTATTAGTTATTAATTCTGCGGAATACTTAATGAAATTATAATATTCAGCTTTGGGAATATAGCTCTTGCGTGGAGAATTCTCTCCAGAATTAATCCAATTACTAAGATGGTGAACTACCCACCCACAGCAAAGCTGATGGGATGGGCTTCTGGTTTCACGGACTTGTGCTTCTTTGCAGAAGTCTTATTTGAGTCTCCACCCGTGTTTTCGACAGTTCCTGCCGAGTTTAATATTTTTAATCCTTCTTTAAGAATGTTCTTTGCAGCATTAATATCACGGTCTAATACGTGTCCATTCTTGCAAGTCCATTCCCTAATCGAAAGATTCAAGTCTTGATTTATCCAACCACACTCACAACAAGTTTTTGAACTTGGATACCAGCGATTAATTTTAACAATTTGTTTGTCGTTCCAATTTGCCTTGTATTCAAGTAGTCTTACAAAAGTTCCCCAACTGGCATCTGATATGTGTTTTGCAAGTTTATGGTTTTTTACCATTCCTTTCACATTCAAATCTTCTAATGCGATTATATCGTAATCAGCTACCAATTTGTGAGATACTTTATGTAAGTTATCCATTCGTGAGTTGGTTATCTTCTCGTGAATTAAGGCTGTTTTTCGTCTTTGTTTTTCAAACGAATTACTACCTTTTGTTTTACGAGAAAGATGTTTTTGTGCTTTCGCTAACTTTCTTTCATACTGTTTTGTGTATTTGTTATTTTTAAATTTAATTCCATCTGAGGTAATAGCAAAGTCTTTTAAACCTAAGTCTATTCCACATACAGCACCAGTATTTTCTTTTTGTTGATATTGTTCTTCTGAAAGAATAGATACAAAATATTTCCCTGTTGGCGTTTTACTTAAAGTACATTTCCCAATTTCACCTTTAATTTCACGATGGACAATTACTTTTATTCCTTCTTTAAATTTTGGTATGTAGAGTTTATTTTCTTCGAGTACTGCAAATTGAGGAACGGTGAATGTATTCTTATTTTTTTTTGACTTAAATCTTGGAAACTTAGCGTTACCACGAAAAAAATTTACATAAGCAGTATCTAAGCATCTTAAAGCAAACTGCAATGATTGGCTATTCACTTCTTTAAGCCAAATAGTTTCATCTTTTTTCTTTAATTCTGTTAAAGTTGCTGCTTGTGCATAGTAATTATCTGACTTTTTATCTGCTTGATACTGTTCTTTACGCTCATTAAGAAAATGATTATAGACAAATCGGATACATCCAAAATGCTTATCCAACAGCGTTTTCTGCTCTTGGTTAGGCATTAATTCAAATTGGTATGTCCGAAATATTGTCTTCATTCTTACTATTAAATAGTTTTAATTTATGCAAAGATAATGCTTTTTTGTAAATCCGCTACATTTTTTTGTAAATATTTCCATTCATTTTGAGAAACATTCACAAAAAAATTTCGCTACTATGTCTAAAAAATCTAATTACATCAGCACAAATCGTTCAAAACACTACTTAAAGTGTCATTTAATCTTTGTTTGCAAGTATCGTAAGTCAATGTTAATTGGTCAGTTAAATGATGATATTAAGCAAATATTTCAATCTATTGCAGATGGTTCAGATTTTGAAATTGAAGTAATGGAAACAGACAAAGACCACGTTCATTTCTTAATTCGTTACATTCCTCGTTTGTCTATATCTCAAATGGTTCGTAGGCTTAAACAAGAATCTACTCGTCAAATTTGGTTATTGCATCCATCTACACTTCGTAAGCAATATTGGTATCAGCATCTACTTTGGTCTGATGGCTACTTCGTTTGTTCAATCGGTGAGGCTTCTCCTGATACTATTCGTGAGTATATTCTTTCACAAGGTTAATTCACTATCTTTGTCGCTTACATCCCATCCACGTAAAAACGATGGATGGGTTTTACGCTCCCTTTTATAAAGATGCTGAAATATAAGAAATGTTTCTTAGAAGTAGATTCGGACCAGACAGATGCTTCTTTAATCAGAGCACAAAGTTGTTGATGGTTATACACAACAAATCAAATGGAGTAATCCTATCTATGGTTGGAAGTTACCCATAATGTAAAAAACTTCCTTTTTTGTTTGTTTTTCGGAAAGGAAGAAATCTATGTAAGAAGATTAGAGAGTTTTTATATAAGGATTCTACTATACATTTCGAGAGAAAATATGAAAAACTTTAACTCTATACAATGATAGAGTTACAATATAATGCTAATATGAGAAAGTGGGAACAAAAGGCTTAGTGGCTGCAATCACGAAGTAACAAATACCACCTCTTGCAGGAGTATCGCTGAAATTGATAGTAGGCGGGTATTAGCATTAAAACGTTGGCAAAATAGAGGATATAAAATTAAATACTGCAATTCTTTACAACTTAATTAATTCCCTCTTCCACTCAACCAAGGTGGACCAAGTTAGTATAAACAATTAAAACAAAATTCCTATGGAAAAGTTAAAATGCAAAGTCAGAATGCTCCCTACAGAAAAAGCATATAAGGGAGGCATTCTTAAAGATCCTGATAGTGCAGGAGAGTATTTAAGAATTTGTAATAATTCAAAATATCCTTATTTTCAATTGAAACCACAACATCTATATTTCACTTCAGATAGAGAGATAAAAGAAGGTGAGTGGATGTATTCTCCCAAAGATAACACTGTTTATTGTGCTTCAAATATGGGAATATTAGCTGGAGATTTTAAAATCGAAGCTACCACGAATTCTTCTATGAACATTCCCCCTATTCCTACCTCATTCATCAAAAAATATGTTGAGTCTCAGGGGATTAAAGAAGTAATGATTGAAATGACTAATACTCATGTTCCTGATGGATGGAATCATGAAGTTCCTAAACTTCGTAAAGATGGAACTATCATTGTCCATAAGATAAAAGACTCATGGACAAGAGAAGAGGTTATTGAATTAATCAAAAGAAATACTGAACGTTTGACTAATCAGTGGCTTAGTAATGATATTGAATGGATTGAACAAAATCTTTAAAACATTG
>Ga0265297_10009681_pt1 | contig 12341 bp, 14 predicted proteins | sample Munlanlwell13791_FD_192502 | JGI IMG/M metagenome (GOLD analysis project Ga0265297, IMG submission 192502) | Leachate microbial communities from a municipal landfill in Southern Ontario, Canada - Leachate well 137-91 | ecosystem: Engineered > Solid waste > Landfill > Unclassified | place...
AAATGGCGCGTGGGATATGATATTGTCTTTTCGATCGTGCCGTTCAGGAGCGTGCCCAGGGTAGGCGGGGGGACCGGTTACCGCACTGTGCGCGGAGACGAGCAGATGTACGGAGTTTCCGGCGGCGTGGCTTACGACGTCGCAGCCAAGGACGGCGAAAGGAAGATGAATCCGTACCTGCGCGCCGATGCCGGGGGAGTTACCGTGCAGGCTGAAGGAAAGCAGGGCGTAGGAGCCCAGGTGAGGGAAAACGCGCTGTTCGCGAGCGCGACTGCCAGGAGCGGAAGCAAGCCAGGGCTGAGGATGGGCGCGATGCTCGGGCCCATGGACGCAGGAGTGAACGTCCTCAACGGAAAATTTTCGGCCGGGATTTCGTGGCCCATGATTGCGTTCCAGACCATAATGGCAGGCATAAAGCGCGCAGGGGAGAGCAGGAAAATCGTGCCGCTGAACGAGAGCGGCAATATCAGGCTTGATGGCATAACCAAGGGGATGGAGATAAGTGCAAAGCTCATTGTGGAGAGCGGGGGCAAATACGATGAAAAGGACCTGAAGCTCAAAGTGAGCGAAGTGCTCAAGGTCAAACGAAGCAAGGAAGGCATATTGGAAGTTGAATTCAAAGCAGACGGGAAAAAATACGTGGCAAAACTGGAAAGCGAGCAGTGGGATGTAATGTCTGCCCCGGAGCCGGGAAATCAGGTCGTTATTTACGAGAAACCCGGCAGGCTCGGGAGTGTGGGTAGATTCCTCAAAAGATTTTTTCATCCTGGCAAAGTGGCCCAGGACGTTTTCAAAATCATGGTAATCAGCCCGGTGCTCGGAGTGAAGGACACTTATCACGCGTTCAAGAAGCCCATAGGGGAGATTTTCGACCCTGCGAAAATGAAGATATACAAGAGCAAGGATGAGTATGTTTTGGATTGCGAGAAAAAAATGAGGCGCGCCACCGAAGAGGGATTCTTCAGCTCCGCAAGGCATTACGCGTACGACCTCGTGGCCAACAGTTCAGGAGTAGCGAGGGCCGGATACATGCGGTTCCTGGACAGGATTGAGTGGGCGATCGCAAACCGCGGCTTCCCATTGGGATACATAAGCGGAGTTGGCTTCGGAAGGAAGAAGAAGATGGTGGAGCAGGAGATCGCCGGAAGGATGGAGAATGCGATTCACGTGCTTGAAATCGGGATGAAGCTCGGCAAAATCAGGGGCGGGAAATCAGAGGAAAGGCAGGCCACGGAAGCTGAGAGGGACGAGGCGTTCCTGTATCTGGACATGAAGATGACCTTCAGGACCAATCCCAAGGGAAGGATAATACCTGTGGAGCCTCTGCCACCCAGCCTTATAAACAAGGCTATAAAGGCGCTCAAGAGCGAGCAGGAGCGCAGAAACACCGCCTCGCCGGACGTGACTAGGGGCGAGTCCCTTGACGAGGACGTGAAAGTGGAGTTCAGGAAGCTTACGGTCAAGGATGCTTCGCTCCAGCGCATTTTCAGGAATTATACCAAGATAGTGCAGCGGATATACGAAAAAACAGATGACCCGCTGTGCAAAGCCACGCTCAAAAACGTGTACATGAACCTCACCGAAAAATACACGGACGAAGCGATGGGCGAACAGTACAAAGCCAACCGGGCCGCGTCTTTCGCAGAAGAGTTCGAGAGAGCGGGCATAATCAAGGGGAAATTCGGGGAGCTTACTGAGGAACAGATAGGGCGCCTCACTCCGGAACAGCTGAAAAAGGCGTATGATGCCGCATATGGGCCTAGCCCCACGCTTCAGCCTTGATTCTGACTTCGGAGGTTCCGAGGCCGAGCATTATCCCCTTCATCGCTTTGGAGAATTCCGCAGGGCCGCAGATGAATACGGTCGCGTCTTTCGCGTAATCCGCGTATTTTCCCATCATTTTCGAATCTATCCTGCCCAGCTCGTGCTTCCATCCTGATGGAGTTTCGCGCGTGAGCGAGTACACCACTTTTATGCCTGGGTTCGAGGCTTGGAAGGAATCGAGAAGCCCCCTGCACGCGACGAGGCTCTCGGTCTTGGCGCTGTAAAAAAGCGTGAACTTGCCATCGAGTTTTTTCTGCGAAACGTATTCGAGAATCCCCACCATGGGCGCGACTCCGGTTCCGGCTGCTATGCACACTATCCGCTCCTCGCCGCGGAATGCGAAATTCCCGAAAGGTCCGCTGACGCCTACTCTGTCGCCGGGCTTCATTTTGGATAGTATGGATGTGAAAGCCCCGCCGGTTATCTTTATCACGAACCTGAGTTCCGGGTTGAGGGGCGAAGATGCGATGGAGAATGCCCTGCTCAGTTTTCCGAAAGACCCGTTCTCGAGCTGGTGGAGCATCACGAACTGGCCCGGCTCGAATTTTATGTTTTTTCCATCCAGAGGCGAGAACGAGAATTCGAGCAGGGAAACGGCCAAAAGCCGCACTGAAGACAAGACAAACTCCTTCCTCTCCATGGGGTTTTAGATGGGGCACAAGATTTATAATCGTTGTTTGAGGTAGGTGAACGTATGAAAACGAGAATGGATGAAAGGAAGGCACCTGCGCATTCGGAAAGTACGTCTGGAGTGCAGAACATTGTGCCCGCCCGCATAAGCAAACCGCCCGGAAAACAGCGAAAAATCCAGGAGGATATCCTCCCAAGCCCGAATTATAAGCAAATAGACGAAGCTCGCGAGGCGCTTGAGAAATACGTGGGCAAGAAGGAGATGAATGCTCCTGGTTTTGGCCAAGCCGTGGCACTCTTGGCTGCCATAGTAGCTAAGCGCAGCGATTATTTCAAAAAGAATCCGGACCGCTACCACACCCCTGCAGAGCGTGTCATTATGACGCTTAAGGGGAACGAGGTGTGGACGTCAGGGAACATGGTGGACCATACGGAACCCGGAAGCCCGGAAAACATAAGAGCCAGGGAAATAGCCGGCATACTTGATGACTTCAACTACGTTCATGCTTTGGGCCCTTCTGCATACCGGCAGGGCGCAGACTTCATGGAAAAGTACGTGCTCAAAAAATAGGTGATGATATGGATTTTGGAAAGATGATAGGTTTGGCGGTCATGCCTATCGTGGTGCTCGTAGTGCTAGGAACACTGAGCGCGATAGCAGGGAGCATACCGCTGCTCAACGTGATTGCGTGCGTGTTCATGCCGCTCTACCTCATTATACAGCTGGGGGTCCTTATCTGGGCAGGCCATAGCGCGGCCAAGAGCGGGCTGGACATGGCCGGAGCCGCGATAACTGGCGCAATCGTTGCCGGAGTGGCTTCGCTCGTGAACGGGATAATCGCACTGCTCATTAATGTGGTGGCAGGCATGCTCGGAATGGGCATAACCGTCGCTACAGGGACCGACCCGACAGGACAGCTCGGGGGAATGCTTGGCGGAGGGCTGGTTGCAGTATTGTGCATACCCGGAGCGGCCATAATCGCTGCGGTAATCGGCGCGGTGCTGGCAGCAATAGGGGCGCTCATCGCGGGCACCAAAAAATAGATTCATTTTTTCTTCTTTTCCTCTTTTTCCCTTATGAACGAGAATCCTTTTTCTCTCAGTGTTTTCAGCGTGCCGCTCGATGCCAATGCGGTAGTGCGGGCTTTTTTCCCGTTCAGGTTTTCTATTAGCGCGAGAGCACCGAGCATGTCGTTGAGCGAATCGCGCGAACAGCGTGCGAGCGCGAGCCCCTCCTTCTGCTCGTATTGCATGAATTTGTACGAGAGTTTGGAATAGCCGTATTCGCCGAAAAAGCGCAGCAGGAAGGCGTACATCCCTTTTTTCACGTCTTCCTCGCTTGCCGGGGCCGCGCTTTTTACCGCGAAAACCACGTAGCGCTTCTTCATCCTCATTGCCGAGTACATAGGGATATTTTAAGTATTCGTTTTTATAAACAAATAAGGTGAGCGGATGGAAAAGGTCCTAATAGTTCTGGGAAGCGAAAGCGACCGGGAAATAGCGAAAAAAGCTGAAGATATTTTTGCGGAATTCGGAGTATCTTCCAGGACTGAAGTCGCGTCCGCGCACAGGAATCCTGAGAAATTGGAAAAGGTGCTCAGGGAAAGCGGGGCGGACATTGTTATCGCGATTGCTGGGTTGAGTGCGCATCTCCCGGGGGTGTGCGCATCCAAAACGGTCAAACCTGTGATTGGGGTGCCGGTGAACGCGAAGCTCGGGGGGCTGGACGCGCTTTTGAGCATAGTGAACATGCCCCCGGGAGTTCCGGTTGCGACTGTCGGAATAGACAATGGGAAGAATGCGGCGTTGCTTGCTGTTGAGGTTCTGGCTGTTTCGGACAAGGGGCTTGCGAAGAAGCTGATTGAATATAGGGAAAAGATGAAGAAGTGAACTTCCATGGCCTGAAGGCCGTGGCGAGACGTGAAAATATGGAACTCAAATTTCATTTTCCAGCGCTTTTGAAGAGATTGAAGCGCGGGCCTGCGATTATACAGCCCAAGGATATTGGGCTCATCGTTGCTTATACGGGCGTCGGGAAGGAGAGCGTGTGCGTGGATGCAGGCGCAGGGAGCGCGTTCCTCACGGTTTCGCTCGCGAACATATGCAAAAAAGTTTACGCTTACGAGAGGAAGCCTGAATTTTATGAATTGGCGAAAAGGAATGTGGAGAAAGCAGGGCTTGCGAACGTGGAGCTGAAGAACAGGGATGTATTCGAGGGGGTTGAGGAGAAGGAAGTGGACCTGGTGACGCTGGACCTGCCGGACGCGGAAAAAGGGGTTGCGATTGCGCATTCTGCGCTCAGGAAGGACGGGTGGCTCGTGGGCTACCTGCCGAACGTGGAGCAGGCCAAGGCGTTTTTCATGGCGTGCCACGCCAACGGATTCGTGGATATGTTCATGCTTGAGGGAATCGTGCGCGAGTACGAAGTCAGGGAGTACGGGGTTCGGCCTGCGCACCTGGGGCTCATGCACACCGCGTACCTTGTTTTCGCTAAGAAATAAAAAGGGCAAGCGGACAATAGTGAATATGGCAAAAGGCAGGAAATTGCTGTTTTTCGATATAGACGATGTGATTTTCCCGTCCACCGAATTCTCGAACCTCGCCAGGAGGAACGCGCTCAACGCGATGATAGAGCTGGGACTGGACGCGGATTACGAGAGGGTGGCGCGGAAGCTCGATGAAGTGATTAGGGAGAAAGGCTCCAATTACGCGAACCACTTCGATTACCTGCTAGAAAAGCTCGGAGTAGAGAGGGAAAAAAGGGCGAAGTTCGTCGCTGGCGCTGTCGGGGCTTACCACAACACCAAGGCGTCCATACAGCCCTATCCGGACGCTCCCTCGGCGCTCCTTAAATTAAGGGAAAAATATCCGCTCTACGTTGCGAGCGAGGGAATAGCCGTGAAGCAGTGGGACAAGCTCATATGCATGAAGCTCGCGCTCCTGTTCCAGGACGCTTTTGTTTCGGAGGATTTGGGCGTAGGAAAAGGCCCTGGGTTCTACAGGAAAATAGCTGGAATGGTCGGGGTCAAAGCTTCGGAGTGCGTGATGGTGGGGGACAGGGAGGAGAAGGACATAGCTCCTGCGAGGAAGGCAGGGTGGAAGGCGGTGAGGGTGCGCAGGAAAGGCGCGAAATATGCGCTGGGGAAAAGCGATGCGGACGCGGAAATAAGGTCGCTCTCCGAGCTTGCCCGAGTGCTGGAAAGCCTTTAAATATTGTTTATGGAAATAGAAAACTGAGTGGAAAGGTGTTCTATATGAATAAATCCTATTTCATTTTCGGATTGATGCTTGCCGGATTCATCATCCTGGCAGGATGCACAGGAGGAAGCACGAGCTGCGACTCGGACAAGAAGTGCAAGGAATGGCAGATTTGCGACATGGGAAAGAAGGTGTGCGTGCTTGCCCCGGAGAGGTGCAACGCGGACGCCGAGTGCAACGACACCATGAAGATGTGCAACGCCACGAGCCATAACTGCATGTACAAGACCGGCAAGTGCAGGCTTAGCGCGGACTGCCCGGGCTGGCAGTTGTGCGTGCAGGAGAACTGCACCGCGAAGCCGGGCTTCTGCGACGGTGATAGTGCGTGCAACGCCCAGCTCGAAAGGTGCCATCCGCAGACGCACACGTGCAGGCCCAAGCAGGGGCTGTGCTACAACAATTACGACTGCGAGTCCTGGCAGCAGTGCAACGTGGTCGAGAACAAGTGCGTGCCCCTGCCGGACAGGTGCGATTCTGATTACCAATGCCAGCTTTGGCAATATTGCAACGCATCCACCAACTACTGCGAGCCGAAAGCCGGGTTCTGCAAGAACGACCTGAACTGCGAGAGCTGGGCGATGTGCGACGAAAGCCTGAACAAGTGCATCGCAAGAAAAGGATTCTGCGCCACGGACAGGGAATGCACGACGTGGGAACTTTGCGAGCCTACCGGCCACTTGTGCCAGCCCAAGCGGGACATGTGCAACAATTACCTGGATTGTGGGAACTGGCAGTATTGCGATACGGTCCAGCACAGGTGCGGCACCAAAGTGGGTTATTGCGCGAAGGACAGCGAGTGCGCCTCAGGGGAGGCGTGCGACGAGAACGACCACCTGTGCAAATAGCCGGATTCGGAACTGGAATTATAAGTGGCCGGAATCAGTCTTCGTGGTTCTGCCACATATTTCTTTTCTTGTTGAGAAGGTCTTTCGCGACCGCGAGGAGTTGGGTGCTCACCTGGAGCGCTTCTGCCGGGGAGAGTTTTATTGCAGTAGCTGAAATAGTGTTCATAATCCTTACATTTATCACCCCGTCCCTGGGAAAACCGTTGCTTTGGGTGGGAGAATCGCTCTCTATCCGCAAAATAGTCCTGTGCTGTTCGCCTTTGTCGTCCTTCCACCAATGCACTATCTCGTCTTCTATCATGTCCATCTCCTTCCTTTCTGGGGCAGAGCTACTGCCGGAGGATTATTTATAAACAAAGAAAGAGGGATGGTTTCCAGTGGGTTTGTAACCATGGTTACAATAGTGAAACCAAAACTTGTGAAAATAAAATAAATGAAAAATAAAAGAAGATTACATGTCTTCTCCCATTCCACCGGGCCCTCCAGGGCCCATGGGCGCGCTCTTCCCCCTTGAACTGATGATGTCATCAATCCTGAGGATGAGCCTCGCGGTCTCGGTGGCGCTGGTCATGGCCTGCCTCTTGACTTTCGTAGGCTCGAGCACGCCGTTCTTGAACATGTCCCCGACTTTCCCTGCGAGCACGTCCACGCCGAAGTATTTCCCGTCCTTGTCCTTGTGCCTGTTCCTCAGCGCAACGAGGGTGTCAATCGGGTCCATTCCCGCGTTCTCGGCAAGGGTGCGCGGTATGCTCTCCAGCGCCTCTGCGAACCCCTGGATTGCGAGCTGCTCCCTTCCGCCTATCTCAGTCGCGTAGCTCATGAGGTCCTTCGAGAGCTCCATCTCCACGCTTCCTCCGCCGGTCACGAACGAGCCGTCTTCGAGGCTTGAGGAAACCGCGCCTATCGCGTCCTTCACGGCCCTTTCCACCTCGCTCACTACGTGGTCGGTGCCTCCGCGCACGAATATGGTGACGCTCTTGGGGTCCTTGCAGTTCTCCACGAACACCATCGCTTCGCCCGAGATTTTCTTCTCGACCACTGTGCCTGCGAAGCCCATGTCCTTATCGCTCAAATCGTCGAGGCTCGAGGCGACTTTCGCGCCTGTTGCTCTCGCGAGCTTCTCCATGTCGCTCTTCTTTACTCTCCTGACAGCCATTATGCCGGCCTTGGAAAGATAGTGCTGCGCGACATCATCTATGCCCTTTTGGCAGAACACCACGTTAGCTCCTGTGGACGCAATTTTGTCCACCATTTCCTTGAGCATCTTCTCCTCCTGCTTGAGGAACGCCTCCATCTGGTTCGGGTTGGTTATCTCGATTTTCGCGTCTGTCTCGGTCTTCTCTATCTCGAGGGCCGCGTCTATGAGCGCGATTTTCGCGTTCTTCAGGCTCTTGGGCATCCCTGCATGGACCACTTCCTTGTCCACGAGCACGCCCGTAATCAGGTCGGTGTCGAGCACTTCGCCTCCGGCCTTCTTCTCAATCTTTATGAGCTCCTGGTCTATGACGATTTTGCCCTCCTTTTTCTCGTGCACCTGCTTGAGCGCAGTGACAACGAGCCCGCCAATCTTGGCTTTCTCGCTGTCGCTCCCGATTCCCTTGGAGCCCATGGAGATGAGCGCTATCTTCTTCAGCGTCTCCACGTCGTCCGGATGCACTTTCTCCGAGGCCTTCGTGAGCAGTTCTTCAGCCCGCTTGCTCGCGAGTTCGTAGCCCTTTATCACCGAAGTGGGGTGTATGTTCTGGTCCAGCAGGTCCCCGGCCTTCTTGAGCAGGTTTCCGGCAATGACCACGCTGGTCGTAGTTCCGTCCCCTACCTCTTTGTCCTGGGTCTTCGCGACCTCGACCATGAGCTTCGCGGCAGGATGCTCCACGTTCATCTCCTCGAGTATGGTGGCACCGTCGTTTGTTATAACTATGTCCCCAAGGTCCGAAACGAGCATCTTGTCCATGCCCTTCGGGCCCAGCGTGGTCTTTATTATGTTCGCGACCGCGTACCCTATGGCGATGTTTATCCTCATCGCGTCCCTTCCCAGAATCCTCTGCGAACCCTCGGACATTACCGAGGAGTCCTGTCCTGATACTTGTCTTGCCATTCTATCACCTTAGATTTTTTGCAGATTTTTTTAGATTTACGAAAATTTGTCCTTTCAGCAGGATTGAGATTAGCACTTAGCCTGATGAAATAAGCAGACATATATGCAAGTGAAAATATTTAAAGGTTTTTCAGGGTAACTACCAGTGGGTGCAAAGATGGAAAAGAACATTTCTGACATTGACGGCGGCGTGCGGATTGTGCTGGGCATAATATTTGCCCTAATTTATACCGGAACGCTCGGCGTAAGCGTAACCTACCCCCTGAGCTGGGTGGTGCTCGCACTGGCGGTGATATTGCTGTTTACAGGCATATTCGGGTTCTGCCCGCTATACAGGCTGCTCGGAATCAGCACTGCGAAGAATGGGGGAAAGACCGAAGCTAAGAAGAAAAAGTAAGTGCACAAAATTTCATAAATTATCTGTCGCCTATCTGCGACAATTCGCTACGCAGCGTGGCGATTGTGCGCATTTGTAAATTGCCGAAAACAGCTGATTCAATTTACAAATACAATTAAAAATCCTTCTTAGCATCAAATAGTTGTCAGCGGCCATAGGTTGAGGGCAACACCCGTTCCCATACCGAACACGGAAGTTAAGCCTCTTCACGGCACCGCCATTACTGAGCTACGCTCGGGAAAGCACGCTGCTGCTGACACCTTTTAACGCTTATCAGATGGGATGCTGCGCTTTTCGCTGCGTTAAAAGGTGGCACTGACATTCACCCCCATTAATTCATAGGAACAGTTGCATTGCTGAATCTGGTTTTAGATAAATTTAAAAACATGGAAATATGTGTTATACGACATTAAGGTGCTAAAATGGCTGCCCAAAAAACAAAGTTGATGGATATTAAAGCAGAACGGAAAAAGATGAAAACACTGCTCGGAGAACCAAGGCCCCGAAACAAAGCGGGAGCGTTTGATGTTGAAACTGAGCGGAAAACAATAAATGGGATACTCAACTCCAGAAAACCCAGGGGGCACGAAAAAGAAGCCGGAGGAACTACCGGCAGCTGAGGGCCCCTCAGCGTCTGGGAAATCAGCAAACTATTTATATATTGCGCCGGAATTCATGCCGTATGGATTTGCATTCGGACATGAAGAAGCGCGCTACCGAAGAGGACTGGGAATACTTTGCGCAGATGGCGCGCACATTCGAGCTGGAGATAGAGAAAGGCGCGGAGGATAACGAGAAGGTCCAGAAAGAAATCCAGATGATAAAGAAGGTCCTGGAGGCGCACCTTTCCAGCGAGAAGGGCAGGCGCATCTTCGTCTCGGCGAGCAACATGGTGAAGCTCTACAGGACGATAGAGCGGCTCGAGACCAGGATTTCTCAGAACAACCGGCTGCACGGCGAATTCGTGAATTTCCTCAGGACGCTCCTGCACAAGATGAAGCAGGAGAAGCTCGTGGCTTACAAGACCCTGGAGAAAAGGCGCGAGTTCCTCATGCACAAGGACTTTGAGGACAGCGTATGACCATTTATTATTCGGAGCCGGTGAAGCTCGAGATAGTGGGCAGGAGCGTCTTCGTCAACGGCGAGGTCAAGGAGTTCAGCGTGCGCAACTTCTCTGAGCTGAACGAGGTGCTCATGAAAAGGCAGCAGGTGCTCAATGATTTCCCGCTCTACTTCATGTTCCGCTCTATTGTTGTCAAGGAAGGGCTCAGGTACGACATCACTATCATCCCTCCCAGGAGGATAGATGGGGAGTACGCAAAAACCTACGGCCATTACCACCCTCTTGCCGAAAACGGGCTGAGCTACCCCGAGGCGTATCAAATTCTAGAGGGAAGGGCGCTTTTCGTGCTCCAGAAGCCCAGAAGCGACGCGAGCGTGGACGTGATGGTGACGTACGGGGAGAAGGGGCAGGCGGTACTCATACCCCCGAACTGGGGCCACAACACGATAAACGCGAGCCCTGACAAGGTGCTCATTCTGGGAAACCTTGTAGCCGATGGCTTTGAATCAGATTACTCTGCATACAAAAAGGACCTGGGCGCGGCCTATTACGTCACTGATTTCGGGCTAGAGCCCAACGGCAATTACGTCGTGCGTAAAACCGAGAAGCTGAAGGCATCTGATTTGAACGCGAAATACGGCTTCGAGTGCCCGGACCTTTTGAAGGAATTCTGGGCCAATCCCGGAAAATTCGAATTCCTGAAAAAACCGAGTCTTATTACAGGGCGCTCAGCCTAGGCGCTCCACTTTCCCGCTCGCAATCTGGGCGCTCCCGCCGCCTTTTCCCCCGTATTTCTTCACCACTTCCTTCAAGATATCGTCCGCTCTGAATTTCGATTTCCTTCCGGCGGCGCAGACGAGGTTCATGCTTTTGTTCGCGAGCGCGAGCGCCCCGTTTTCGCTCATAGCCACCATCTGGGCCATTTTCATGAGCGTCTGAACGTCCGCGTCCACGATTTTGAACACGTATTTCCCGCTCTTTTCGCTCTCGGCCACAAGCTTGGTCACTTCCTGCTCGGCCAGGACTGCTGAAAGCTGTTCTATCCTCTTGCCCCTTTCCTTCCATTCCTCGAAGAAGCGCTCCACTGTGCGCGGCAGCTCGGATTCTGAAACAGAAAGCTTTGAAGACGATTCGCGCAGGAGCGCCTCCTGCCTCTGCACGTACGCGAGCGCGCCCAGCCCCGTGGAATAAGTTATCCTCTCCAAACCATCCTGCACGCCCTCGCGCTTTATTATCTTGAAGAAACCGATTTCCCCTGTGCTTTTGTTCATGTGGTGCGTCCCTCCGCAGGCTTCAGCATCCACCCCTTCTATTTTCGCAATCCTTATCTCTTTCCCAGGCACAGCGCCGCCCTGGTAAAGACCGAAGCCGTATTTCTCCTCGGCTATGTTGCGCGGGAGCACCTCCGTAGTGATCGCAATGTCATCCATAACCCACTCATTCACTTTTCTCTCTATCTCGTCCAGCTCCTCCTGGGTTATGCGCCTGTAATGAGTGATGTCCAAGTGGGCCTTGTCCACGTCCTTGTGCGAGCCGCCCTGCCAGATGTGCCTGCCGAGCACCAGCCTCGCGGCCGCGTTGAGCATGTGTGCCGCGGTGTGGTTCTTGGAAATCGCCTTTCTCCGCTCCAGGTCTATTTTCCCGACCGCTTTCTGGCCAGGTTTGAATTGGGAAACTCCCTCGACTTCGTGCAATATCACTCCTGCGACCTTTATCACGCTTTTAACTTCCTTCCCGCCCATGGTGCCCGTGTCCGCGACCTGGCCCCCGCTTTCGGCGTAGAATCCGCTCCTGTCCAGCACGAGGTACTTCTTCTCCACTACGCCCAGGACTTTCGCCTCGAACTCCCCGAGTCCTGAATAGAAGAGCGCCTCTGTTTTCGGGAAATGCGCTACGTCTATTTTCGGCTCCGCCTCCTCTGCCTCGTCGGATGCGCGCGCGAGCTCGTAGAAATTCTCCGGAACCTCGACTTTAACACTGCTCTTCACGCCCAGTTCTGCAACGTACTCGGGAGGCACGCCGTGGCTTGTGTAAAGCACCTTCAAATCCTCGAAGTCCACCTTCTTCCCTGAAGAGAGAACGCCCATCACTTTCCCGCGCGACTTCTCCTTCGTCGCGAGGAACTTTTTCTTTTCCTCCCCTATCACAGCGGCGGTGCTTTCCGCGCCTTCTTTCAGGTGCGGGAAAATCCCGTGCAGGTGCTTCGCGTGCCCTTCCATTATCTTTTCG
>Ga0265297_10009682_pt1 | contig 12341 bp, 10 predicted proteins | sample Munlanlwell13791_FD_192502 | JGI IMG/M metagenome (GOLD analysis project Ga0265297, IMG submission 192502) | Leachate microbial communities from a municipal landfill in Southern Ontario, Canada - Leachate well 137-91 | ecosystem: Engineered > Solid waste > Landfill > Unclassified | place...
CAAGTACCGCGACGAGTTCGAGCACTTCATCACCCACAAGCGCTCGAAGTGGGACGGGAGGCTCGAATGCCTCGCCTGACCATCGACGGGCGCCAGATCGAGGCCGCGGCCGGCCAGACCGTCATGGAGGCGGCGACGGCGGCGGGGATCTTCATCCCCTACTTCTGCTGGCACCCGAAGCTCTCGGTGCCGGGCAACTGCCGCATCTGCGTCGTGGGCGTCGAGGACAAGGGCGGCGAGTGGGTGGAGATCGCCTGCAACATGCCGGTCACCGAGGGGATGGTGGTCTTCACCAACTCCGAGAAGGTGCGCGCGCGCCGCAAGGCGACGATGCAGTTCATCACGCTCAACCACCCGGTCGACTGCGGCATCTGCGACAAGGCGGGCGAGTGCACGCTGCAGGACTACCACTACGAGTACAACGGCGAGCGCTCGGTCTCCATCGACGCCAAGGCGCACGCCACCAAGCACTACGACCTCTCCGAGCGCATCGTCCTCGACAACGAGCGCTGCATCCAGTGCACGCGCTGCGTGCGCTTCACGCGCGAGGTCTCGAAGTCGAACGGGCTGGGCATGCAGAACCGCGCCGACCACTCGCTGGTGCGCGCCGCCGAGGACGGCAGCTTCGCCCTCGATGCGTACTCCGACAACGTGATCGACATCTGCCCGGTCGGGGCGCTCCTGTCGCGCTCCTTCCTGCACAAGGCGCGCGTCTGGTACCTGAAGCCCACGGCCTCGGTGTGCCCGGGCTGCGCCCGCGGCTGCACGGTGAACCTCTGGCACCGCAAGGACGAGTGGCGCCTGCGCGCCCCCGGCATGCAGGCGGCCAACGCGTCCATCGACCGCGTGACCCCGCTCGAGAACCCGGCCGTCAACGGCCCGTGGATCTGCAACAAGGGGCGCGACCTGCCGCAACTGCTCGGCCGCGCGCGCGCCGAGGGGGCGATGCTCAAGGGCAAGCCCGCCGATCTCGCCGCCGCCATCGCGCAGGCGCGCAGCCTCGTCGCCGGCGCCCGGCGCCCGGTCGCGGTCGTCTCGAGCTGGGGATCCAACGAGGAGCTCGCGGCCTTCAAGGCGGCCTTCGGCACGAGGTTTGATGCCTTCGTGAAGGCCGACCACCAGAGCGAGCCCGGCGAGGTCGTCGAGGATTCGCTGCTCATCCGCGCCGACAAGAACCCCAACACCGCGGGCGCCGTCGCCCTGTTCGGCGACCGTTCCCCGGCCATCCCGAAGGACGCGGACCTGGTCCTCGTCTGGGGCGAGGGCCTCGATTTCGGCCTCATCCCCCCGGCGGCGAAGATCGTGTACCTCAACGCCTGGCTGCAGCCGGAGAACGGGCACGCCGACGTCTTCATCCCGACCAGCATCCAGACGGAGCGGGACGGCCACTACACCAACTTCGCGGGCGTGACGGGCGCCTTCTCGAAGTGCTTCGCGAAGTCCGCGCGCGTGGCGCACGCGCAGGACCTCTTCGCGGCCCTCGCGGCGAAGGACGGAGGCGGCGAATGATCGCGGACCTCGTCATCTCGCTCGTCTTCATCGGCTACGCGATCAGCGTCCTGATGGGGTTCGGCACGATCCTCACCTGGGTGGAGCGCAAGCAGGCCGCCGTGATGAGCGACCGGATCGGGGCCAACCGGGCGTACATCCGCATCCCCTTCACCAACGTGAAGCTCGTGTGGTGGGGGCTCTTCCACGGCATGGCCGACGGCCTGAAGATGCTCCTCAAGGAGGACTTCAAGCCGCGCACCTACGACTGGTACGCGTACGCGGTGGCGCCCTGGGTCGTGTTCACGCCGGTGCTGCTCGTCTTCGCCGTGATCCCGTTCGGCGGCGCGCTCACCCCGGCGCGGCTCTGGGAGCCGCTCGCCGCCTTCTTCGGCGACAAGACCTACTACATGCAGATCGCGAAGCTGGACGCGGGCCTGCTCATCATCTTCGCCTTCAGCGGCCTGCCGATCATCGGCGCGATGCTGGCCGGCTGGTCCTCGTCCAACAAGTTCTCGCTCCTGGGGGCGCTGCGCGCGGGCTCGCAGATGATCTCCTACGAGCTGGTGCTGGGCCTCACGACGCTCGGGCTCATCCTCATCTACGGGACGGTGGACCTGGACGCGATCGTGCGCATGCAATCCGGGACCGTGCTGGGGTTCGTGCCGGCCTGGGGCATCGTGTACCAGCCCTTCGCCGCGACGCTCTTCCTGGCCGCCGCGATCGCCGAGAACAAGCGCATCCCCTTCGACCTGCCGGAGGCCGAGAGCGAGCTCATCGCGGGCTACTTCACCGAGTACAGCGCGATGAAGATGGGCCTGTTCATGTTCGCGGAGTTCATCGAGATCGCGATCATCGGGGCGCTCTTCACGACGCTGTTCCTGGGCGGCTACAACCTGCCGTACATGACGGACGCGGGGTTCGCCTTCCCCGGCGGCGCGGCCGTCGCGATGCCGCACGCGGCGGTCGTCGTCACGCAGCTGGGCGTGTTCCTCCTCAAGGTCTTCCTCGTGTGCAGCTTCCAGATCCTCATCCGCTGGACCCTGCCGCGCTTCCGCTACGACCAGGTGCTCCTGTTCGCCTGGAAGTTCATGTTCCCGCTCGCGCTCGCGAACCTCGTCGTGACCGCGGTGGTCGTCTGGGCGGTGCGCGCATGAGCAGGAAGCCCCACGTCCGCAAGCAGTACTGGAACGAGCCCGTGATGGGCCTGTGGGAGAAGGCGTACCTGCCCGAGATCCTGCGCGGCCTCGCGATCACGGGCGGCGTGTTCCTGCGCAACATGTTCAAGTGGGTCACCGGCCGCAAGGGCGCGCTCACCACCTACTACCCCGAGGAGACGCGCTGGGACTACGCCCCCGCCAACCGCGGCAAGCACGTGCTCACGCGCCGGGCCGACGGCTCGCCGCAGTGCGTCGCCTGCAACATGTGCGCCACGGTGTGCCCGGCCAAGGTGATCGAGATCGAGGCGGGCTTCGACCCCGCCGACAGCGCGCACCCGAAGTACCCGGTGCGCTTCGAGATCGACTATTCGCGCTGCGTCTTCTGCGGCCTGTGCGTGGAGGCGTGCCCCGAGGACGCGATCCGCATGGCGAAGGAAGTGCCGAACCTCCCCACCGGCGACCGCTGGACCATGTGGCTGGGCAAGGAAGAGCTCCTCGAGTGGCAGCCGCAGTCCGACGTCGCCAAGCCCTATCCCCCGGCCCCGCCGCGCGCGGCGGGCGGAGAACGCGGATGAACGAATTCCTGGCCCAACTCGACACGCTGCTCCTGTGGACGTTCGCCGGGTGCGCGTTCGCCAGCGCGGCGGCCATGCTGGTCCTCAGGCAGCCGATGCGGGTGGCCATCGCCCTGGTGTCCTGCATGGTGTTCCTGGGCGGGGTGTACGGCCTGCTGGGCCTGCACTTCATCGCCGCCTTCCAGGTGCTCATCTACGTGGGCGCGGTGATGGTGTTCATGGTCTACGCCATCATGCTGCTCGACCCGCGCGACGAATCCGGCGGCGAGAAATTCTCGAAGCTCCTGTGGCCCGGCATCATCGGCCTGTCGCTGCTGGCCGAGGCGCTCGCCGTGGGGTACTGGAGCGACCTGCCGGCCGCCCCGCGCGGCGCCGCCGGCGAGCCCTTCGACATCATCCGCTTCTCGCAGGCCTTCCTGTCCGAGTACTGGCTGCACTTCGAGCTCACCTCGGTGCTGCTGCTCGCGGCGGTGGTCGCGGCGCTGGCCGTCATCAAGGAAAACCAAAGGCACGACCATGGATAAGGTCCAGATGCTCCAGGTCCTGGCGGCCTCGCTCTTCGCGCTGGGGCTCACGGGCGTCATCATCCGGCGCAACGTGCTGGTGATGCTCATGTGCATGGAGCTGATGCTCAACGGCGTGAACCTGAGCCTCGCCACCTTCGCGCACACCCTGGGCTCGGCCGTCGGCGCCGTGCTCGTGTTCCTGATCTTCGTCGTGGCGGCCGCGGAGATCGCGATCGCCATCCCGGTCGTGCTGCTCCTGGTGCGCCGCAAGCGCACGCTGGACATCGAGTCCTACTCGGACCTCAAGGGCTAGCGCGCCATGGGACTGCTCACCCTCATCGTCCTCCTGCCCCTCCTGGGGTTCGTGCTGAACGGCCTCCTGGGAAACCGCCTGGGCAAGGGCTTCGTGACGGCGGTGGGCTGCGGGATGCCGGCCATCGCCTTCGCGGTGACCATCAAGTGCTTCCTGGACCTGCAGGGCGGCGGCTGGGCGCCGATCGCCGAAACCGCCTACGTCTGGACGATGGTGGGGCAGGACAGCTTCGAGGTCGCCTTCTGGTTCGACCGCCTGACGGCGGTGATGGCGCTCATCGTGACCGGCGTGGGCACGCTGATCCACGTCTATTCCACCGGCTACATGCACGAGGACAAGAGCTACGCGCGCTACTTCGCGTACCTGAACCTCTTCCTCTTCTTCATGCTGCTGCTGGTGCTGGGCAAGTCGCTGCTCGTGCTGTTCGTGGGCTGGGAGGGCGTGGGCCTGGCTTCCTACCTGCTCATCGGCTTCTGGTTCGGCGACATGGAGAAGGCCGCCGCCGGCAAGAAGGCCTTCATCGTGAACAGGATCGGCGACGCCGGGTTCCTCCTGGGCATGTTCGTGATCTACTCGGCGGTCGGCACCCTCGACATGCCGCGCATCAACCAGGCGTTCACGGGCGGCGCGGTCCCGGCGGTCTCGGCGAGCCTCGTGGGCCTCCTCCTGTTCATCGGCGCCACCGGCAAGTCGGCGCAGATCCCGCTCTACGTGTGGCTGCCGGACGCCATGGCGGGCCCGACGCCCGTCTCCGCGCTCATCCACGCGGCCACGATGGTGACGGCGGGCGTGTACCTGGTGGCCCGCATGTCGGGCATCTACCTGAACGCGCCCGAGGCCTCGACGGTCATCACCGCGGTGGGCGCGCTTACCGCCCTCATGGCCGCCACCATCGCGCTGGCACAGGACGACATCAAGAAGGTGCTCGCGTACTCGACCGTCTCGCAGCTCGGGTTCATGTTCGTGGCCCTGGGCGTGGGCGCCTACGGCGTGGCGGTGTTCCACGTCTACACCCACGCGTTCTTCAAGGCCTGCCTCTTCCTGGGCGCCGGCAGCGTGATCCACGCCATGTCGGGCGAGCAGGACATCAAGAAGATGGGCGGGCTGGCGAAGAAGATCCCCATCACCTTCTTCACCTTCGCGCTCGCCACCGCCGCCATCGCCGGCATCCCGCCCCTTGCCGGGTTCTTCTCGAAGGACGAGATCCTCTGGTACGCGCTCGCGAGCGATCGCGGCGGCTCCTGGCTGCTCCTGGCGGTGATGGCCTCCACGGCGCTGCTCACCGCGTTCTACATGTTCCGCCTGCTGTGGCTCACGTTCTTCGGCAAGCCGCGCATGCTCAAGGACGTGGAGCACCACATCCACGAGTCGCCGCCCTCGATGACGGGCGTCCTCGTGGTGCTCGCGCTCCTGTCGGCGGTGGGCGGGTTCCTGTCGATCCCGCACTTCCTGGAGCCGATGCTGGCCCTGCCCGGCGTGAAGCCCGGCATGGACGCCTTCCACTACTTCGTCGTCGGGGGCTCGATCGCCATCGCCCTGGTGGGCCTGGCGGGCGCGGCGTTCTTCTTCGGGGGCGAGGCCCTGCCCGCGGCCCGGATCAAGGCGTCCTTCGCGGGCCTGTACCGCGTCCTCAACAACAAGTACTACGTCGACGAGTTCTACGACCGGGCCATCAACCGGCCGCTCCTGTGGATCTCGGACGCGGTCTTCCTCAAGGTCGGCGACCGGCTCCTCGTCGACGGCACCCTGAACGGGCTCGCCGCGCTGGCGCAGCGCGCCGCCGGGCGCCTGTCGCGGGTGCAGACCGGGAGCCTGCACAAGTACGCCTTCATGGTGCTCGCCGGCATGGTGGCGAGCCTCGTCTGGATGTGGCGCAATGGCTGACGGCACGATCCTCTCGCTGGTCCTGTACCTGCCGCTGGCGGGCATGCTCGCCATCGCGGCCCTTCCCGCGGGACGCGGCGGCGCGGTGCGCGCCCTCACGCTCGCCGTGATGGTCGTGCAGTTCCTCCTCTCGCTCGTCCTGTACGCGAACTTCGACCCGGCGGTGCCGGGGCTGCAGGCCGCGACCCGCGTGCCGTGGATCCCGGCCTGGGGCGTGAACTACATCATCGGGCTGGACGGCTACAACATCCTGCTGGTGGTCCTCACGACCTTCCTGGGCCCGCTGGTCACGGCCGGCGCCTTCAGCGCGATCACCAAGGAGGTGAAGCTCTTCTACGCGATGGTCTTCCTCATCCAGTTCGCGATGCTGGGGACCTTCGTGGCGCAGGACCTGTTCCTGTTCTACCTCTTCTGGGAGGCGATGCTGATCCCGATGTTCCTCATCATCGGCATCTGGGGCGGCGAGCGGCGCATCTACGCGACGATCAAGTTCTTCCTCTACACGGCCTTCGGCAGCATCCTCATGCTGGCCGCGGTGATCTACCTCGTGTGGTCGCTCTGGAGCACCACGGGCGTGAACTCCTTCGCCTTCGCGGACCTCTACAAGGCGAGGCTGCCGCTCGAGGCCCAGCAGTGGCTGCTCGCGGCCTTCGCGCTGTCCTTCGCGATCAAGGTGCCGATGGTGCCCTTCCACACCTGGCTGCCCGACGCCCACGTCGAGGCGCCCACCGCGGGCTCCGTGATCCTGGCCGGCGTGCTCCTGAAGATGGGGACCTACGGATTCATGAAGCTGGGCTTCCCGCTCTTCCCGGACGCCACGCGCATGGCGGCCCCGCTCCTCGCGTGGCTCTCGGTGCTGTCCATCGTCTACGGCGCCTGCCTCGCCCTCGTGCAGACGGACATCAAGAAGATCATCGCCTACTCCTCCATCAGCCACCTGGGCTACGTGATGCTGGGCCTGGTGAGCCTGGACCTCCTGGGCATCCAGGGCGCCATCGTGCAGATGGTGAGCCACGGCCTGGTCGCCGCCGGGCTCTTCCTCATGGTCGGGATGATCTACGAGCGCTGCCACACCCGCGAGCTCGCGGCCTACGGCGGCCTGGCCAAGGTGCTGCCGGTGTACTCGGTCTTCTTCCTCATCCTCACGCTCGCCTCCGTGGGCCTGCCCACGACCAGCGGCTTCACCGGCGAGTTCCTCGTGCTCATGGGCGCCTTCAACGCCGCCTGGAAGCCCGGGGCGGTCACGATCCCGCTGGGGGCGGCGGTCCTCGCGGTCACGGGCGTGGTGCTGGGCGCGCTCTACATGCTGTGGTTCGCGCAGCGCTTCCTCTTCGGCGCCGAGCGGGTGCCGCACGCTCCCGTGGCGGACCTCGGCCTGCGGGAGAAGTCCATCCTCGCGATCCTCCTGGCGGCGGTGTTCTGGCTCGGGCTCTTCCCCGACTCCGCCATGAAGCGCACCGAGCTCGCCGCGCGCGAGTACCAGGAACTGGTCGCCTCGCCGCGCATCCCCGCGGCGGCCAGGCTGACCGGGACGCCACAGGTGGAGGCGGCGAAATGAACTTCACGGCCGTGTCCATCGCGATGGCCCCCGAGCACCTGCTGCTCGCGGGCATCGTGAGCCTGCTGGTCCTCGAGATCTTCTCCGACAAGCCCGACGCCGCGCTGCCGCTCGCGGTGGCCTTCGTGGCCGCGGCCGCGGGAGCGGCGGCCTGGCTGGGATTCACGGGCTACGTGGGCGCCCCGTTCCCGGGCCAGTTCGACCTCACGCCGCCGGCCTCCTTCGCCAAGGCGCTGGTGCTCGCGCTCGCGGTGCCGGTGCTCCTTTTCTCGAAGGACGACTTCGGCAGGGGCGAGTTCTACCCGCTCATCCTCTCCTCGCTCTACGGCATCTGCCTCCTCGCCTCGGCGGAGAGCTTCCTCACGCTCTTCCTGGGCATCGAGCTCATGTCGATCCCCGTCTACGTGCTCGTGCTCCTGGGCTTTCGCCGCCCCGAGAGCGCGGAGGCCGCCCTCAAGTACCTGGTCCTCTCCGGCACGGCGAGCGCCTCTTTCCTCATGGGCGCCTCGCTCATCTACGGCTCCACCGGATCCCTCGCGCTCGAGAGCTTCGCGCTGGCCATGGGCTCGCCGCGCCTGCTGGCCGGCACGGCCGTCGTGATGGTCGTCTCGGCGTTCTTCCTGAAGGCCGCGATCGTGCCTTTCCACGGCTGGGCGCCGGACGCCTACGAGGCCGCCAGCGTGCCCTCCACGGCCTTCATGGCGGTGCTGGTGAAGGTGGGCGTGCTGATCGCCGCGGCGCGCGTCTTCGGGACCGCGCACGTGGCCGAGCCGCTCGCCGGGCTCCTCGCCATCCTGCCGCTCGCCTCGATCGTGTGGGGCAACCTCGCGGCGATCCGCCAGGCGGGGCTGCGGCGCATGATCGCCTACTCGTCGATCGCGCACGCGGGCTACCTCTTCTTCGCCTTCCTGGGCGACGGGCCGGGGCGCTTCCAGGCGGTGATGTTCTACCTCGCGGCCTACGGCGTCATGAACCTGCTCGCCTTCGCGGCGCTGCCTTCGCACCCGGTGGACGCCGAGCGCGACAAGCTCGACAACCTGAAGGGCCTGTTCCACACGCACCCGCTCGCGGCGCTGCTCATCGGCATGGCGATGCTCTCGCTCGCCGGCATCCCGCCGTTCCCGGGCTTCATCGGCAAGTTCCTCATCTTCAAGAACGTGATGGCGGCGGGCTACACGACCTACGCCGTGCTGGGCCTGGTGGGCAGCTACCTCGGCATCTACTTCTACCTGCGCGTGATCCAGTACATGTTCATGACCCCGCAGGCGGCCGCCTCCGGGCACGCGCCCTCGCGCGGCATCGCCATGGGCGCGAGCCTGCTGTGCCTGGCGGGCTCCATCCTGATCGCGGTCCTGCCGGGCCTCTTCCTCGCCCGCTTCTAGCCGGCTTCAGTCCGGAAACAGCAGCGCGTACACGCGGTCCCGGTAGGTGCGCGAGAGCACCAGCTCCACGCCGTCGTCCAGCGTGATGGCCTGGTCGCCCGCGTGGATCGGCTCGATCGACTTCACGCGCTCGATGTTCACGAAGGTCGAGCGGTGGATGCGCACGATGCTCATCTGAGCCAGCCGCGCCTCCATGTCCCGCATGGTGTTGCGCACGGTGAAGCGCTCCTTGCCGACGTGGAACACGAGGTAGTTGCCGGCCGCCTCGATCCAGTCGATGGCCGAGAGTTCCACGAGCACCGTTCGGGAGCCCGCCTTCAAAGCCAGCCGCTTCATCCTCCTGGGCTCCCGGTGCGGCGCTCCTGCGACGATTCCGATGGCAGGGGCGTAAGCGTCCATGCAGAGATCATGCTGGCGGGGCACGGCGCATGGGTTGCGAGTTGTTACGAATGTGCGTGGTATGTCGCGCTTGTCCCGCGGCGGGGCGCGGCCCTCGTCTCGGCACGGTGCGATTTGCTCCCGCATCGCGAACGGCTCGTCACATTTCCCGGCGCGCCCTGGCATCGCCCGCGAGGATTCGCGCGTCGGATCCCGGGCCCGTGTTCTTTTCCTGGTTACCCACACGGGCGAGACGCATCGGCGGGCCCGGGCGCCGGCACCCATTCGAAAGGCCGAACGTGAACCCTCAGGACATACCGGCCCACCTGCGCGCCGCGACGGAGCCGCTGGCGCGCGTCCTGCTCGTCGGGGACGACGCGGGCCGCACGCGCCGCATCGGCGACTACCTGTCGCGCCACCCGCTGCGGGTCGACCACGAGCGGCGGGGCGAGGTGGCGCTGGCGCTCGCGCTCGCGCCGGAGCGCGGCCCGGGCCTCGTGGTGATCGAGTCGGACGCGCCCGGCCTCGCGGCGCCGGAATTCTGCCGGCGCCTTCGCGCCGGCGGCGGCTTCGCCCCGGTCGTGGTGCTCCTCGCCACCGACGACGTGGTCGAGCAGGTCGTGTGCCTCGAGCTGGGAGCGGACGCCTGCCTGCCGGGCGACGTACCCGAGCGCCTCCTGTGGGCGCAGCTGAAGGCGATGCTGCGGCGGGCGCCGGAGCGCGCCGCGGCGGCCGCGGACGAGGGCTCCGAGGTCCGCGCGGGGGCCTTCGTGCTGGCGCGGCCCGCGATGGCCGTGCGCCTGGGCGAGCGCAGCGTCGAGCTCACGCCGCACGAGTTCGACTGCGCGTGGGCCCTCGCGCGCCCCGCCGGCGCCATCGTGAGCCGCGAGGCGCTTCGCGAGGCGATGTGCCGCGGCGCCCCCGGCTCGATCCGCGAGCGCACGGTCGACGCCTGCATCTCGCGCCTTCGCCGCAAGCTCTTGCGGCTCGACCCGTGCGCGCGGCGGATCCGCAGCATCCACGGCCGCGGCTACCTGCTCGACGTGGCCGGGCACTGAGGCTCCCGGGACGAACGGTTCCGGCGCCGGGGCAGGGCGTCCGTCGCGAACAGGCCGCAACAAAAAAATGCGCGCGGCGGGCCCGCAGGCGATTGTGTTCGCGGCCCGCGTTCGCTATAAATGGCCGCGATGCGTCCGCCCTGTGGGTAGCGGTTCCAACCACGGGGAGCGAGACATGAAGAACGGAAGAAGGCCCCTCGCCGCGGCGGTCGCGCGCGCGCTGGGGGTGGCGTGCGCGGTCGCAGCGGCCGGCCAGGCCGGGGCGCAGGACGCGGCGCAGAAGGTCGACAAGATCGAGGTCACGGGCTCCAACATCAAGCGCATCGAGGGCGAGGGCTCGCTCCCGGTGACGGTGCTCACGCGCGAGGACATCGAGCGCACCGGCGCCACCACGCCGATGGAGCTGCTCAACTACGTGAGCGCCAACAACAGCCTGGGCAACGTCTCGCTGGCCAACGTGATCGGCGCGACCACGTTCTCCGCGCAGACCGCGTCCCTGCGCGGCCTGGGCGGCGGGCGCACCCTCGTCCTGGTGAACGGCAAGCGCGTCGACGGATTCTCCGGCGAGGTGCAGGGCGTGCAGGGCGTGAACCTCGCGGTCATCCCGTTCTCCGCCATCGAGCGCGTCGAGGTGCTCAAGGACGGCGCCTCCGCCGTCTACGGCTCGGACGCGATCGGCGGCGTGATCAACTTCATCATGCGCTCCGACTACCGTGGCGCGGAGGCGACGGCGTACTACGGCGCTCCCACGCGCGCAGGCGGGGGCGAGCAGCTGCGCGCGAGCGGGACCGCGGGCTTCGGCGACCTCTCGAACGACCGCTACAACGTCGTCGTGTCGGTCTCCTACGACAAGCAGAAGAGCCTGGACCAGCGCGACCGCGAATTCTCCAACACGTCCTACCGTCCCGAGCTGGGGCTGGTGGCGATCTCCAGCAACAGCTTTCCGGGACGCATCACCACGGGCGACATCGGCGTGCCCGGCACGCCGAACAACTGCGCGCCGACCACCTACTTCGCCGACCTCGAGGGCTGCTACTACGACCCCTCCGCCATCGCCGGCGTGCAGATGATCCCGGACAACGAGAAGTGGAACGTCTTCGCCTCGGCGCGCATGCAGATCGACGGCAACACCCAGGCCTACGCCACGGTGCTGGGCTCGCGCGACGTGAACCGCTTCGTGATCCAGGCCGTGCCGGTCTCGAACCTCTTCTTCTACGGCCCCAACGCGGACATCCCGTCCACGGTCACCGTGAGCCCCTCGAGCCCCTTCTACCCGACGGCGCTCGCGCAGGCCGCGGGGGTGGCGGGCGAGGTGCTCAACGTGCGCTACCGGGCGGTCGAGAACGGCCTTCGCGACTCGACCGACACCAACGTGAACGGCCAGGCCGTCGCCGGCATCAAGGGCGCCTGGCGCGACTTCGACTGGGACGCTTCCGGCTTCTACAGCCGGGGCACGACGAAGAACCACCTGAACGGCGGCTTCCCGCTGCTCTCGCAGCTGCTGCCGCTGCTCAACGGCGGCACGGTGAACCTCTTCGCGCCCAACACGCCCGAGGTCGTCGCGCAGCTGCAGGCCACGAACTACGTGGGCGACACCTTCAACGGCACGTCGAAGAACTACGGCGCGCAGGCCAAGGCCTCGGGGGAGGTCGCGCGCCTGCCGGCCGGGCCGGTCGCGGTGGCCTTCGGCGCCGAGCTGCGGCGCGAGACCCTGGACCAGGTCCCGGAGTCGGTGCTCGCGACGGGCGACCTCTCGGGGTTCGGCGGCAACATCCTGCCCGTGCACGGCTCGCGCGACATCCGCGCCCTGTTCGCCGAGGCGAACCTGCCCCTCGCCAAGGGGCTCGAGGCCGTCGTCGCGCTGCGCAGCGACAACTACAGCGACGTCGGCCGCACCAACAACCCGAAGGTGAGCCTGCGCTGGGAGCCGAACCGGTCGGTGCTGCTGCGGGCTTCCTACGGGCAGGGGTTCCTCGCGCCCTCGCTCTACCAGCTCCTGACCCCCAACATCTCGAGCGTGACCGCGACGGGCCAGTCGG
>Ga0265297_10009683_pt1 | contig 12339 bp, 14 predicted proteins | sample Munlanlwell13791_FD_192502 | JGI IMG/M metagenome (GOLD analysis project Ga0265297, IMG submission 192502) | Leachate microbial communities from a municipal landfill in Southern Ontario, Canada - Leachate well 137-91 | ecosystem: Engineered > Solid waste > Landfill > Unclassified | place...
GATACTTTAGATCGTATACCGTGTGTGATCCATGTCTATATAGCTGCATTCCCCCATTTTATCATCTGTCCGTCATCCTAAAGGGATCGCCTAAAGGCGAGGGATTTCTTCCCAAAGATGAAACATTGATTCCGGAACGATTTTTGGTGTCAACGCTTTCTATCATGAAGGCGGGAAATCGGCATTGAATGCATTTTTCAGGAACCATGTTTTAACAATAGGAGCCACTCCTAACGAATTTCATCTTAAGAATATGCTGGATATTTTCGGAAGACGTGATGCATCAGAAAGATTTGCTTTATTTGAGAAACCGCTGGCTGACACTGTAGAAAACGCGTGGGAAATAGCACTGCTTGAGCAGAAATTTCCGGGTCGCATTGGTATAGTTTCACAAAATCATCTTTGGGATATGGTGCTTGAATTGAGACACCGCATACTCAATGGGGATATTGGCGATATATTTGAGGGAGAATTTGTCTATGAACAAGATTGGCTTAATTGGAAACAGGGAGCTAACTGGAGAGTATATAGAGGAGAATCGGATGCCGTATGCGACGGTGGAATAGGAAAATTGAATGATATTTTAATTCATGCGATTAGTACGCTCAGATTTGTTACTGGAATGAAGATCAAAGCAGTAGAAACGGCAAAGGTGCATGAAATCATCACCGAAAGAGGAGATGGAGGGGGTACTTTTGCCAAAGCTGAACAAGGGACTGTACAAGGGGTGGTAAAAGTGGGAGGCTCAACAGCATTTCACGGTGATGATGCCATGGAAGCCATCGTAACTCTGGAAAATGGAGCTAGGATAAGGGTGCGCATCGCTCAAAGCGTCCCTGGTGAAAAGAATTCATTCCACTTCAGATTGAGTGGCAGAAAAGGTGATGAAGGCAAATCAGTCAGTTTTGATACAGATAATGCGGACGTGCTGACAACTTCTGATCTAAGCAATAGAAGAGTTATCGAAGTAAGAGATCCCGGAGTGCTAGCTTATGTGGATGATGTTGCTGACTGGATCAGAGAAGGTTTGTGTATGAACAATCCTCCGGTCAGGTTTTTTACTCCTCCGCGTCATGGCCAGGGCTGGAGAGAAATACATAGAAGACAGCTGATGGCATTCGCACTTTATTGTCAGAGAGTATGGCACGGCCTGCAGGATGTGGATACAAGGAAAGACCTATTCTTTGTACCAACCGCGCTTGAAAGTTTTTACGACTTGAAAGCAATAAAAGCCATGTATGAAGCTGCAGCATCAGGAAAAAGAACTGAGATAGAATATCCTCTGGCAGCTTAAGGTACTTACTAATTCAAAAGGGCAGGATACGCTCCTGCCCTTTTTTGTTTTCTAAGAGAAATGCGCGAATTTATAACAGAGCTTTACCAAGAAGTCAGAGGCCTGAGCGCCGGTAAAAGCAAAGTGAGTGTAAAAGAACCAGTGATGTTTCATTCCGATCTTTTCGTAGAAATCGGCTGATTCGAAATGAGAATCAACGGTAACAACTCTTTTGTCGTCATAGACCTCCAGCACTGCCCTGAAATGCATCTGAACAGCGGAGCCTATCAGGATCGGCCCGATCCCTTTGAGCGCGATGTCAGGCCTGTAATGAGTTGTCCTCCAATTATTGTGAGGCGCGGTATCAAGATGGTCAATGTGAATGCCGTAATGGCGCCTTCGGCCGTGCAGAAAAAATGTTATTCTCCCTTGCACTTCACCGCTCTGATCGACCGCCGCGAACAAATATTCACCGGGTTTGGCCGCAACTTCATTCGAGGGTTCCGCCAAAACCGAGCCGATCTGTTTAAAGTCAAGAAATTCCCAACTCCACGGGTTCACTCTTCTACTGTCAACGTTCCGGACTGTTATGACCGTACTTTTCAACGGATCCGCGCGAAACGGCACTTTGAACGTTGACCGGTTCAGCAATGCCGGGCATCCTGCTATATTCTTTCCCCTGATTACGGGAAGCATATTCATGGCATATATTTATCGATGAATTTGAACGGAAATTGCAGGAGGGGAGCGAATTTGCGCCATGTTGCCTGCCTGCCGGCTGGCAGGGATTCGACCTCCGTGCCATGGCTATTTATGTGAGTTAATTAATCCGGAAAGCATTTTATACAGTTCATCAAATAAACCCGTGATCTTATCGTATTCGACTTGTTTGATTTTAGTATGAATTTGGATCAAATCAAAACATGCCACGGTTTCATTTAACGAAGCTCTAGCTGTAATATAGAAATGTTTTTTATCGTTCTTTGAAAATCTTCCGTAGCCTTCCGAGAAATTCAGAATGATTGAAATGGATGATCTTATTATTTGGTCTTTTAATACATATGGTACTTCTCCGCTTAGACAACTTGAAATACGTTCATACAATTCCTTAGCTTTTATGTATATCCCTTTATTCTTGAAATCAGAAAACATTCATATTACTCCTTACTTCTTACTGCTTACTACTTATTCCTTAAATTTTGCGAAGCCGGCGACCGTTTCACTTTAGTAAAAAGCAATAAGAAGTAAGTAGTAAGGAAATTTTGCTCGCCCCGCCAAAAGCGGCGGCTTCGCAAAATTTTGCGCCATGTTGCCTGCCTGCCGGCAGGCAGGGATTCGGCCTCCGTGCCGCTTTGGGCGGCAGCTTCGGGCCATGGCATCTTTCCTGTCGCAGCCTCACCTCGCTTTGGAACGAGGGTATCGGCTGCTTTTCCTCCCGCCGGTCGGCGGAAAGATGCCTTTCTCATCCACATGGCCTTTTTTGTTAGCACAAAAAAATCTCCGCGTTCGCGGAGATGCAAATTTGCTTTCAGCAAATTTGCGCCATGTTGGATTCGAACCAACGGCCCGCTGCTTAAGAGGCAGCTGCTCTACCAGCTGAGCTAATGGCGCACTCTAAAATTATAACACGACAAGATTGCATTGAATTTCTTCAAATAACCTCATATAATTCGGGTACATGGCTTTATATGACTATAAATGCAAGAAATGTTCGGCCGTTTTTGAGATATCAAAAGGCATGAACGAGACAATAGAGGCAAAATGCCCCAAGTGCGGCAGTGCCGATACTCAACGTGTATTCTCAGTGGCCAGGGTCGTAAAAGGTGCCAAAGACACGCTCAACTCTTACGGGAAAGAAAGTTCTTCCTCCTGCGATACTTGCACCAGCGGGGTCTGCTCCGAATGTAAAGTTAAATAGATCAAACTGCGCCTTGATGCTTGGGGCTCAAACCATCACCCTGATTATATAGTCCACCCTGTCCATATGTTTAGCCATTTCCGACCACCGCCCCCATCGGACAAACTTTGACGCAAAGGCCGCATTCGGTACAGATATTCATATCAATTTCAGGCGCTTTGTACCCGGACTGCTTTATTGCCCCAGCTTTACAGGCCCTAAGACACGGACACAGATGATTTTGCGGGCACCGTTCAATGATCACTTTAGGCATGCTTCTTCACAGCCTGTTCAAATTCTGCTTGAGACATGTAACCTATGATCCTGTCTGCTTCTTTACCGTTCTGAAACACAATGATGCACGGGATCCCTGTTATCTTATATTTTTGTGCGGTTGCCTGATTATCATCCGTGTTTATTTTACAGAACTTAATTGCCGCATATTTTTCTGCCGCTTTTTCATATATGGGAGCCATCATCCTGCACGGCCCGCACCATGGAGCCCAAAAGTCCACAAGCGCCGTGCCCTTGCCCTGTTCAATCTCTTTGCCGAAGCTGCCGTCAGTAATATTGTGGATCATATATTTACCTCCTCCTATCATTCGTTTGTGCTATTATAATCATATACCCCCCGGGGGTATATGTCAACGCAAGGAGGAATGATCATGGCAACAGACAGAAAAAGGATACTGCACCAGTTGAAGATCGCAAAAGGACAGGTGGAGGGAATTATCAACATGGTGGAGAGGGGCAATTATTGTATAGATGTCCTCACCCAGCTTGCGGCATCCGGAAAAGTTCTCAAAAGAGCAGCTTCCCTGATAATGGAAGGCCGCCTGAAAAGCTGTATAAGAGATACCGGAAGCAAGGGCAAAAAAGCGTATGAAAAGGAAATAGACGATCTCATTAAGATCTTCAGGATCTATCTTTGATCCTAAATTCTTCACATAATATAATTTTGAGTTGCCTTCGCTAAACAAAGGCAACTCGGTAAAATAAGGCTGATTATTTCTTTGTCGATATTCTTAAAAGATGATACAAAGGACAATATCCGATCGCCGACGTGACCACGAAGATCACGGCTACGATCCATGCGATTATACCTATTATTCCTGAGATCACTCCGGCCATATTCAACCAGACAAGAACAACGGCAATGACGATCCTTATAAGTCTATCTATTGAAGACATATTTTGCAGCATATTTTCACCGCCCTTCGAATTTAGCAACTCCTTTGACTGATCTTGTGCCCCATTATGAATCAGATAAAGCGGGAGCGCAACTCATATCCGCGATATAGCCAGATCACCAGCACTTAATATGGTCGTTTCAGCGTCAAAATTGAGCGGCACTGTTGTCCTGTTTTACGGCGCAAATTATGAAGAAACGTTAGTTCGCGGCGAAAAAAAACTGCGCCTGACCCCGCACTTTCTATCACTTGATTAATTAAGTCTTGCCAAAAAAAGAAAGTGCGGGGCTACCCTTTGCTTCCCGCCTTCGCTAAAGCTCCGGCGGATAAACTCCGGCAAATGCTTTCTAAAAACTGCGCCCGGGGTGATTCGAACACCCGGCCCTCTGCTTCGAAGGCAGATGCTCTATCCATCTGAGCTACGGGCGCACTTTAGCGTTAAATAGATTATAGCAATTTAAGAAGTTAAAAGTATAAAGTCAAAAGCCTGCCGGCCTAAAATATAATGAAATTTGTTAAAGATATTGTCGAGATGAATATGAAAGATATCTTAAGATTGTTAAAAAGGAGAAAGACAATGGCAATTACTTTCGGAGGCTTGACTGCTCGGACCGTTTCCGTGAGAAGCGCAATGGTATTAAGAGATGATATATCTGATGTTCTCAGGACGAAAGTCGGAGTAGACGAAATATTTTTGGATGAATTAAGAATAAGAGACCTGGTATATGAAAGAACAATAGCAGATTTTTCACAGATCGAAAAATATTTACATAGTGATCCCGATAATATCCGGAATTTAAGAGATTTTGGGTTGGAGTTGCGGTCGGGTGAAGAATATACGCCTCAAAATATCGCCTTGGCTCTTTACGGAAGATTGACTGATACAGGAGAACCAAAATACGGAAAGGACCAACCCGCGGTGCTTGCTGCGCTTGAAGATCTCAGTTCAGTTTGCTTAAGAAATACGAAGAAATGGAACGAATCCATGTCCGGATTTAGCGGCATAATCGATTTTTCGGGGCTGTGTCTTAGAGGAATGAGATTTGACGGAATAAATCTTATTGGAGCAAATCTTGCCGGGGCAAACCTTATGGGAACCCACCTTAGCTATGGGAATCTCAACGGCGCGGACCTTAGCCGTGCCAATCTTACGGGTGCAGACCTGATCGGAACTATTCTAAGAGGAGCAAATTTTACGCAGGCTGTCACGATAGGGGCAAATTTCGTGAACGCAAAGTGCGCAGGGGCGATAGGTTTGGACTCATTGCCTATCGCCGTATCAAAAGAGTTTACAGCATTGTCACTTTTGGACCCGGCTCATTCGCAGAGAGTAACTGACGTTTACAAAATGCTCCGCATACCGTTTATTAACACGAATGGTATCCTTATGGCCCAAATATACCTTAGGAATTCTGTCGACAATAGCGGAGGAAACACTGTTGCCGATATTGATTGCATAACTTTTCCGAAGATCCTGCTTGACCGGCTTATTGAGACCGCACTCGAAGAAAGCATTGAAACAGCTCAAATCTTGATAAGAGCTGTCCGCACAATAATTGATCTTGACTGGCCCTGCGGTGCCGAGGACGGCCGGGATGAAAAATCAACCAATCCGGTATCAGTGCGGCTTTCAATGAACCTTAAAGGTAAAAAACCTGAGTTTGCTTATGAAATAGCCGCCTGATAACGCGGGCAAATGAATTTGTCCCCGACTGGGATTGAACCCTGCCTGCCGGCAGGCAGGCAGCAACCTACAGCTCCCCCGCACTTTGTGAACAAAGTGCGGGGTAAACTCCGGCTGTCATTCTATTAACTTTGCGCCCAACAGGATTTGAACCTGCGGCCTACTGCTCCGGAGGCAGTCGCTCTATCCAACTGAGCTATGGGCGCATTAACAATAATCACCCTATCCAATTGCTTGCCCCGATTCCCTATCGGGGAGCTACAGGCACGTTAACAACAAATGGATTTTAACATGAATAGAGTGAAATTTTCGAAAAATACCGTCGATAATAATGTGACGGAAAATTAGGGAGCAAATTGAAATGAGAGTTCAATCGTACATCAGATTTGACAAGACTCGATCTCCACAGATATCCATCAGGATGCCGGCAGCCAATATGGCAATCATGGGACAGATATTCAGAGACCTGAGCGGCAGGCCAGCCGAAGAGATCAAACATGCACTGGAAACCAACTTTAGGCCCCAACCGACCGATGTCAACCTAGAGCTGACAACAGGGCAGTTTGACATGCTCGCAAGCCACATTTCTACAGGAAAATTCGTTGCTCCGCCGGTTTTTCTGCGGAACCATGAAAAAGAAACCGATATCCTAGCGTTTTCATTCGGCGCGGGACTCCCCGTGAACATAGCAATCGCCAGGAACATAATGCAGATATGCGCTGGAAAAGGTTGCAGCGGAAGTCCCGTCAACATTTATGCCCAATGGGAAATATTAGACCAGCTCCGGCTGATGGGCACGGGAAATGATGGTTCTGCAAAGCTTCACAGGATCGAAATACCAGCAACGGTTGCCATAGGGCCCAATGTCAAACCGGAGAATCTCGACGACCTTAAATCGTTCCTGTTGGAAAAAGGCATTATCCCCGATTTGACCACAACCACGACAAATGAAGCCATGATCGGTCATATCAACGAATGCATACGCACTTCATCATTTTATGACCTGTTGGTTAAGAGGAATGAAGCTCAACTAGTCTCCGCACTTGAAAGCTGTCCCGGTCCCGTAAGAGAAGCGATAAATTATATGCGATTAAAAACATCGGGATTAAGAGAGACCAGATTTCAGGACCTTCAAGCAGAGCAGCGTGAAAAGATCAAACAGCTAAACCTTGCGATCCTTATGGCGCTCATACCAGAAAAATACATCAATTTTTACATAACTTCAAAAGGCATATTAGACGCATATTCTTCCAGCCCGGACAAACAAGATAAGGTTTTTCTTGCCGGCCAGTCGTGGCACGGACCAAGACTCATCGGGTTGTGCCGGAAAGCCGGCCTGAATGTGACCGGAGGAGCGTTCGTTGACGTATTCTCTCCGCGTGATACTCAATCATGGGTCAGAGATCCCTTTTCATGGGAGATCAAGGAAAGCAGTTCCATGATGGGGGACAATACAGATCTGATGCAGCTTCTCGATGAAATCAAATGAGGTGCTTTTAGTTTACCTTATGCTAAACTCGCAGCCGCAGTAGTTCTGGCAATACAGATCGTTTTGTCTGGCAAGATCCCGTGTTTTTTTAAAGCCGTCTTCTTTCTTAAAATCAAAAGCTAAATACTTTTTGCCGTTAATGCCCTTCCCTATTTTAGAAATAACATTAAAATCCTTGTGGGAGCTTACCGTAAGCGTCGTGGCAAACTTGTTCAGGCCTAGCTCGCCGGCTTTCCTGTAGGTTTCTTCAAGCCGCATTTGAAAACAGATCCCGCACCTATAACCCCCTTCTTTTTCGCCTTCAAGGCCGGTTACCGCCTTTAGCCATTTGTCGTGGCAGTACTCTACGTTTATAAGCTCCAGTTCCAAAGCTTTTGAGATCTTTTTTGCCGCGCTTAACCTTTTCGAATATTCTTCCTGGGAAGATATATTGGGATTGAAAAAATATCCGACCACGCAATAGCCTTCATCGCGCAGTTTATGTACCGGCCAGCCCAGACATACGCCGCAGCAGACATGCAAAAGGACCGTATTCCCTATTGGGTTAACTATACTCATAAACCTTTGTTCTGAAATATCCCGTTGTAAAGTTTTTTGGCATCTTTTATGCTCTCAAAAACCAGCTGGACCACACGGGCATTCTGTTTGATTCTTATACCGGACGGATTTTCAACCACCAGAATGAACTCACTTTTTCCGGAAAAGCCGGCGTCCCATACGCCATTCTGCGTAAAAGCGCCCATCCTAAGGAGTGTGGTCCGAGTAAAAGCAAGCGCAGTCATGTTACCGGGCATATTTACCGTTTCGTTGGTTATGACTTTATAAGCGCCTTTAGGAAGATCCCACCAGCCGTGTTTGTCTGCAATATTTGCTTTCACGGGGGCAATCTCGTTGCATTCAGGCATTTTTCTTTCTTTATTGGAAAAGTCCACGTAACCCTGTCCGCAGAACTTATATATCATTGCGACCGTCATATCAAAACCGTTCGGGGTCAGTTGTTTTTCAAGGTCTATATAGCCCTCGATAAGTTGTTTCTCGGTAATAAGGATTTCGATCTCATTATGATTTAGCATTTTGTTTTACCATAATATCACCTAGAATTTTTGCTATGTGTTCCGGAACACGTTTTTTCTTTATAGAAGGATCCACGCAGACCATAAGCGTCCTGGCAGTTACAATGACTTTGCCTTCGGGATCTTTTATTTCATAGCCGAACCATATTTTTACGCGCCCTATCTCTTCCACCCAGGTCTTTATATCAAGGGTTTGCCCGTAAACAGCGGGAGATCTGTAATCTATTTCCTGCCTTGCCACCACAAAAAGAGTGTCTTCTTTTTCCGCGAGGTCCCGCACGCTCAGCCCCAATTGTTCAAAAACATGGGTACGGGCTTCTTCCAGGAACTTAAGATAATTCCCGTAATAAACTACCCCGCCGCAATCGGTATCGTGATAATAGATCTTTCTTTTGTAGCTTAATGGCATTATAAAAGGGCCTACAAAGAAAGCTCTATCAGCTTGGTATTAACCCCTGAAACAAGTCTCAATTTTCTGGCAAGCTCTTTTTTCTTTGAGGATGAGCCGACAAGCTCGCAGATTATTAGTCCGGCGTCAGAACAATTGTCAAGAACTCCGTCATGAATTCCCAACCTTGTCTTTATAATACAGCCCCAGCCGGTCAGGATCTTTTGGACATTTATCGCGGCTTTTTTTCTCTTATCAACAAGGATCAAAAGCACCGTCTTTTTCATAAATGGCCCTCCTGGAGGTATTATAACTTAACAGGTAATGAGGTGCAAAGTTGAAGTATGACGGATGACGTATGAAGAAAAGGCACAAGACTCCTCTCTCTCGTCATTCTTCATTCGTCATACGTCATCCTATTTCAAGCGGCTGTGTTCCTTCAGTATCGAAACTGCATTCTTCTCAGTGACATTGCCGTAGATCTTTTCATCGATCATTACCACCGGCGCAAGCCCGCAGGCCCCAAGACATCTGGCTTCCTGCAGAGTAAATACTCCATCCGTGGTGGTTTGCCCTATTTCAATCTTCAAATGCTCTTTTATTGCTTTGAGGATCTTTTCAGCGCCTTTTACGTAACACGCGGTCCCCATGCAGACAGAGATCGCATGTTTTCCCTTAGGTAAAAGACTGAAATAATGATAAAAGGTCACCACTCCCCAGATATGGGCGGTAGGTATGCTCATCGATAGCGAGATCTCGTCCATAACCTCTTGTGAAACATAACCGAAAAGATCCTGTGCCTTGTGCAGCACTGCGATAAGATAAGAATCCCGGTGCTCCGTGGTCTTGATAGAACCGATATAGTCTCTTAATTCCTTGATCTTTGCCGTATTATCTTTTTCCATCAAAAGGGCCCTGGCACCTTTCTTCGCCGGAAATTATTCCCTGCGGATAATGCTGCTTGTAATGCGTATGTAGAAGTTTGTAAGATCTTTCACCCAGCGGCTCGCCGAGAAATTCCTTATAGATCTTCTTAATATCCGGATTTTCGTGACTTTTTCGCACAGACTTATTCTTATCGGAAGAATAAAGCGCTTCGGCTCTTTTCTTTAAAAGATTTTCGTCCAGCGGCACGGAATTTAAGCCTACATAAGGCTGCCCTCCGCCTCCGACACAGCCTCCGGGACATCCCATGATCTCGATAAAATGATATTTATTGGGATCTTTGCGGACTTCCTGCAGAAGTTTTGCGGCATTCCCCAACCCATGCGCCACAGCAACTCTGAGTTCCATATCTCCCATCATGACCGATCCCTCTTTTATTCCCTTAAGCCCTCTCACTGCCTTTATGTCAAGGTCCGGCATTTCTTTTCCCGTATACAGTTCATAAGCGGTCCTAAGCGCCGCTTCCATAACGCCGCCTGTGGCACCGAATATCGTGCCGGCCCCGGAAGACATCCCGAGAGGCTCGTCAAATTCTTCCCCTTTTATATTGACAAGATCTATTCCCGCCGACTTCATCATCCATGACGCTTCTCTTGTTGTGATCATATAATCCACGCCGCGTATGCCGTCTATCAAAAGCTCCGGCCGGGCCGCTTCATATTTTTTGGCTGTACAGCACATGACGGCGACCGACAGTATGTTTTTGGGGTCGGCTTTTATTTTTTCCGCAAAATACGTCTTTATCATAGCTCCCATCATCGACATCGGCGATTTGGCGGTAGATATGTTTTCTATGAGATCAGGAAAGAACTGTTCCATATATTTCATCCAGGCTGACGAACATGACGTTATCATAGGGAGCTTGCCTTTGGTCTTTATGCGGTGCACAAGTTCGCTGGCTTCTTCTACTATCGTAAGGTCTGCCGAGAACTGAGTATCGAAAACATAATCAAACCCCAGTTTACGCAAAGCGGCTGCGGTCTCTTTTTCCATATTGCGCCCGGCAGAAAGCCCGAAATCCTCGCCTATCGCGGCTCTCACCGAAGGCGCGACCTGGGCGATCTTTATCAGATTTTTGTCGGAAAGGCCCGCAAAGACATCCTGCGTATAATTTTTCTCAATAAACGCGGCTGTCGGACAGACATTTATGCACTGCCCGCAGGTTGAACACACTGTATCGGAAAAAGGCAGGTTATAGGCCGGCATTACCACTGTTTTGAAACCGCGGTGAGCAAATCCCAAGTTGGTCACGGCCTGAACTTCGGAACAGATCCTTACGCATCTACCGCAGAGTATACATTTGTTGGGATCTCTTACGACCGCCGTCGAGGAGATATCTTTTTCGTAATTTTTCTTTTCACCTTCAAAATGCCTTTTCCTGATTCCCATTGCGTACGCGAGCCTCTGCAGTTCGCAATTGCCGTCGCGCACGCATGTGTGGCAGTCGGTCGGATGGTTGTCCAGGATCAGCTCGACTATATCGCGCCTGGCACGGCGCAGTTCGTCGGTATTGGTCCTTATTTTCATGCCGTCATGTATCGGATAAGCGCAGGAAGCCACAAAATTCCTCATCCCCTCCACTTCGACGATGCAAACCCTGCAGGCACCCTCAATGGAAAGCCGGGGGTGATAGCAAAGACGAGGGAGGTGAAAGCCCACGCCGTCGGCAGCCTGCATTATGGTCTGGTTGGGCCTTACTTCGTATTCTTTGTCGTTGATTATTATCTTTATCTTTTCCGGCATTGATTTACCCTATCCTTTATTTATAGCGCTGAATTTGCAGGCATCGAAACATTTTCCGCACTTGATACAGGCTTCCTGATCGATTAAATGCTTCTGTTTGACAGTCCCTGAAATAGCATCCACAGGACATGCCTTTTTGCACGCGCCGCAGCCTATACATTTGTCGTTTATAACAAATTTGAGCATCTTTTCGCAGGCGCCTGCGGTACACTTTTTGTTCTTGATATGGTCTTCGTACTCGTTCCTGAAATACCTTATCGTACTAAGTACAGGGTTCGGGGCTGATTGTCCGAGGCCGCAAAGAGAGGCCTTTTTGATAGTATTGCCCAGTCTTTCCAGCTTTTCTATGTCGCCTTCCCTGCCACGCCCTTCGGTTATCCTTATAAGTATTTCAAGCATTCTTTTTGTGCCTTCCCTGCAGGGAGTGCACTTTCCGCAGGACTCGCTCTGTGTAAACTCGAGAAAATATTTGGCAATGCTCACCATGCAGGAATCTTTGTCTATCACGATCATACCGCCGGAGCCCATTATCGAGCCGATCTTGCCGAGCGATTCGTAATCTATCGGAGTATCTATAAGCTCGATGGGGATACAGCCGCCGGAAGGGCCTCCCGTCTGCACAGCCTTCAATTCTTTTCCGCCGGGGATCCCTCCGCC
>Ga0265297_10009684_pt1 | contig 12339 bp, 12 predicted proteins | sample Munlanlwell13791_FD_192502 | JGI IMG/M metagenome (GOLD analysis project Ga0265297, IMG submission 192502) | Leachate microbial communities from a municipal landfill in Southern Ontario, Canada - Leachate well 137-91 | ecosystem: Engineered > Solid waste > Landfill > Unclassified | place...
GTAGAACCAGAACCTACAGTAAAATTACGCGACCAATTTGTGGGAGTGACGGCTTGGGTAGCCGGAGCAACCACTGGGGCTTGAATGCTTGTGTTAACTGGCGCAACTGGAACTGGAGGGGCAACTGATTCAACAAAGACATCAAAAAAGGAATCAGGAGCGCTAGGCGTTGGCGCAGGAGTAGGCGCCACAACTGGCGAAACAAACGGAACAATTGGTTGTTGATATTGTGAGGGCTGACTAATATCTATGATAATTGGTTGAATGGTTTGAGCCATGGCTAACGTTGGCGCAAAAGCCAAAAATAAAAATAGAGATACTTTTTTCATATTTCTTTTAGTTACTTTAACCATTTAATTATAAAATATTTACGAGATAATTGTCTGTGGATAAAAAAACCACCGGATCGCGTACGAAAAAACCTCATATTTTAATATGAGGTTTTTGAGTTATACGCGACGATATTTTTCCAATTATGGCTTTAATTCAACAATTCTCTTTTCGTCGCTTGTAATTTTTTCATTATGTCCTGATGGGTAATCTCTGATAGCAGACATAAAGTCGTTTTGGTTAAATCTTGCTCCGTCTCCTGTCCAGCTTCCTGGATCATTAATTATAAATTCATTTCTCTTGTCATTATAACCAACAATCAAAACTGTATGGACTGGAATATTTTTTGGATTCCTATAAGGAGGAACAGTTAAAATCTTTGATCCATCAATAGGAGTGGCATAGATATAACCAGCTCTCAAACCGTATTTAATAACATCAATAATTGGGTTCTCGATAATGTTATAATTATGTTTGTAATAATTCTGCCACAGCTCGGCTGTCATCTTGGCGCTAGTGTCATGATAAAGGTGACTATTATAATTCTGATACTCATAATCACACATGCCCAAAATTTGTCTAATTGCATATCTTTGGAGCATGTCATCGTCTGTGTATGCTTTAAATGGATCTTTGTAATCAACCTTGTTGAAATAGATATGAGCTTGGACTAATCCAGCTTCTTCACAAGCAGTGCTTTGGCAAGAATCATACCAACCACCTCCTGGAGCTTGAGCAAAAAATGGAACATCTAAATAAACATCTCCATCTTGTTTGGTATAAACTTCGGTGATTTCAAAATCAACTTGTTTGCCACTAGTATCATATTTTACAAAAAAACCATTCTTATCAACTCCCAATAAGTTCTTGCTCATTAAATCAAGCAATTTAGCATATCCGTCTTGAATCTTTTTATCGGCGTCAACTAATTGCTGATCTAAATTAATATTGCATTTAACGCTGGGAATTTCTCCCATGTATAAACTGGCTCTTTTAAATAATCCGTTAATAACATCAACTTTGGCAGCCTCTAATGCTTGGACATACAAAGGAGCTATCTTGTCAGAGTAAAAGGCAATCTTCTTAACATTATTAATTGATTCAACATGAGCCTTGGCTAATTCTATGGTTTTGGTAGTTATTTCAGCATTTGTTCCCTTGGCTTTAGTTTCTTTTAAAGCTGTAATGGAATCATCGGCTGTCTTTTTAGCAATAGTTAAATCAGTTCTAAATTTAACTAAAATTTTCTGCACATCATCTAAATGATTAAAGAAATTTCTTACGCTCTCATTAACAGAATATGGGTTGGCATCTTTGGCCTCAACAATCAATGGTTTAGAAGGATTAATATCCTTAACTATAATTGCTGATTTTGTAGTTGTCTGAGTCACTATTGGGGTTGTTGTAGCTACTACTGGAGCAACAATTTTAACTGGAACTACAACAACTGGAGTTTTAGCAGTTGTTGTTGCAACAGGAGCCAATGTGGCAGAAACTGTTGTGGTTTGATTTTTTACTTGAGGGGTTGTTGTAGCCCCAAAAATTGTTACTGGAAGCAATAAAAGCCCCAGCAACATAAAGGTTGCTTTTTTCATAAAGTTTATTTGGCTCGCCACAATCCCGATAAAATCGAGATAGAGCGAATTATTTTTAAAGTTAATTAAATATTAATAGTAATCTTTCAATTCGTCCAGAGCTCCAAGTTTACGCATCTTTTCTAGGGCTTTTGCCTGAATCTGTCTAATTCTTTCGCGAGTAACCTTAAATTCCTTTCCTACTTCTTCAAGGGTATGAGGAATTCCATCTTCTAAGCCAAATCTCATGGAAAGAATTTTCTTTTCCCTAGGGGATAAATCTTTTGATATTTTATCTAATCTTTCTTTTAAAATTGTTCTAGCTGCTTCTGTGGCTGGGCTAGGAGTTTTGTCGTCTTTAATAAATTCCGATAAAGTGCTGTCGTCATCGCTTTCTCCCACTGGCGCTTCTAAAGAAACTGTTTTTTGTGAAATCTGGGTTAAATTATGAATCTTTGAAACTTCCAGTCCCATTTCAGCGGCGATCTCTTCTGGCAATGGTTCTCTGCCTAAATCTTTCATTAACCAGCGCTTAACCTTGTTGTATTTAGTAATCAATTCAATCATATGCACTGGAATACGAATAGTTCTTCCTTCATCAGCCAAAGATCTAGTAATAGCCTGTCTAATCCACCAAGTGGCATAAGTAGAAAATTTAAATCCCTTTCTCCAATCAAATTTTTCAACTGCTCTAATTAACCCCAAGTTTCCCTCTTGAATCAAATCCAAAAGAGTTAAATTAGGAGACCTATCAATATATTTTTTAGCAATAGAAACAACCAATCTTAAGTTAGCTTGAATCAATCTCTTCTTGGCTTCTAAGTCGCCTTTTTCAATACGCTTAGCTAATTCTTTTTCTTGGTCAGCTGTGGGGGGCGGAATTTTTCCGATTTCTTTTAAATACATTTCCACTGAATCAATCGGTCCTTCTAAAAATGACATTCCCAAATTCTTATCATCATGAACAGCCAAGAATTCTCTTTTTTCTTTTACTTGAATGCCCTTGTTTTGTAAATCATCAAGCAATCTTTCAAATCCTAAAATATCTTCTTCTAAATTAGGGAAAGTGGCCAAGATTTCATCTTGGGTCACAAAACCTCTGGCTCTGCCTTTTTTAATTAAAACTTCAATTTTAGATACATCAAAAACACCAATGTCTTTTAAATTAACAGGTGGTTCTTTTACGAGAAATTTATCATGCTTAGTAGATCTTTTTTTAGCAAAAATTTTATCCCCCAGTTTAATGGTTTTTTTGTGAACTGGTTTTTTAACCGATTTTTTCTTAATTGGTTTATGTTTTTTGATAATTGTCTTTTTCTTCATTGGTTTTGCTTTTCTCTTCTTTTTGGACGCAATCTTTTTAGTCTTTTTAACCAATTTTTTAAAGGCTTTTTTCTTAAAAGTCTTTTTCTTCTTGGCGGCCGCCTTCGATTTTTTCTTCGGCGAGCCTATGGCCGCCCTCGATTTCCTCTTGGGCGAACCTGTGAGCCTAGGCGATTTTTTCTTTTTCATATTAACAACTTGCTATTTTTTGGCTAAGTTTGTCAAATTCTTCGCAAAGCTCCTTGACTCTAACCTCTTCCTTTCTATATTGCGCCGTTTTTATCTGCTCGGATATTTTGGCCATTTCCTCTTTCAAACAAATACTAGAAAGCTCTTTTAAGCAGACTAAAAGCTCTTCTTGAGGCTTTATTTTGGTATCTAGCTTATCATGATCGATTTCTAACTGAAATACAAGATCACTGACATAGTCTTTAAAATTAGATGAACAGTTCTCCCAGTACTGACTATCGCCAGTTACAATGTTCTTTATGAAATCCTGATTATCAACAGAAAGAAACTGCATGTGCCAATCGTCTGGAAGATTTATAGCATTTTTATATCTAGCAAACAAGGCTACTACCCTTTCCTGCAATTTTTCTTTGCGATTCTTGGTTACTGGCTCAATTTGTCTCTCTGGAGTTATGGAATAATCCTGCTCGCGTTCCTCAGGCATTCTTTGCATCTCATCCATAATAGCATCTTCTTTTACTCCTATTTGAGCTGAGAATTTGCCAATCCAATGCATTTGCTCTATCTTGTTTTGAATATTTCTAATAATAGGCAAAACCATTTGACCTATTTTCTTTTTACCATCAACATCGTTGGCATCCCAGCGAGAAAGCGCCACTTCAAAATAAAATTCAATAATTGATTTAGTGTTCCCAACCATTTGTCTCCAAGTTTCAGGATTCTCTTCAATAATATCGCCTGGGTCTTGGCCTGGGGGCATAGTCATTACTCTGACATTAAAATCATTAGCTAGCGCCATTTTTATTCCGCGCTCAGTGGCATTATTGCCTCCCAAGTCCATATCAAAAGCAATAATTAAATTCTTAGTGTAGCGTTTAAGCATTAACAAATGGCTAGATGTTAAAGCAGTACCCGAAACTGCCACGGCGTTTTCAATTCCAGCCTGATGCGACATTATTTCGTCCATTTGGCCCTCAACTAAAATACAAGCATCATTTTTCAAAATTGCCACCTTGGCTTTGTCTAATCCGTACAAAATTCGGCTCTTATCATAAAGCAAAGTATTGGGAACATTCATGTATTTGGCCATACCTGCTATCTCTTGAGCTTTAGTTAAAACTCGGCCAGTAAAGCCTGCTATTTGACCACTAACATCAGCAATGGGATACATTATTCTCCCTCTAAACCTATCATGCATATCTCCACGGCTAGAACGCAAAGCTAATCCTGCTTGTTCAATTTCGCTGGCAGAAAACTTTTTAGCAACCAAATAGTTAACCAAGCTATGCCAAGTATCGGGCGCCCAGCCAATTCTCCATTTTTTTATAGATTCTTGATTAACTTTTCTTTTAGTCAAATATTCTTTGGCTTTTTTTCCATTGATTGATAAATCTAATTGCTTTTCAAAAAATTGCCCAGCCAATTCGGTCAGCTCGTGCATTCTCTGCTTTTGGTCATTGGTTTTTTTAAATTCTGGCGATTCTTTTAATTCTACTCCTGCTTTTTTGGCCAAAGTCTTTAGCGCTTCCCTAAAATCAATATTTTCAATCTCCATTACAAACTTAAAAATATCTCCTCCTTTGCCAAGAGAAAAATCGTGCCAGATTTGTTTAGACGGAGAAACAAAGAAAGAGGGATTCTTTTCAGTATGAAACGGCGAAAAAGCCGTGTAATTCACGCCTACTTTTTTGAGCTTTATGTAGCTACCCACCACATCAACAATATCCAGCCGTCTTTTAACTTCGTCCACTATGGAATCCTCCATAATTTTATAGACTAAAATTTATAATCACTATATACTAAAAATAACGGGCTCACAACCTTGCCCATTTTAAGCCATAATCTAGTATTTTATGCAAATTGCTATTATTTCAGACAGCCACGACAATATGAACAATATCCAAAAAGCCTTGGATTTTTGTTCCAAAAATGCAATTACAACCATAATTCATTGTGGAGATGTTACCACTAAAGACACTGCTCTATTTTTAGACAATAATTTTGCTGGTCAGATTTATTTATCCTTAGGCAATTGCGACCAAGATCATGATATCGCCAATACTGATTTAAAAAACTTTAAAATTTTTAATAACGCTGGAAATTTAGAAATTGCGGGATTAAAAATTGGATTTTGCCATTTTCCAGAATTAGCTAAAGAATCCTGTCCTGACTATGATTTCTTTTTTTACGGCCACACTCACAAGCCCTGGATTCAAAAAATCGGCAATTGCCAATTAGCCAATCCTGGAACACTTGGAGGTGTTTTTTATAAACCTAGTTTTGCAATCCTAGATTGCGAGAACAAAAAGTTAGATTTAAAACTCTTAGAACTTATTTAACTTGCTTTTTAGAAGATATCTTAATAGCGCTATTGGGAATAAAATGTTCCATGCCATCAGGGCTTACAATAATAGTTCTGCGTAAAGAAATATCTTTTACTTGTCCTTCAATTATTGTTTTTGCATCAATTAAGCTCAATTTAACCTGATCGCCTATTCTAAATTGATCGTCGGTTAAAATCATCATCCCAGCTAAAAAATCCACGATCATTTCTTTTGATGCTAAACCCAAGCCAACACTCAAAACTCCTGCTCCAGCCAATAACGGACCAACACTAATTCCAAAGATTGGCAAAATAGTAAGCAGGGCAATTATGCGAATAAAAATTCTTAAAAAATTAGAAAACGAGGAAACAATGGTTTCTACTCTTTGTTTTTGATCTTTGCCAAACTTATGCCAAACAGCCCCGCGTACCAATCGAGACAAGGCAAAATCAGCTACTAGCTCAATCACCAAAAATATAACTAAGGCCTTTATTATCTTCCAGCCATATTCAGTAAGGAATCCGATGAATAAATTATTTATTTCAATGATAAATTGTGAAGCTTGAGCAAACATGTATTTTTATTGTGGTTTAGATTTCCAGAGCCCGTGCAAATTACAATAAGCTCTGGCAAACAATACTTCCTCGGTTGTAAAAAATTCTGCCTCGGGAGCATCGCCAGGTTTTAAAAATTTTTTGCCTGATTTACTAGCAGTTTGAATTTCAATCCATTCTATAAAATGATCATCTTGCATAGGATGAGGAACAGCCCCTACTTTTACGATTACTCCGCGCTCGGTTTTTTCTATTACTGGCACATGTTTTTCTAATGAGGCTTCAACAGTATTCTCAGTTAAGAGTTCCATTTCTTGTCCGCAACAAACCAATGTTCCAGCGCCAGTATGCAAAACTTCCACAATATTTCCGCACACTTTGCATCTATAAATTTGTTTTATTTGTGTCATAGTTTTTATTTACCCCGTGAAATGAAATTTATTTTATAAATTTCAATTTTTTATTGAAAATAAAAAATTATTTCACTGGGGTTTCGCCCAATTACACTTATTTTCTACGCACTGGCAAGAAAGATTATATTTAGAAGCTTTATAGCAATCCCTAAGCTCGCAAGTTGTAATAACACTTTCATCATTTTTTGATTGGCAAACCTGACCAGAGCATCCACCCGTCACACAATCGGAATTTATCTTGCAAGTTCCTTGAGCAAATCCGCAGAAGTCATCTTCGCCCACTCCTTTTTGACATTCGCCTCTAAAAAATGCCCATTCCTCACATTCTGTTCCATTGCTAAAAACACAAACTCCATATTGTCCGCCATCTTTATCTTCGCGGATGTCTAATTTTCCCCCTTGCTTAATGCAATTAGTAGAAGCTGGATTAGCAAGCTGAAGTCCTAATCCATCTGTTTGAGTGCTTGTGCTATTGGCTTGGTTTATTGGTGTTTTGATCTGTTTGCTCTGAATTGCATACCAAACACCACCAGCAATTAAAGCTATTAATAAACCTATTAGTAAATGTTTAAATGTGCCCATAATTTTGATTGGTTATTTATATAATTATAAAATATTTCACAGGGCGAGCCTTACTCTACTGTCACAGACTTAGCCAAATTTCTTGGCTTGTCTACATCGTATCCGCGCATAGCTGCGCAATGATAAGCAAAAATCTGCAAAGGAATAACTGATAAAATAGGAGTTAACATTTCTAAAGTTTTAGGAATATAAATAACATCTTTGGTAATCTTGGTAATTTCCTTGTCACCTTCTGTGGCAATGGCTAAAATCTGACCATCGCGAGCTTTTATTTCTTCAATATTAGAAATCATTTTTTCATAAACACTATCTTTGGGAACAATAGCAAAAGTTGGGAAATTTTTATCAATCATAGCAATCGGTCCATGCTTAGTTTCGCCAGCAGCGCATCCTTGAGCATTCATGTATGAGATTTCTTTTAATTTCAAAGCGCCCTCCAAAGCAACTGGATAATTATATTTTCTGCCGATAAATAAGAAATTTTCGCTCTTGTAGTATTTTTTAGCTAGCTTTTTTATTGCTGGCTCTTGCTTTAAAACTTTTTCAATCAATTTAGGCAAAGCATTTAACTCTTTAGCAATTCTTTGGCCAGTAACCAAAGACATTTGTCTTTGTCTACCCAAAAATAATGTCAGCAAGGATAGAATAGTTAATTGTGAAGTAAAAGCTTTGGTTGATGCCACGCTCACTTCTGGTCCAATGTGATTATAAATTCCAGCTTCAGTTTCGCGAGCAATACTAGATCCAACCATATTAACAATACCCATGGTAGTCATACCTTTCATTTTAGCTTCGCGCAAAGCAACTAAAGTGTCTAATGTCTCCCCTGATTGAGAAATACAAAGCAAAGCTGTTTTATCATTAACTACTGGCTTGCGATATCTTAATTCAGAAGCCATTTCTACTTCAACTGGAATGCCTGCATATTCTTCCAACATAAATTCTCCTACTAAGCCAGCTAAATAAGCTGTTCCGCACCCAGTAATTATCAGCCTATCTATATCTCTTAAATTCTGGGCAATGTTTTCTATTCCTCCCAATTTGCAGTTTCCTTCTTTTACAATCAATCTGCCAGCTAAAGAATTTTTAACAGCGTCTCCTTGTTCAAGAATTTCTTTAATCATGAAATGAGGATGGCCTCCCTTTTGAGCTTCAGAGATGTTCCATTCCAAAATTTCTTTTTTCTTATCTAATTTCTGATTAGCCAAATTAGTAAATTCTACTCCCTGTAAAGTAATAACTGCAATTTCTCCGTCGTTTAAATAAACAACTTCTTTGGTGTGGTCTAAAATAGCCGAGGCGTCCGATGCCACTATATATTCATCCTTACCTATTCCAATTAATATGGGTGAAGAATTTTTGGCAACTACTATCTTTTCTGGATCTTCTTTGGCAATCACTGCCAAGCCATAGCTGCCTTTAACTAATTTTAAGGCTGAGATAACAGCATTCTCCAAATTGCCGTTGAAGAATTTTTCAATTAAATGAGCTAAAACTTCAGTGTCTGTTTCTGAATAAAATTTATGACCCTCTTCTAAAAGTTTTTCTCTTAACTCTCTGTAATTTTCAACAATTCCATTATGAGCTAAAAAAATATTATTTTTGCAATCATGGTGAGGATGAGCATTCTTTTCTGTCACTCCGCCATGAGTTGCCCAACGAGTATGAGCAATGCCAAAATCGCCATCGATTTCTTGACTGCCGATAGCTTGAGCTAAAGCTGCAATTTTGCCAACGCTTTTTATATTTTTTATTTCTTTGCCATTAGCGCCTATGCTAATGCCAGCCGAATCATAGCCACGATATTCCAATCGGCGCAATCCGTCGAGCAATACTTGCAATGTTTTTTTAGAGCCTAAATAGCCCACAATTCCACACATAGTTTTTTGTATTATAAAGAAAAACAGGCTTTTAGCAAAGCCTGCTTTGAGTGGATAATTAATATTGGGGTCCGCCTGGAACTGATGGTGGTGGAGTATTGGGATTGCCTGGAGCTGGTGGCATTTTGACTGGAGGGGGCGGAACTTGAATTTCAGGAGTATTCGTAGCTACCGAACCAGACGCAGTGCTAGAGCTTGAGGTTGGTGGCAAGCTTGGAGAAACCTGAGTTGGGTTTTCTACTGTTGGGGGCACAGGACTTGGAGTTTGAATTTCTTGATTTTCTGGTTGTTTTGGCTTAGGTGGCTCAATTTTAGCAACCTTGCCTCCAAACAAAATATATCCTCCAACAATCGCAACAACAAGTATGCTGGTTATTGTCCCCACGCGACTGCTTTTCTGTTCTTTTTGTTCTTCCATATTTTAGGGGTTAATTTCTTTTATAAATTTCTTGGCGTTTTCAATATCTCCAGCATTGGGTCTACTCTTATTAAAATTCATTAATTTGAAAATTCCCCAACTTCCTTGGCCCGGGCAATTAAATTCTCCTGCCAATTTCATGCCTTTAAAAGCAATAGCCTTTTTAAGAGCCTGATGATTCTTTTCCATATCACTAGCTGGCGCTCCGCTGGTGGAAAAAATAAAAGCTTTGGCGTTTTGATTATTTTTTAATTTAGGCATTAAATCAAAAAGATCTTGATGATGTTTGCCTGCATAAATACCAGAACCAAAACCAATTAATTCATATTGACTAATATTATCGGCATCAACATCCTGTGAATTAATAATATCAGCGCCAATAGCATCAGCCATAGCTTGGGCGATTTGCTTGGTATTGCCACCCAAAGACATATAAATGATAAGTGTTTTCATATTGCTTTTTTAGCTTATTCCTATATATACTATACCAATACCTGGCAAACTGTGCAAAACCCCTTGTAAAATAAGGCTATTTTATCCACTATTTTACTCTTGTAAAATAGTGGCTTTTGTGCTATTATTATATTGTTCACATAAGATCCAAAATATCGATCTTTGACATTATAATTACAAGAGAGGAGATACCCGTGGAGATATCATTACTTGATTATGACGGAACCTGCGCCCCAGGAGGAGGATCAAATCCTTCTCCGAACAGGCCTCCAGCAGAACTTAGATCTTTCCTCCAGGCAATGAATAACCATTGCAAAGTTAGTTTCATTACCGGCCAGCCGATATCTGTTGCCGAACAAATGGCAGAGGCAATCGGAATTCAGGCCGATATTTCTCCAGATCACGGAAGCTTTATCATAACACCCGACAGGAAAAGAATTTGTACAATTCCCCACAATGATCTTAGATCTTTTTGGGAATTAATGCCTAGAATCGAAAGAATGATAACAAAGCTCGGCGGAGTCAAAGACAAGCGGGAAACCAAGGCTTGCATCAATTGCTTCTTCCCTAACCAAGAAGCTTACGCTTTCGCCTTAGAAATCTGGAACCAAGAAAAAAACGGCTTGGGAGCAAAGATCAAAACAACCTGGAACAAGGCCGACTTCAGCGCCAACTTCCTTCCAAAATGCGTTGGAAAAATCAATGCTGTTAACTACTACAAAGAGCGAGGCAAAAAAATGCTTGTCGGAGCTGGAGATTCTTCTTCAGATGTTGACGTCTTAAGGCATGTTCTTTTCCCCATTGCTTGCCATGACAAAACTCTTGGCAAACCCAATCCGCTTCTGGTTTCGACTGTGGAAGAAAGCATCAAAAAAACAGGTTACGGTCACATTGCTACTCAACCAGATGGTTACGGCCTTTTGGAAGGACTGCTCAAAGCAAAAGAAATGGGCGTCATTTGTTTCTAATCCTCTCTCAAAAATCAAAGGGCGCCTTGTTGTTTACAACAATGTGCCCTTTTTCTATAATCAAATTATCAATTATATGGATATAACTAACAAAAAGATTATTTGTTACGGAGAAATGCTCGCTGATTTATTCGGATCAATCCAAGAAGGATTTATCCCTAAGTTTGGCGGCGCTCCAGTTAATACTGCTGTTGGCCTAGCAAAGCTTGGACTAAGCAATGTTTATTTCCTTGGCATGATTGGCCAAGACTTTTTTGGCGATTTTTTAAAAGAGAAGATGATAAGCTACGGAGTTAACCCAGATTATCTTTTACAAACCACGCAAAAAAATACTACCTTGGCTTTTGTTTCCCTTGCCTCTGATGGCCAAAGAAGTTTTTCATTTTCCCGAGGAGCCCATGAGATAATTAGTCAAAAAGATTTAGAGTCTTTTGATTTTAGCAATGTAGCGCTTCTTCATTTTGGATCATTAACCCAAACCAATGATATTTGTTTTAACGCTACCAAGTATTTAATTGCTCAAGCCAAGCAAAACAAAACTATTTTATCTTATGATCCCAATGTGCGCTTGGCTTTATGGGAAAATAAAGAAAAGTTAAAAAATATTATTCTAGAAACTGCCAAGCAAGTTGATATTTTAAAAATCAGCAATGATGAGCTAGAATTTTTAACTGGAGAAAAAGAATTAGAGGCAGGATCAAAAAAGATTTGGTCTGATAATTTAAAATTGCTTTTTATCACTTTGGGTAAAGATGGGGCTTTTTGGAAAAGCCAAACTAGCTCAGGAATTGTGGCAACCAAGCAATATAATGTTGTTGATACTACTGGCGCAGGAGACGCCTTTAATGCTGGAATAATTTATCAATTAACCCAATTGGCTGATAATGATTTAAATATCAGCGACGAGAATGTTGTTAAAGCTGTAGAGTTTGCCAATATGGTAGCTGGATTATCTACTCAAAAAAAAGGAGCAGTTGATTCCCTGCCCACCAAGCAAGAATTGGGATTATAAGTTAAAATGCTCATTTCGGAGCATTTTAACTTACCCCGTGGAATAATTTATTTATTCCACCGAGGTTTACTCAAAAAGACGCCCTAGGGCGTCTTTTTTTATGGACTCAATAATTTAGAGTTGTCTTGCTTATCATTGCGGATAGGAACTCCAAGAAAACGCAATGCATGCTCTGATTTCTTGAAAATCAGATTTTTTTCTTTTAGCCTTTTATAGCCATGAGACAATTGCTCCAGCAAATCAAGCGCGCTCTGATCAATGCCAGTCAAAATAGCTTGTTGTCCGCGTGATTCAATAATATCAATGATTTCATCAAGCG
>Ga0265297_10009685_pt1 | contig 12339 bp, 10 predicted proteins | sample Munlanlwell13791_FD_192502 | JGI IMG/M metagenome (GOLD analysis project Ga0265297, IMG submission 192502) | Leachate microbial communities from a municipal landfill in Southern Ontario, Canada - Leachate well 137-91 | ecosystem: Engineered > Solid waste > Landfill > Unclassified | place...
TTACGCGAACGTCACGGCACCGGGATATCGTTCAGCAGGCGCGTAATCAGGTCTTCGCTGGTGACTTCTTCCGCTTCCGCCTCGTAAGTCAGCATGATGCGGTGGCGAAGCACGTCATGGGCGATTTCCTTGACGTCCTGGGGCGTGGCGTAGCCGCGGCTGTGCAACATGGCGTTGGCGCGCGCTGCCATGTTCAGGTAAAGCGTGGCGCGCGGCGAAGCCCCGTACTCGATCTGGTGATCCGCCGGGATGTTGTAGGCCGAGGGCCGGCGCGTGGCGAACACGAGGTCGAGGATATATTCGCCCACCTTTTCGTCGCAATAGACCTGGTCCAGCAGGTCGCGCAACAGGGTGATCTGCTCGGCCGACATGACGGTGTTGACCTTGGCATCCTGTTTGCGCGTGAACCGGTTCATGATCCGGCGTTCGTCGTCCTTGGATGGATAAGTGACTTTGCATTTTAGCATGAAGCGGTCAATCTGGGCCTCGGGCAGGGGATAGGTGCCTTCTTGTTCGATGGGGTTTTGCGTGGCCATGACCATGAACGGTTCCGGCAGGGGGTAGGTCTGGTCGCCAATCGTCACCTGGTGCTCCTGCATGGCCTCCAACAGGGCCGACTGCACCTTGGCCGGGGCGCGGTTGATTTCATCCGCCAGCAGCAGGTTGGTAAAGACCGGCCCCTTCTTGGCGGAAAACGTTCCGGCGCGCGGATCGTAAATCATCGTGCCGATCAGGTCGGCCGGCAGCAAGTCCGGCGTAAAGCTGATCCGATGGAATTTTAGTCCCAGCGTCTGGGCCAGTGTTTTGACGGCCGTGGTTTTAGCCAGCCCCGGCACGCCTTCCAGCAGGATGTGGCCGCCGGTGATGAGCGCGATCAGCATGCGGTCAAGCATGCGTTCCTGGCCCACCATTATTTTCATCACTTCCTGGCGCACGCTGTCAATGACCTTGCTTTGCTCGTGAATCAGGTCGGTGGTCTTGGTGATTTCAGTGTGGTCCATATTTTGATCTCCTGTATTATTTCTCCCGGTCAACTTGTCTGCCGATGGCAGAAACCTGATTCGAGCCGCGCCAGCCGCGCGCGTCCGGCCTACGGCGCTTCGGCCGGCTTGTCCGGCAGGGCTTTTTCGGCGGCGTCCCCGGGCGGCTCGGTTTTTTTGATCAGATCCGCGCGCTTGATCAGTAAAGGCTCCGCCCGATAAGACTTGATAATGAACGTCCATGCCGCCAGCCGGTCGTTCAGAGCCTTGGCCTTGTCCGCTTCCTTGGCGGCTTCATCCGCCTTGTGTTGGCCTGCCGCGGCCGTATCCGCCGCGTTTGTACCGGCCGCGCCCTTGTCCGGGGCGCTGCCGGAGGACAATGCCGGCGCGGGCGCCGCATCTTTGGCGGTTGCTCCCGATTCCGCCGGCGCTTGCCAGGCCACCGAAGCCTGCACGTAACGGTCGAAAGTGTCGTTGGTCAGCGTGTTGCCGATGCGCAGGGTATAGATCCGGCCCTGCCGTGTCTTGGCTTCGAACACCAGGGGGTGGTCCAGGCCGGTTTCTTTTGGTGACAGGGTGGGGGCGGCGATGTCGTCAAATCCCAGCAAGTTCAGCGCGCCGCTCATCTGGTTGACCTTGGCAGTATCCAATGCGCCTTCCTCGTCCTGCAACCCTTCAAGCGTGAAGGGCTTGCCTTCTTTTGGCCGCACCAGCTTGATTGCCGCGCGCTCGGGCCCGCTGACCGCGATTTCACAGATATCGGCGGCGGCGGCATCAATGAATTCTTCGGCCAGCCAGCCCTTGATGTCGTTCGTAAAGCGATCCAGGGTTTGGGCGACCAGGAAAACGCGGGCGTCGGCGGTCTGGACGTATTGCCCGTCCGGATAATCACCGAAGGCCAGCGGCCCTTGCAGGCCGCCGTCGGGGGCGGCGCGCATGAAAGGCTTGCCGATGAGCAGCGTGGCCAGCAAACCGTCATTTTCGTCCCGGAGTTCCACGCGCGTGCCGGACTGTTCCTGTGCTCCCGGGGCCTTCGCGGCTGGATCCAGCAGTTTGAAGGCGCCTTTCTGCGCATCGCTGACGGTCATTACCTGGCCGACTTTCAGCTCGCCGAGCTGGAGCAGGACGTCGGCGACCTTGTTGAAGTCGGCGGGATAATTGAAGCGGCTGGCCACCGTCCATGTGCCTTTAACCCTGGCCAGCGTCAGGGTGTTGTTCGTGGTGATCAGCACGATTTCATGCACCTGGTTGACGGGCAGGCCGGGCAGGACTTTCGTGCCGATCAGCGCGGTTTCCGGTTTCGGTTGCGGCCGCATGCTCCAGACGGCCCAGCTGATCAGGGCGCCCGCCAATACAACGAGCAGAACAAGATTACGTGTCTTCATGATCTATGTTGCATGCCTTCCTATATGTATTCCGTTGACGCATTCATTTTGATGCCTTGCTTTGGCTTACGCGGCACACAACGGTTTATAATTGCTCCGTGTTTTACTATCCGCCCTCCGGTCAGGTGTCCGTCGTCTGCCGTCTGTCGTCTGGTTTACTTTGCGCGCTTCACGCTCCGCCGCCGGTGCCAGCCAAAGGCCAGCCCGGCCAGGCAGACCAGCACGGGCACGGCCAGGATGTTGATGACCTTGACCTTCACGCCAAGCGCCTCAATGCCTTCCCGCAGGTTCTTGCGCACCTGCTTGAGTTCCCTCTGAATCTTGATCTGTTGCTGTTTGAACTGGGAAATCTCCTGCTCCTGCTCGGCGCTGAGGATGTAGCGCTGGGTTTTGTCCTTATTGGACTGCAGGCTTTCCAGCCGCGCCTGCGTGGCGTTCATCTGTTCCTGGAGCGCGCGCTCCTGCGCCATCCAGCGTTGCTGGGCCTCGCGCTGGAGTTCCTGGACGCGGTCAAACGGGCGGTCAAACCGGCCGCGCGCGCGGATTTCCGCCAGGGCCGCATTGCCGGAAAGCTGTTCCACCGCGTTGGCGAAGAAGTTAATGTTGTCGTTCATCGGCTGGAAGACGCGCTGGCCGAAAATCGGCATTTCCTGCACGGTGAAAGCGTCATATAACATGTCCGCATCGGCCACCAGGATTACCATGCCCGCCTTGGCACTTTCCTTGAGGGCCGGCGCGGTATCTTCCGGCTCGGCCGGTTCCTTGGCCGGGTCATTCTTGTCCGGGCCGGGCTTCGCCTTGGGCCGGCCCTGCGGGAAAGCGGTTTTAAACTTGCCCTGCAGCCGAATCGCCAGGTTCAGGCGCTTGAGCCCGCTTTGAAACTCCCGGCGAATGGCTTCCGCGCCCATCTGCGCGGCCATCGCGCTGATAAGCGCGGATTGCTCCGAGGAGACCAGCAGGGAGCCGACGCTCAAACCTTCCGCGCCGGTCCCGGAAAACGAGCCGGCGGCGGGCAGGATCATTGATTCCAGCGCGGACGTGATAATGTCTTTGCCGTTGATATTGAGATTGCGGAGATTGAGAAACATGGGATTATCCTCGATCGTGTTGTCGCCGCGCTGCACGCGGGTGCTTGCCGTGATGTCGGCGACGACCTTGCCGGGATCATAAGTGATGCCCCAGGCGGCGGTCAGGGGACCGAGGTCGGACATGGGGCGTGCCATCATGCCCATGGCCGCCTCCTGGTTCATCATGGCGTCCGCCATGCAAAGGGGGTCAATGAATGCCAGCAGGCGGCCGCCGTGCAGGACGAACTGGTCAATGGCATAAAAGGTTTTCTCGGGCGCATTCTTGGGGTGGACCACGATCAGTACATCGATGGCGGGATCAATGGCGTTCGCATCGGCAGGCAGCTGGCGCACTTCGCAGTCCTTGTTCAGATCCTGAAACGCCGCCCAGGGCGGCTGGTTTTTCGGGCGCGGCTGGCCCGGCAGGGCATACGGGAACGAGCGCACGCCCATGACCGGCAGGCTGCTCATGATCCCGACCACCGGTTTTTTCGGGTTGGCCACCCGGACGATCATGCGGGTGATGTCGTATTCCAGCCGTTCCTCGTTGCGCGGATCTAGGAAGGGGAGGATCGCATGGGTGTCGCCTTGTACGGCCACGAGGCCCATGTAGAGGACAAGGTCCATGATCCCGAGTTGTTCGCCGGCGAGGCCGTAACGCTGCGCCCATTCCTCCGCGTCTGAGTCCGGCTCGGGATCGTAGGTTTCAATCTTCAGCTTGCCGCCGGAGGCCAACTCGTATTCCTTCAATAAATCCTCCACCTGCCGGGCAAAATTCTTGAGCGGCATCGGCGTTTCCGCCCCGCCGCCGGAGAAGAAAAATTTCAGCGTTACGGGCCCGTCCAGGGACTTCAACACGGTGCGTGTGCCTTCCGAGAGGGTGTAGAGCTTTTCTTCCGTCAGGTCCGCCCGCACCCGCACCCGGCAAAGGAGAATATTGGCTGCAATCAAAATGGCCAGGATGGCCAGCAGGCCGATCAGGCTGCCGGTGAATTTCCAGAGTTGCCGTGTTGCCATATTAGTATTCCTTTATAGTTAAATTATTTCGGATTTATGATTTTTGATTTATGATTTGAAATCCGCAATCCCAAATCCCAAATCAGCAATTAGATTACGCCGCCTTGCGGTTTTCCAGCACCAGGTGCGCGCCGAACAGCATGAAGATTATCACGCTGAAGTAATACGCGAAATCGCGCAAGTCCAGGACGCCTTTCTGGAACGTCTCGTAGTGCGGCATGAAACTGAAGGACGCCACGCCGCGCACCAGCCATTCCGGCGCCCAGCGCACCATGAGATCCGTCACCGGCGGCCAGCCGGCCAGCAGCAGAAACAGGCAGATGACCAGCGAGAGCACGAAGCTGATGACCTGGTTGCGTGTCAGGGCCGAAGTCAGCATGCCGACCGAAAGATAGGCGCCTGCCAGCAGGAGGCTCCCGATGTAGCCGCAGACAATGGCGCCGCGGTCCGGAGAACCCAGGTAGGCCGTGGTCAGCACGATGGGGAAAGTCAACGCCACGATCAACCCGATAAAAATCCAGGCGGCTATGAATTTGCCGAGGATTACCTGCGTGGCGGTCACCGGCAGGGTCAGCAGGGTTTCAATGGTCCCGGCGCGGCGCTCTTCGGCCCAGAGCCGCATGGCCGCGGCCGGCACGAGGATCAGGAACATCCACGGGTGCCAGAAGAAAAAACCGCGCAAGTCGGCCTGGCCGCTTTCATAAAACCGGGATACGAAAAAAGTCAGGAATCCGATCAGCATCAGAAATGCAACCATGAACACATAAGCGACCGGCGATTCAAAGTAAGCCGCCAGCTCGCGTTTGATAACGGCCCCGGTGTTGCGCGTAAAGTCCATAATCCCCATCTCCTTGTTGTTGCATTGTCAGCCGCAGGCAAATTTGCCGGAATTTTTATCCCGCCGGGGTCAGGGGACCCGGTCTGCCAAAATGTGGCGGGCCTCTTTGCCCGTAATAATTGTCTGCAAGCCCCGTCTCTCGCGGCCTAATTCTTGGACTCCGTCAGTTCGCGGAAGACGTCATCGAGCCGCCCTTCCAGAGTTTTCATGGCGGACAGCTCCCAGCCCGGATTGGCCTTGAACAGCGCCGCGATATCCATGGTCAGCTGTGCGGCGTCGCGGGGATAAATCACCACGCGGGGCAGCCGGCCTTCCACGCGCACGGCGGAGGCCAGGCGCGCCAGCCGGTCCGGCAGGTCTTCGGGCGCCGATTTGACTGTCAGTTCAACCGCGCCGTGCGCGCGGCTTTTCGCCTTCAGTTCGGCCGGCGCGGCGTTGGCGACCACCGTGCCGTCGCGGATAATTATTACGCGCGTGCAGAGGGCTTCCACCTCCTCAAGAATATGGGTGGAAATCACGATGGCTTTGCGTGCGGCCATCTCGCGAATCATAGTGCGGACAATATGTTTCTGGTTCGGATCCAGGCCGTCCGTGGGCTCATCCATGATAAGCACCGGCGGATCGTGCAGGAGCGCCTGGGCGAAGCAAACGCGTTGTTTATAGCCTTTGGAGAGCGTTCCGATGGCCTGGTGCTTGACGGCATCCAGCCGGCAGGTTGCGATGGTCTGTTGGACACGCTCGTGGTTGGCGCGGCCGGTAAAGTCCCGGATTTCGGCGATGAAACCCAAGTAGTTCCAGACGGTCATTTCAACATAAACCGGGGCGTTTTCCGGCAGATACCCGATCAGTTTCTTGGCGGGAATCGGCTCCTGAATGATATCGTGCCCCATGATTGACGCCGTGCCCGCCGTGGGCGGAATAAAGCCGGTGATCATGCGCATGGTCGTGGTTTTGCCGGCGCCGTTGGGCCCCAGGAAGCCGAGGACTTCGCCCCGGGCGACCTGGAAGGATACGTCACGAACCGCGCGGATCAATCCGAATGTTTTCTGGAGGTGCTTGACTGCCAGCATCAGGTCTCTCCTTCGTTTGTAGTAGTGAGCACGGTTGCCTTATTGAAAATTTATAACGTTATCGGATCGCGATGGGCCTGACAAGCGAATTGGTCGCAGCCGCCTTTGGAATTTGCACGCGGAGCACGTCATGGTCAAACACGGCCTGCGCTCCGGCGCCTTCGATGTTGTCCGGCATCATGATCTGCGTGTGGAAACTGTCGCGGTGCGCGGCCGGGGCGGCCCGGGGCCGGGAAGGATTGGCCGCATCGATCATCAACAGCCGGCCTTCCAGGTTGATCGTGATGCCCTGCTTGTCATAACCCGGCAGGGCGACTGCAACCACATAATTGCTGCCCTGGTCTTCGATGTTCATGGCCGCGGCGGAAGGGACCCCGTCCCAGCCGTGGTTGACCCGCGCCAGCAGATTATCCGGCTGGCTCGCGTTGCAGGCCTCTTCGAAGATGCGCTCGATTTCCTGCTGCAGCTGGCTCAAATCGCGGTGGGCCGGCGGCAGGGCCGCGGGGCGGTTCCCGTTCGCACGCTGAACGGCGCCGCCGGGGAACGGTCCGTCGGCCACGGGCGAGCCGAAAGTCAGGGCCATGTTCCGCAAGAGCCGGTTAATCTGGTCGTGGATTTGATCGAGATCGTCCGCGGTTTCCCAGAAGATAACCTGGTTATCCCGGGGGTTGACGGCCGCTTGGCGGGCTTTGCCCGGCCCGGCCTTTTGAAAACGTTCGCGCAAGACCTTGCCCATGGCAAAGCCATCCCGTTCGTATTTTATCCCGAACAGGATGAAACCCTGCAGCAACGACACGATGCCCAGCAGGATAATGACGGCAATCAGGAACCAGTTGGTCCGGGAGGCCCGCTTGGGTTCCGTGTCATAATTTGGCGTATTTGTATTTGTTTCCATGGTGGTAAAAAGGCTTATAACTACTTAGCACCAACCGTGCCAAGATTGCCTGTTCTCGATTTTTATTGCCGTAGCCGCGCCGGTGACGGCGTGGCTGTTATGGAACTACGGCTATTATAGAACCACGGCGTTACCGCCGCGGCTACAAACACGGAGGTCAAAGATCAGAAATCTTGCGTCCGTCGTCTGATGTCTCGCTTTCGCCAAGACTTCTGCGGGCAGGCCGTTGTCCGGACAAAATGTCTGCGGATCGGACATTGTGTCGCCTTCTGGAACGAAGAACGAGGAACGAAAACCAAGAACACGGCTTTGACGTGTTGTCAGTCCGCATATTTCAAAAATGCCCTGGTCAGAACGGCAAATCGTATTCCTTGATCTTGCGCTGGATGGTGCGGGTGGAAAGGCCGAGTTCTTCCGCCGCCAAATTGCGGCTGCCGGTATGGCGCTCCAGCGATTGCAGCAGCGCCTGGCGCTCGATCTCGGCCAGGGGCATTTGCGGGGGGACGATAATTCCAGCGGGGGCGCGTCCGCCGGGCTGCTCCAAATGCAGGCTGGCGGCGGAGAGCCGGGAGGTGGTTGCCATGATGACCGCGGACTCGACCGCGTTTTTCAGCTCGCGGACATTGCCGTCCCAGGGGTGGCGCTCGAGGGCCTCGTAAAAACCGTCCTCGACCTTGTCAATATGCCGGCCGTGCAGGCTGCACGCACCGGCGATGAAGAAGTCCGCCATGGGCCGAACATCTTCCCGCCGCTCCCGCAGCGGCGGCACGTTGAGCGTTACCACCTGCAGGCGATAGAGCAGGTCGTGGCGGAAGGTGCGTTCGGCGACGAGATCATCAAGGTTGCGGTTCGAGGCGGAAATCACGCGCACGTCCACGGGAAGCGGCCTTGACCCGCCCACGCGGATTATCTCGCGCTCTTCCAGGACCCGCAGGAGCCTGGTCTGCACGGCGGGCGGCGCGATGCCGATTTCATCCAGGAACAGCGTGCCGCCCCGGGCGCGCTCGAAGGCGCCTTCGTGCCGGTTGCTGGCGCCGGTGAAAGCACCTTTTTCATGCCCGAACAGTTCCGATTCGAGCAGGGATTCCGCAAAAGCCCCGCAGTTGACGGCTACAAACGGACCTTCGGCGCGCGCGCTGCCGTCGTGCAGGGCGCGGGCGATCAGTTCCTTGCCGGTGCCGCTTTCTCCGAGGATCAGCACCGTGGCCCGGGTGGCGGCGACGGTTTTTACCTGGCGGAGCAGTTTGACCATGCCGGGCGAAACGGCGATGATGGTGCGGCCGTAGAGCGCTTTTTTGAGTGATGAAACCTGCGAGCGCAGGCGCCGGTTCTCGATGGCATGCGCCACCTTGGACTGGATATCCGCCAGGTTCAGCGGCTTGAGGATATAGTCATAGGCGCCGGCCTTGAGCGCGGAAACGGCGGCCGACACCGTCCCGTAGGCCGTCATGAGCAGGACGGGGATTTCGGCGTTGATCGCATACAGGCGTTCCAGGACCTTGTGGCCATCAATATCCGGGAGGCGGATATCCGAGAGCACGGCGTCAAAGGTTTGCTCCTGGAACAGGCGGATGCCGGCGTTTCCCGTGGCGGCGGTTGTCGCCGCATAACCGGCTTCTTCCAGGGCTTCCGCCACGGAGCGCCGCCCGTCAGGATCGTCCTCGATAATCAGGATTCGGGCCGTGGGATCTTTGCTCATGGCAATTTAAGATAGCGACATTTTCGCTGGGATAACAGAATAAAATTGTCTGTGAAGTAGAGCTTGCACCCACTATCCCACGTTGGCATACTTAACGCCGTATGGCTCTGCATCCTCAACTTCCAATATCATCTTACGCGCCGCTTGTGCCGGCGCCGCGCTGGTTTCCTGTGGGCGAGGCATTGCGAAGCACCACCCCCGCGATCGGCGGTCCACAAAACCTCGCCTTTGGTAGCACCAACGTACGCGCCAGGAGAGTCTGACCATGTCGGCCAACGAACCAAAACCCACGGGCGAAGTCATCCTCTACCGGACCGAGGACGGTAGCACACGCATCGAATGCCGCTTTGCCAATGAAAGCATCTGGCTTTCGCAGGCACTCATGGCGGAACTGTTCCAAACCACTGTTCCGAACATCAATCTGCACATCAAAAACATCCTTGCTGAAGGAGAACTTGCCGAAGGGGCAACTATTAAGGATTACTTAATAGTTCGCCAAGAAGGCGCCCGGCAGGTGCAAAGGCCAGTAAAGCATTATAACTTGGAAATGATTATAGCTGTTGGGTACCGGGTCCAGTCACCACACGGCACAGTGTTTCGCCAATGGGCTACGGCGCGGCTCAGGGAATACCTCGTGAAGGGCTTCGTCATGGATGACGAACGCCTGAAGAACCCGCCCGGTCCCGGTGTACCGGATTACTTCGACGAATTGCTCGAACGCATCCGCGATATTCGCGCCAGCGAGAAACGCATGTATCTCCGCGTCCGCGACATCTTTGCCCTTGCCGCCGACTACCAGCCCGAGGCCGCCGAGACCCAGCAATTCTTCCAGATCATCCAAAACAAACTCCACTGGGCTGTCACCGGTAAGACCGCCGCCGAACTCATTGCCGAGCGCGCGGACCACACCCAACCCAACATGGGCCTTACTTCGTGGAAAGGCGACAAAGTTCGCAAAATCGACGTTATCGTTGCCAAGAATTATCTCCGCGCAGGCGAGATTACCGAACTCAACCGCATCGTCACCATGTATCTCGACTACGCCGAAGACCAAGCCCGGCGACGCAAGGTTCTCTATATGCGTGACTGGCGCGAAAAGCTCGACGCCTTCCTTCAGTTCAACCAGCGCGATATCCTTACACACGCTGGCCGTGTAGAGAAAGTTGTCGCCGACAAACTCGCGGAACGCCAGTATGACAAGTTCCATATCCGCCGGCTCGCCGCCGAAGCCGGGGACAACACCAAAGCCTTCGATGAAGCCATAAAAAAGCTTCCCGGCAGAAAACCCCGAAAGAAGGCCTGAACCATGCCGCGCAACGACGCAGAAAAACATGAACTCTCCGACGCGGAGAAACGCGACCTGATTGGACTGATCGACGAGGGAATGCCGCAAATTTTCAATTTCAGGAATAACTTGCCGGGGATGCGCCAGTAGGGCGCGGCTTCTCGTTTTGTGTCTTGTAGGCGGGGTTTGCTGGTCCCGCGGAGCGCATAGGAGCATACTATGAATCGTATCTATCAGGGCAAAGTCACCGCCGTTGAAATCCTCGACGGCAAAGAACCGAAACCGTTCGACTCCGACCCCAAGCAGGCCAAAGAGAAATGGCAGACCGCCCTCTGGCAGCACCACCAACTTTTTCAGGACGCGGTGAACTACTACACGCTGGCGCTGGCGGCGATGGTCTAGCAGGAGAACATCATGCCAAGCGAACTGTACCGGACTTACGAAGTGCTCGTTGAGGAGTCGGTTCATCCGGATCATCCGAAACGGAGCAAGACAAGTAAGCCGAGTGGATGGGGCGATGGCAGCACCTACGCCGCACTCAAGGATACAAATGACATTTTTCAAGACGCCGTGTGCTACTACACCATCCTGCTTGCCGGCTTGGCCGGCGATCTGAATCCGCTTTGGGCCGAGATGTGCCAGCGGGAGACCCAACCAGACAACGACGTGACGCAAGTCTTGCAGCGTTTCGCCGCGAACTACCCTAAACTTGCGGGTGCAACAACCTTGGCTGCCTTCTGTGTGAGGGTCTTCACGTCTCCATCAACTCTCGAAGCAGTCGCCAAGATGCAGCAATGGCGACAGGACACCTATCGGATAATTGAGCAGCAAGGCACTGAACATGACGAAGCGGGATTGCCGACCAAATGCAAGGACATGACCCAGTTTGCCGCGAGTTGGGCATCAATCCTGTGCGATCCCACTGGCGAAACAGTGATTCCCGGCAATGGCATCTTCGACCAGTTGCATCGTGAGTTGTTGGCCGACCTGACACCGGACGGCATTGCGAAGAAGGTTAATGCTGCCATTGTTGCCGCTGCGGAATCACACCGCCCTGATTTCTCGCTGAGATTCAACCAAGAACTGGTTGCGTGCGACACCGAGCAGAAACGACAGAAAAAAATCGAGCGCAAAGCCATCGAGTACCGCAAATTCTTATGCGATCGGCGAAAAAACGCCCAAGCCAATGTCGTCGCAGCTTTCAAAAAGGGGCTGCACGGCAAGACAGAGAAACTTGACATTAGTACCGAACGGCTGCGTGAAGTGAACAGTGAATTTGCGCGCTTGGCTCTTAACATCGAGCAGATGAAGCCATACAATCCCCGGTTCAAGCGACTACGCTATGGCGAGCGGGACAATTCATTTGAGGCGGTAATCTTGCGTTTTCTTTGGTTGCGCGATGACGCAGCCCTGCGGGACTTGGCGCTTCAAGACCTCAAGGCGTACCTGAACGATCCGACCAAGAAACCTGAACAAGCACCCAGCTTGAATGGCAGCGAAGTACGACGGATGCCCTATGCGGAACACGCCAAGATCGTCTTCCCGCTTTTCGTTACACCCATTGCCGACATCACCAGCGCAACGCGTTCGGCATGGTGGGAATTCGACGCCAGTGCCTTCGCAACGGCAGTAGAAGATGTCTTCAAGTACAAGATTCGCAGCCTTGAACGTTCCGCACGAGTAGCGAAGCTGCGTGCGGTCCAAACCGCATTCGAAGGTGATGGCGCAGAACTCAAGGCTGAAGAAAGCCCAACCGGAAAGCCAATGACCATTCGTGGGATGAAGGGTGATCCACGTTGGGAAGGCGAGCCACAGACCGGGAAGAAGGCCATCGCTGACCTGCTGGAAGATCTTCGCACGGAAAAGGAACTCGATGACTATGGATTGCGCGGTGGCACGATTGGCGGATGGGCTGACTTGCGGAAAGCGTTTCTCCGCGCGGAAAAGGCCGCTTCTCAAGAGAACCTCCGCGAGAATCTCGATGATGCCGTTGAAAACGAGCAACGTGAGAACCGGCAAGGCTTTGGCGACGCGAACTTCTTCAACAAGCTGTGCGAGCCGCAGTATCATCATCTGTGGTCAGCCTCAGCAGAGCGAAACAGT
>Ga0265297_10009686_pt1 | contig 12335 bp, 16 predicted proteins | sample Munlanlwell13791_FD_192502 | JGI IMG/M metagenome (GOLD analysis project Ga0265297, IMG submission 192502) | Leachate microbial communities from a municipal landfill in Southern Ontario, Canada - Leachate well 137-91 | ecosystem: Engineered > Solid waste > Landfill > Unclassified | place...
TGTCCCAGAGATTGGCCCCGAGATTGGCCCCGAGATTGGCCCAGAGATTGTCCCTGAGATTGGCCCTGAGATTGTCCCAGAGATTGGCCTCGAGATTGGCCCAGAGATTGGCCCAGAGATTGGCCCTGAGATTGTCCCAGAGATTGGCCCAGAGATTGGCCCTGAGATTGGCCCAGAGATTGTCCCAGAGATTGGCCCCGAGATTGGCCCCGAGATTGGCCCAGAGATTGTCCCTGAGATTGGCCCTGAGATTGTCCCAGAGATTGGCCTCGAGATTGGCCCCGAGATTGGCCCAGAGATTGTCCCTGAGATTGGCCCTGAGATTGGCCCCGAGATTGGCCCAGAGATTGGCCCCGAGATTGTCCCTGAGATTGGCCATATTTTTGTTTTTTATCAGGTTTGCAATCAATTGAGCCTGTAACGGACTGTCGCATACCCATATATCCGGATTCTTGTGCTTGAAACATCGATAAATATATTGTATAGACTGTGTAAACAGCGCCTTGTCAAAAGGCTGGTTTTTGTAAACCTTGTCATAGTATTTGTTTAAATAAACAGGAATTTTCGCCTCCTGTTCCGGCGTAAGCTTTTCTATCATTTTCAATCCGCAACCCTTCTTTCATGAGCCTCAGTCTCTGGCGAATACTCAACCTGCCGCTCCACCTGATACCACCCCGGATCAAGCGTGATATTGCCGTGCTCCTGGTGTTCAATTACAACCGGCGCGTCCGGGATATACAAAAGCATTGTCGCCGGCTGCTCCTTTGCCGTATAGAGTTCCGCTTGCGGATAGTCAAGTAAGCTGATACTGTGGTGATGTCCCGTGGCCTCCCCGTACGCCAGTATAAGCCTGTCGCCTACCGGCTTTACCGGAACCAATGTAAACTCCGACGTGCTTGCCTTTGTCACGCCTACGTCTCCCTGCCTGTAATGATTTGGATTTCTCATAATAAAACTCTCCTTTTTATTTATTCCCCCTCCGGGGTAGTTACCTGTACTTACTGCTCCAGTCCGGCCCTGCCGCCAACGGCTCAAGCGTCCGTCTCTGCCTCTTTTCTCTGTTTGCTCACATCCGGTACGTACGCGCAGATTGCAACTCATTTTCCGAGGAATAGTTTAGGTGCCTGGAAACTCACATCCGGTACGTACGCGCAGATTGCAACCATTCACGTAAAGGTGCATCCTTCATATTGCCACTTCTCACATCCGGTACGTACGCGCAGATTGCAACTTTTTATTTACCTAAAAAGGAGGCGAGTAAGTCTCACATCCGGTACGTACGCGCAGATTGCAACTCGGCTGGGGGTGGGGCGCATGAACGACATCTTCTCACATCCGGTACGTACGCGCAGATTGCAACGATTCGGGGTGGTCATCCGGACGCGCTAATTTCTCACATCCGGTACGTACGCGCAGATTGCAACCCCAAAGAGGCGGCAAGGCTCATGGGCGTATCCCTCACATCCGGTACGTACGCGCAGATTGCAACTGCCTGCTCAAGTGTAATAAAGTCAGGCTCCGGTCTCACATCCGGTACGTACGCGCAGATTGCAACGTTTTCAATCCACGTTTCTAATTTTTCCTTAATCTCACATCCGGTACGTACGCGCAGATTGCAACCCGCCGTTTTTTCGCTACGTGCCCAGGTGGACAGAACTCACATCCGGTACGTACGCGCAGATTGCAACGTATCGCAGGCAGGGGTCTGTACCACTCCGAGCTCACATCCGGTACGTACGCGCAGATTGCAACTTGCTCCCAGATACGCCCGTCTTATCTGCCTTTCCGGCGCGATTAGTGCGAATCTGTCGTTAGTTGCAATTTGTACGCACGTACAAGGTGTCTGGACGGTTTACATGTCCAGAATTACCGGCGGTGCGAATACCGCCTTACCTTACCGAGCGTTTCGCGTCATCCAATAAAGGATATTGCGCGGCTTCTCGGCCTCAGGGTGTTGAGTCACCCTAAAAAATCACTTGCGCTTCGCACTTCATATTAAATTTTCAACGTTCACTGAACCACTTCAATTCCAACCTCTTTTGCCTTGTATTCAACCTTGCTTTTCAGGTCGAAGTTGGACCATTCCGTTATTTCTCCTGTTAAGTGAATAACGTTGCATTTCATCCGTATTGCCGTATTTACAATGATCCTGCTCCAGTTATGGTTAGCCGTCGCTTTGAAATTCGCTTTCTTTTCCTCTCCGCCTTGCATAGGAGCAAATATCTTTTTACGTCCATGCCCGGTCCTGCCCTGTCCTCGCCAGCGTTTCTGCGATCTCAATTCTTCCAGCCGCTTATTAATTCTCGCAACAGACTCCATTGCATGGGCTATGGGCATTTCGTTTATCCAGTTTCCCTTTGTCATTTTTATGGATTCGTCCGAAACAACAACTTCCATCGTTCCATCATGCGCGGTAATCGGCTTAGGTTCAAAGGAGAACGATATAACGGCATACCATTTCTTGTGCCTGTCCCGCATGAGTTGCAGCGTGCCCTTTTTGTATTCGCCGGAATTGATTCTTTCAAGAATGGATTGCTGCCCTCTATTGCCTTTTTTAATGATAAAAGAAAACCAATATTGTTCTGCGTCCTCCGGCAAAAGCCTTGCCTTGATTATGTACCCGTCTTCCTCACTTATAATATAGGCTTGGTTATGCACGCATATGGGCATGTTGTCCTTGTAAAACGGTATGCCTTTTTTAAGCGAGCAAATATCTTTCAGGTCATGCATAAATTTGGTTTGTACATATTGAAGCACCTGGGATATTACCTGTGTGCCAACATCCGGAAACTCTGCCCGCAGAAGCTTGTAGAAATTGGGCATTTCGGATTTGTCCGGATAACTGCCGTGCTCTTTCTTAAATTTAAACTTATAATTATTCCAATCCCAAAGCATCTGAATTGACTTGTTAGCCATTCTGGCACACTTGTAGCGCAGGGAATTAATAACTTTTCCAAAATCCTCCCAGGTACAGCCAACAGGTTTCACTATTTCATATCTCATTGACTTTGTTATGGTAAACACCCCTTCCATCCCTTGCCGGTAACCTCTATTGGGTTAAGCTGTGTTTGTCAAACATATCAACCTGCCCGTAAAAAATGTGAATGCCCTTCCGGATTTTCCTGGACGCCTTATAAAGCCCCTTTTGCTTAGAATTGAGATTCTTCAAGATTAACTTTGCAATTTCAAGGTCAAGCTTTCCGCTTGAAAACGTGTATTTCATGCCGTCATCCGTCTTGAATCCGAAGAAATGCCTGATCCCCTTTTCGTCCTTGAACGATGCAATAAAATTCCTGCAAATTGTTTTCTGGTATTGCTCAATGGCCTTTTTCTCGTCCGTCTCTATATGGGGAGAAATCCATTGCACCACTTCATCAAGGGTAAATTCCCTGTCCCTGAATTCCTCCATAAATTTATCTTTGAGTTCTTTTTTCATTACCGGACATCCCCTTTCTTTACAATGCGCGGACCGGAAAGTTTCTTTTGCAAATACTCCTTGAGTTCCGTCAGTCGCCCAATAGCGTCTTCAAGAAACATCATTTCGTCTTCGAGCAGTTCCCGCGTCAGGTCGGACAGCCATGCCTCAAGGCTTTTATCGTCGGTAGGAAGCTTGGATACGGAGTCAAAAACCTTTTCAAACTGTTTTTGAATCCTGGCTTCCTCGTCAATCTTCCTGACTTCATCGATGTATTGCTTTTTCTGTTCAGGCGATATATCCGACTGCAGCTTTTCAATTACCTGCTTGCGCTCCGGTTCCGGCATGGAAACAATTTTATTAGTAGCGTCATGCGCCGCGCTTATGCTGATAACTCCGGACTTTGCAAGTTCCTTAACCGGTTCGGGAGCGTTCTTCTCTATGGCCTCAACCTTGTGAATAGTGTCGTGGGATACCCCGGCAACTTTGGCAAGTTCCTCCCGGGTTTCTATACGTTTCACTTCCGCAGAATTCTGCGGAAGTGTTTTCCCCGGAGCAGTAAATCCGTGATTTTTTTGATTCGCCTTTGCCCTTGCTGCAATAATTTCCTTGAGTTCCAAGGCCAGGGCGGAACGCTGGTAGTCAGAAATGTTCCTCCTGCCAAACTGATTCCTTATGATCCACTCCTTTGCGTCGTCGCGGGCGTCAAAGCACCAATTCCGCACCTTAAACGGTATGCCGTGCTTCTGGCATATCTCATACCGGTTATGGCCGTCAATGATTGTTCCGTCCCATACAATCAGTTCATGCAGACAGCCGTCGTTGACAAGGTTCTGCTCAAGCTGCTGATATTCGTCATTCGCCAGTGGCGGTATGAGTTTGCGGAATTCTTCGTCTATGTGTAACTGCGGTATTAGATTAGACATACTCTACCTCGCTTTCGGTGGTGTGGGTGGTGGTTAAGCTCCGGACTGCTCCTTTGCCCTTTTATTGAGATGCCTTATAACCTCTTCCTTTGTGACAATTTTGCCATTAACAATAAATGTGACATTACTTGGAAATTTCATGCAGTAACGCCCCTCTCCAATACGCCATTACGATGCGTCGTTTATCAGCCTTGCAACGGAAACGCCCAGTCCCTTTGACAGCTTTGTCAAAGTTTTCATGGACGGATTCTGATACTTACCGGAAACCAGTTCACTGATATATGACTTGGAAAGTCCGCTTTTTTTATGAAGCCTGTATTGCGTCATATTCTTTTCTTTTAGTAATTCATTGACTAATTCTCCAATCAAGAGCTTTACCTCCTTTAAAGTGAAATGATATATCTAATTATAGTCTATCAATCCGAACTATTCAAGTAAAATAGTACTGTTTGATGTACCGTTTAAAGAAAATACGTCCTTTTTTCTTTAATTTTCTTGACAATGCATTAATTTTTCATTATATTGGTGTAGTGTACCGAACTATAATTATTGGAGGTTGGAAATGTTTTCGGAAAGACTGAAAGAAATATTAAGACTGAAAAGAATGACAGAATATAGACTTAGCAAGCTTACGGGGTTAAGCAAATCAACAATAAACGCATTGACAAATGGAACGTCAAAGCAACCTAATATCGAAACAATAAGCAAAATTGCCAAAGCTATGAATATGACGGTTTCCGAATTAACAGGAGAAGCCGAACAAGAAAAACCCACAGACAAATGGACCTTGATAATAGAAAAGGTAAAAAGGCACGATATTAGTCCCGAGAAGCTTGAGAAGCTTGTTGATTTTTTAATTGAAAACAAATAGTCTCAGTTTCTTCATCTGTGAACTTGTAATTATCGTTGATATATACGGTGCCGTTGTATTCTACCTGTTTTATTGAATTGTATTCATCCGGTAACAAAGTATGTATATGCCGCATAATACGCCTCCTTACGTAGAACAAGTGTTCGGTGAAACCAATTATACCAAAGATAACCATTGATTGCAAGTACTAGATATGGTGGTTGTTAGAAATTATGTACACTATTTGTTAGTTTTATATATATTATACACTATTGCCTAATTGCTTACAAGGGACCAAAAGTTCAGCAATGTAGTGCAAAAGCACTATATGGGCAAATTACAATATGGGAAATAATCAAATTTTATGGAGGTGCATTATGAAAGCAAATGTAAAAAGACTTGTCTTTGTGATTGTTTTTGTTCTTGTCTGCATAAACGCGCTAGGAGGATATGCAGAAGACGTTAAAAAAACAGTCGAAGTTTATTTCAATCTGGCAAACTTCAAGGTGAACGGAAGACAAGTCATGGCCGACAGTATCAATTATAACGGCAAAAACTACTTGCCAGTTCGCGACATTTCAGAAATGCTGTACAGTAACGTAAGTTGGGACGCTGCAACAAACACGGTTGAAATTAAAAGCGGCAGAATAGATAGATATTCCGTAAAGCTATGCAGTAATATCCAGTTTGAATACAATGCATTGAAAGAAATGTCGGAATCAATTCATGGCCTGGCAAACGGGTTGAATGTTGTTATAAAAGAAATGACAAGTTATGGAACAATAACGCTCTTGGATACGATTAATGCGGCTATAAACGATTATTATAAAGACTTGGAATCACACAAAGAAATAGTTGAGGGCTATATAGCTCTTGCCAAAGACTATGGCCTGGATGTGTCCGATATGGCCACGTTGGTAGACGACTGCGAAAAAATATTAAAAAAAGTATCGTTGGCGGCAAGTAACCTGAAAAGCTTTTACAAGACAGCAGAAGAGGATTATTTGCAAGATTATTATAAATTAGTAAACAGCGCTACCGAATTATATCTTTCAACAAACAAAACCGCACACATTAAATATATAGAATATTTTAATAAAGTACAAGACTTATTGCAATAGGCAGGTGATACCATGAAAGCCGCATTGTACACAAGGGTAAGCGGCGAGGATCAAGTTGACGGTTTTTCTCTTCCGGCGCAAATAAGGGCACTGGAAGACTATTGCGCCAAAAACGGCGTAGAAGTATATAAAACATATTGCGAAGAAGGGGTTAGTGCAAAATACTCCACGGAAAAGAAAAGGCCGCAATTTGAGCGAATGTTGAAGGATGCGGAAAAAAAGTTGTTCAACCTTATTATTGTACACAAATACGATAGGTTTGCCCGCAACGTAGAATTGAGCCAGAGAGTAAAGCGGCAGTTAAAAGAAGCGGGAGTAAACGTTATCTCCATTACGGAACCGATAGAGGATTCGCCGATTGGATTTTTTCAGGAAGGTATTCTTGAGTTGCTTGCAGAATACTATATCAGGAATTTATCGGCAGAAGTCAAGAAGGGACAGCGTGAAAAAGTGTCCCAGGGACAAGCGGTAAACATGGCCGCGTATGGGTATAAAAACATTAAAGGGAAAATAGAGATCGTACCAGAACAGGCGGAAGTCATAAAGAAAATGTTCCATATGTACTCAAGCGGACATGGAACTATGGAAATATCCAATGAATTGAACGGTATGGGCATACCTACCTTGAAACAAGGTAAATGGGGCACTTCACAAATAAACTACATATTAAAAAATGTAACGTATATCGGCGTGCTAAAATGGGCAGGACAATATCACATAGGTATAGTTCCTCCTATTATCGACAAAAAACTTTTTGACATTGTTCAATCCATAATTGGGAATCGAACCGTAAAGCACGTAAAAAGAAAGGAACTGTATAAAAAATTCGTGTTTCTCGGATTGCTGTACTGCGGATATTGTGGCGCTCCAATGCGTATATCGAGGGTCCGCTCAAATGGCGGCAGGGGAAATCAGGTATATTATTATTACACATGTTCCCGGCATAGGTACGACAAAAATATGTGCAAGTTTTCCGCAATGTTTGAGCACAAAGAAGTGGACGGCGTGATAATGGAAACCATAAAAGAAATATTGTATAACACAAAAACACAGGTTAGCATATATAACGAGGACGCCATTGTCCATAACCGGCGGCAACAGATAGAGAGCGAACTTGAAAAAGCTAAAAAAGCCTATTTTGCCGATATTTTTTCGCTTGAGGAATATGCACAGGAAAAGGCCAGGTTAGAAGATGAATTAAGAATTCTTGAATCAAAAAAAGTGGGAACGGACATAGTAAGAGATAAAATCAGAAACATGCTTGACGAATACAAGGAATGCAAAAGCGTTGTGGAAAAAAAGACTAAATTACAAAGTGTCATTAAAATAATAAAAGTGTTTGAAGATAGCTACTCTGTTGAGTTCCACGGATAGCATGCCTGTTACGTTAACAGCCCGGCCTATTTGTTTTTGCGGAATGCTATAGCATAGGCTGTTATACTTTTGAAATAGGCACATTTGCCCAGGAGGGCGGAATAGGGGAAAAAATAAGCCCCGGTTATCCGGGAAACTTCCTTTTTTCATATCTCTTGTCCAAAAACTCAATTTGTTCCGTCGTAAATGGTTGTTTCTTTTCGGCTTTCTCAATAATTGCGTCGCTTACAAAACGTCCTTTATCTTTCCAGGGTATGTTTTCATATATTTTGTCGGCTTTCTCTGTTAACTCTATTGTTTTTCGCGGCACATCAAGTCCTCCTTTGACATATGTATATTATAAAATAATTTCACCAACTTTGCAAGAAATTTGTTGACATTTTTAAAGTCTTGTGCTATCATGGTTATAGTGAGCAGCGCAGGAGAGAGTTACTTCAAAAAGTGGATTTGAACAGTCCTCTTTCCGATTTTCTCTCACTGCCCAAAATAATGGGATAGCGCAAAGCAGAGTTACTTCGCCTGTTAAGCGAGAGGTTGTCGGTTCGAATCCGATTATATCCATTGGATGTATAGCTCAATGGTAGAGCGCTAAAATACTTTGCTTGATTTTCTTCCCATAAATATATCCGGGTAGTGCGGAAACGTGCTCCCGGATTATTATTTTATAGAAAGGTGGTTTATATGGCGAAATTTAACGCAACCACAGCCAAGACGACACTGACAAGAAACAACGAAGGGGCCGTAGCATACAAAATGGCGGACAAAGAAAAGCTTGTGACGCAAGTACTTACTTCACTGTTCAATGAAAATAAGTTTTACGGCGACAACTCAGAGGATCTTATTGAAACCGCCAAAAGGCTTATCGACGCTGATGCGCGGTTCGTTGCAAATTTGTGTGTATACGCAAGGAATGAAATGCATTTGCGGAGCGTGTCGCACGCATTGATGGGCGAACTTGCAAACCGCGAGAAGGGCAAAAAGTATGCCAGAAAAGCCATAGGCAGAATTGTTGAACGGGTTGACGACATGACGGAAATTCTTTCGTATTACCTGTCGAATTATAAAAAGCCTGTTCCAAACAGCATAAAGAAGGGATTGGCAGACGCTTTTGTAATGTTCGACGAATATCAGCTTGCAAAATACAACAGAAGCAATGCCGTCAAGCTGAAGGACGTACTTTGCATTGCTCACCCGAAGCCCAAAAGCGACAAGCAAAGCGACTTGTTCAAGAGAGTACTTGAGGACAGGCTCGAAACACCTGCGACATGGGAAACCGAATTGAGCGCGAAAGGCAATACGCAAGAGTCCTGGGAAAAGCTTATCGCGGAAAACAGGCTTGGTTATATGGCTGCGCTGCGGAATATGCGGAACATTATCAATGCCGATCCTTCGAATATCGGCAAGGTGTACGACATGCTTTCCGACGAGGAAAAGGTATTGAAAAGCAAGCAACTGCCTTTCAGGTTCTATTCCGCATACAAGACGTTGCAGGATGAAGGCGCAGGAACTTCTAAAGTGTATGACGCGCTTGAAAAGGCTATAAAAGCGTCAACAAAGAACATAACGAAGCTTCCGGGAAAGACGTTTATATCTGCTGATGTTTCAAGCTCAATGACGTCATACTGCATAAGCCAAAAAAGCACAACTACCTGCGCGGAAATTGCGGTATTGCTTATGGCGCTTACAAATTACATCTGTGAGGAAACAATAACGACTACTTTTGATCTTGCCCTTCGTTCCTGCCAGTTATCTACGCAGAACGGCATACTTGCGAATGCAAAAAGCATACGCGTAAATGGCGGCGGAACGGACATAACATTACCGTTTAGATATCTTTTAAGCAATAGCATAAGGGTTGACAGGATCATAATTTTGTCGGACAACGAAATTAACGCCAAATACGACCACACATGCCAGAGATACGTTGATGAATACCGCAGAACAGTAAATCCGGACGTATGGGTACATGCAATAGATTTACAGGGATACGGAACACAGCAATTCAAAGGCAAAAATATCAACTTGATTGCCGGTTGGAGCGAAAAGGTACTTGAATTTATGCATACGGCAGAATGCGGCATAGAGACGTTAATGCAAAAAATCGAGAATTACTGCTTTGAAAAATAAAAGAAGCCCCGGATAGCCGGGGCGCCCATTAAAAATGTTCCGCGTCCGTCGGGTTACTTGTATTCCAATCGAAACTATGATAAAATATAGACGAGGTGATAATATGAAATTGTGTAAAAATTGCGGAAAAGAAATAATAAAAAGAACGAACGAGTCATTAAAACAATATAAAGAAAGAAAATACTGTTGCCATAAATGTTATTCTCAAGGCTTGAAGGCTAGAATAATTCATGGCTATTGTACTAAAAAATATGTTCACCCGCTATATGATGCATGGAGAAATATTAAAAGAAGATGTTATGGAAATTATGAAAATTCAAAATACTACAAAAATTATGGCGGCAGAGGAATCAAGGTATGTGATGAATGGAAAAATGATTTTGAGTTATTTTTAAAATGGGCAAAATCTAATGGGTGGAAAAGTGGTTTAACAATAGATAGAATAGATGTAAATGGTAATTATTGTGCCGAAAATTGCAGATGGATTACTCAAAAAGAACAACTCGCTAACAGAAGAACTAGCAGAAACATAACATATAACGGAGAAACAAAATCCGCAAAAGAGTGGGCTAAAATACTAAAAATAAGTTATTCTGCGTTTTTGAAAAGATTAAACAAATGGATAGATATTAATAGAGTCATGGAAGAACCGATACATATTAATAACATTAGATAAATAAAAACAGCCCCTCCGATAAAGTTCTGGGGCTGTTTTTATAATCTTTACCTTAAAATCCGTTTGGATTTTGAGGGTTGTTGAATACCCCGAACGCAGCCAGCGCGGCAAAAACTAAGTCAACAAGCGTCTGGTACGTCTGGTCCGTCAAGCCTATTGCCTCATACAGGCCATAGTTGCCCAGGACAAAGCCTATCACCGACGCTACCGCCAGCCATGCTACTTTGGATTTAAAACGATTCTGCATATGATTACTCCTTTCTACCACCTTATAATATTATGCAATACTCTATCGGTAAGCCTTACGGCCTTGCCGTTCATTCTTGCGTTTGTGCTCCCGCCTGCGTCCAGCCCAATGCCCCTGTCGCAGCCAAGGTTGACAAGCGTCTTTTTGCCTCGTTCCGCCGTGGTGTCGGGCCGTACCGCGATAACAATTTTGCCCTTTGCCGGATTGTACCCCATGACGGTGCGCCAGTCCTTTCGGCTTATGTCGTCAGGCCACAATTCCGCAGATAGGTTCAGTGGAAACATGTTGAATCCGGATATGGCAAAGTGGATATTGGAAAGACTCTCTTCCTTGTCTATGTCCTGTATCATTTTTACCTGCACCGTCCCGTCGCGGTAGATAATCAGCGTCCCGCGCCTTACGGTGTCATGGGCAAGCCTTTTAATAAGCAGGGCGCCGTTGACTACCATAGGACTAATTGGCGTCATGGTAGATAGTTCATAAAAGCCGCCATTGACAAAGTCGCCAGTAATCTTGTTACCGGCCATTTTGACAATCTCGCCGTACACGGACAATGGATCGGCGTACACAATATCAGTGGTGCCCACCTTATCAAATGTCGCTGTCGCCCAATCGCCCCACCTTGCCCTGTAGCCTCTAGTGTCCACATGCGTCCAGGTATCATAGATACCGATACCGTCAAAGCCTATCTGTTCAGCCATGCGCCCTACCTCAAGCGGCTTCATGTCCTTAACTTTTATGTCCGCCGCGTCCCCGTACATATGGCGGCTGTCCTCTGCCCCGCCTATTGCTTGGTTATAGGCAGGGCTCCGGTATCCGCTGACTACCTCGATGGACTTATTGATATAGTCCCGGAGTTCCTGAAGCTTGTTGATAAGCTTCATGTCCACATATACTTCGTTCTTGCCCTCTTTGCAGACGAATTCCGATAGGCGGAAATTCTTGGAAAGCTGCATATCCTTGACTACGTGTATCATGGCGTGCCTCCTCTTGTTTGCACATACCATACGAAGAATCCTACCAGCGTAACAATAATCGTCGTACCGAGAAACCACATGGCTTTTACAAGTCCCTCAAGCTGTCTGCACACCGATTTAAACCTCTCTTCCATAACAGCATCACCCGTTTCCAGTTTCGTAATTCTTGTTTCATGATTTTCAATTTTTGCGTTAACATCCATAGGTCTTTCCTCCTATTTACTGTAATTTGCGGAGGGTGTATAATTAAATTCCTTCCCGTTATCCGCAACACAGACGGGAGGGGGTAATAAAAGGCCGTCGGAGTGTCTTTCCGGCGGCCTTCGGGTTACTTTAGAATTTCTTTCAGCTTATCAACGGCCTCATTAATAAGTTCAATGCGCCTGTTGTGGAATATCGCGATTGATTCACCCGTGTCCATGCCTTTCTTTATCCGCGATTCGCAGCGTATTTCTTCCAGGTACAGCATGGACTGGATAAATTCGTCTACCAGCGTCCAGCCGCGTGTCTGCTGCTGTTGCGGCGTCAGCTTTTTTTCGGTGTTCAGCGCGCTTTTTATGCCGTCCAGTTCAACAATCAATTCTTCGTTGACGGTTTTGTAATTGGCCGTCACCGGTTCGTA
>Ga0265297_10009687_pt1 | contig 12335 bp, 10 predicted proteins | sample Munlanlwell13791_FD_192502 | JGI IMG/M metagenome (GOLD analysis project Ga0265297, IMG submission 192502) | Leachate microbial communities from a municipal landfill in Southern Ontario, Canada - Leachate well 137-91 | ecosystem: Engineered > Solid waste > Landfill > Unclassified | place...
TAGGTGCTTCTGCACAACCAGCCCAAGATACCCCAAATACAACCACCCCACAGGGGCCAAACAAACCAGGCTCTTCAGAAGAAGAAATTCTGCTTTCCAAGCTCACAGATAAACTGAAGACCATATTCCCAACAAGAACAGAATTGGAGAAGTTCTTAAAGAATAAGAATTCGGCTGATGAAAGAGAAGAGGATAACCTTGCTTCTTCTTTCGAGGCAATTGCAGCCAAACTACAGAAGAGATAACCTCCTTTTGGAGGCTACCATGCAAACGCGTTTTAGAGTGGTCGGCTGGAGACGTTTTGGAGCTGGGCCTTTTACCGGACGCTACCAAGAACTCCGAAAAGAGTGGCTGTTGTTTGGAATAGTAATCTGGTCAGTTGTACTAGACTCAGAGGATGTGCCTTCTTACGTAGAAATATCGAATGCATGTTTTGGTGACACTAGTGGTTGGGCGTCAAAGTTCGCTTCCAAATATGGGCCATTTGGCCGTGATGGGATCAAAATAGATGAATAGAAGAAAGTTGGTAAGCGAACCCTACGGAGTTGCTCCTACTGGTCGCAAGGGAGTTGCTATCCTTCAGGCAGATGACGGCTGTTATTATGAGATGGACGCGCCAAGAGCACGTCGAATTGCGGCTTGTGTCAATGCTTGTCTGAATATCCCGACACGCGAATTGGAGCGTCGATTCAGAGACAGCAAGAATGTGGACGATAGGTAAGTCCTATAGGAGGCGAGGAGGGGGAAAGGCACGTTTCTGCGGCATGCGCGGCGAACACCCTATCTTCCGACATGACGATATTATGTTTGGTTCATCTGGCAAGGAAGGCAGGTTGTTGCATCACAAACATGGAACACTTTTCTGTATACCAGGATCACAAAGGATGTGTCGTCCTTTTGATGTGATCGAGTGTGACTAGGAGGATAGTAAGATGATGACGATGTCTCTTTTTGTTCAGTTCAAATCCGATAAGGCTGTTGCGGGAGAAGTTCAAGCGAAAGGATTTACTATCGGTGCGGATTATCCGGTGTTCTGTATTGATCCTTTTGAATCAGAAGAAGGCGAGGATGAGACTCGATTTCTCGTTTCGAATAGAGACGGTAATTTCCACTGGTTCCCAATGACGCATTTCAAACGAGCGCCAGCCATGACGTATTTTAAACGAGCGCCAGCGAAGTCAAGCAATGGGAGCATTGGCCGGAAGTACTAGATGATAGCAAGCATCGAAGACAATCATTGGATAACTATACATCAGTTATCCCCTGATATCGAGGAGCAACTGATCTCCTGGTTCAGTGTTCGAGATCCACAATCGTATTATCTGAACACTGAATCGGGATGGGATGGCTGGTACAGGCGTTACCAGGTATCAAAGCAGCGTCTTGCTCTCCCTTATCTAAACGAACTTATCGCGAGATGTGGGAAAGCTAACATTCCATTGGAGATTGAGGATAGAAGGGGAGCACCTCGCTTTCCTGCACCACAAGAAGATCAGATAACAGAGAAATTTTTGGATGGCATTACACTAGAGGGGTATCAAGTAAGGGGTATACGTGCTTGTTGTGCTGAAGAGATTGGACTGGTATCTTCTCCTACTGGTTCCGGCAAGACTGAAATGATCTGCGGTTTAGTAAAGGCTTTTCGATGCCCGACTGTTATTGTTACTGAGCAGATCGTCGTTCTGGAACAGATTGTTGAGCGTCTTGCCCTAAGAAATGTCGTTCATAATGATGATATTGGGATGTTTTGCTGTGGTTTTATGCCAAGCAATAATCTTGTTCTCGTTGGTAGTATCCAATCAGTTTCATCACCAAAGAGACCAAATAGGACTGCGTTGGCTGAGAAGTTTGATGTTGCAAATGCTCTTTCTATACTTGAGGGGTGGTGCTCAAAGGGCAATCCGGTCGTTCGTAAATTGTTCCCAACAGCTCTTGCTGATGCTCTCTATGATAACCCAAGCGGTGTTCATAGGCTTCACGGGAAGTATCTTCAAGTCGTGACGGATCATTTTCTGAGCGAGACTTGGAAACGACTTTGGAAGGCGTTTTCCACCAGACTATCAAACGCCCAGAAGATCCAAGAGTTGGTTAAGAGATGCGATCTTGCTATTATTGACGAGGCTGATCTGGCTACAAACCAGCTCTATACAACTTTCTTTAAGAAATACTTTTCTGGAAGACGTAGGTATGGTTTTACTGGTACACCATACGACAAGAATAAGCCTGTCCAGGCCCTGTTTCTGCGTGAGAATCTCGGGAACGTGATCTTTGAGGTTCCACGAGCTGAAGTTGAAGCTGCTAAACGAATTATTCCGATTAAGTTTTATATGATTGGTATTGGGGAAGGCGGGAATAGAGAAGATAAGAGAGCGTTTGATATTGCCATGAAGCAGGAGATTATCGAAAACAAGGCCTTCCATCAGCGAGTCGCAGAAATCGTTTCTGCATTCCAGAATGACCGAAGCCTTATTTTGGTGGATACGAGCCCTATTGCCCCATTAGGTGTTGGGTTAGAAGAATGCATAGCTGGATCAAAATTTATTTATGGAGGTACGCCGAGGAATATAAGAAATAGATATGTAGAGGATTTCGAGAATGGCAGACTTTCCTGTTTGATCGGAAGTAAGATCTTCAGGCGAGGGCTTGATCTTCGGGGCGGTGTTGACAATCTGATCATAATCGGAGGTGGGAAGAGTTGGTCCGATTTTGATCAGAAATTAGGTCGTGCAGTGAGGGTCAACAAACGTGGCTGGTCGAGAGTATTTGGTTTCTTCTACTTCAATAATAGATATTTGTACCGACACTCGCGAGAGAATCTCAAGGCCGTGGTGGACTTGGGATACGAGACAAAGGTGATCGTCGGTGGGACGGAGATTGAAGGTGACAAGTTCATCCGTTCAAAATTCCGTATCCCGAAAGGGAAAGGCTGATTCGTTCGAACGTCGGGAGATCCTCCCGAAAAATCATTATTTCGACAATGAGAAGGTTGAAAGGCTCCTGTGCAGGTATCTCCAGGGGGCTTGTACTGATGTGGGACTCCGTGATGAGATCATGGTCTGCGCATCAGAACTTATCAGACAAGTGATGAAAGCTCACAATTTATCGCAGATCTGCCCAGGAAAAGATGATTCTTCGATTAATGATTTGTTCCAGACTGCCTGGCTCCAGATCGAGGGGGCGTTATACAAGTTCGAAGCAAGACCCCATTGCTCTTGTTGTTATAACAACATGCGACCAAATGATTCATTGTTGTGTGATGAATTTATTTTCCCGAAGGACTTAGTAAAACGGCATTCAAAATGTCCGCATTGTACGGAGTCATTAACTGTTGATACGATCTATTATAGGGGGTTGTCCAAGGTATTCAACATGTTTTCACAGATTGCTAGGACGGTGATTCTAGCATATATCAAAAAAGAAAACAGAGACCGTAAGAATCATCCGGTTTTCCAGACACATGTTCGTAACAAGATTATACCGAAGAGTGACGTGTTGGAGCGTTTTCTTACTGAAGCTCGTGAAATTTGTAGGTACAACAAGGACCATATGTTGATTGTTGAAACTATTGAAAAACTCTACGAAACTGATGAGAAACCTCATGAAGGACTGATTACCAAACTCGTTGAAAGAACTGATCTTCCGAGATCAACAATTACAGAATTCTTGCATTTGATTAGGGCGAGAAGTTTTGAATTTACTGATAGTCCTATTAATGAGGAATTTGAGACAATTAAACATAGGTACGAAGATGTAAACTCTGGAGATCGTGATTATGGATAATCTGCAGGAAGCAACACCCAAATCAACAAGAGAAAAGATGCTTCGCCGAACAAGACCAAAGAAGTTGACGCCTCGGACAAAGAGCTTAGTTGGTCGTGTGGTGCCAAAGAAGAAAGGCAATAATGATCCTCGTAGGGGTGGTAACAGAATCCATAATGAACTGAAGGAATCGATTGTCTTTTTGGGTCATAATCTGGACAAGTCAGACAAAGAACTCCAGGAAGCAGTTAATAACTTCGAACACAAAAAGTCTCTATTGGGTCTTGTTACCCATATGATTGCTGTTGGGATTGATGAATGGAAAGAATTAAATGGCAGATATGTCAGTTCAAGTGGCGTTACTGCCTCGCCAAGATTATGGGCACTGATGGAAGATGGACATTTGCGTCATAAATATAAAAAGGAAGCGCCAAGGTGGGACCTTGGAAAGCTTAATCTGATTAGGAGCTATTGTGAGCGAGCAAGAAATACCGAAGGCTGATGCCACGTTAGTCCAACTTCTTGAGAGTCTGTCTCCGAAGTCAAAAACTACCCCGCAACCAGAAAATAATGAACAAAAAGAGCAAGCGCCTATTGAAGAAGAAGAGGTTGAGGAGGTTGAAGAGGATATCGTCGAAGACGCACCAGTACCGCCACCGCCAGCACCATTAGTCCCAGTAGAGGAGCCAGTCTATACGCAACCAAACAATGACCCAGTTGTTCCAAGTGAGTTATTAGTTCCAACACCAGAAAAAGACGATGAATTGGGCGTGAAGGATCTTCTGCAAAAGTTCCGAACTCACGCCAATAAAATTATTGGCGATCATGATGCTGATCGACAACAGATCCAGGAAGCAATTAGGATGTTGCAACCGTATGTTGAACAAAGCGTCGCTGGGAACAAACCAAAGGTTACTTCTATAATTGTTGAATCGTGGGCTAAGCTTCTACAGACCAAAGCAGAGATCACAAGTAATGGAGTTTCTGTTCTTGATTCAATATCTCGATTGATTTCTGCTGCGAAGAATAACCAGATTGTATTGAACCAACAAAATGTTCAAGCGGGCAGCGTAGACTTAAAAGATATACTTAGTCAGCCTCTGGAAGAGGATGAAGATGGATCTAAGTAATCTCAAAACTTTGGTCAAAAGATGTCAGGGGAGCCCTATTTTCTTCATTAAGAACTTTTGTAAAGTAAAACACCAAAAAGCAGGAATCATCCCATTCGATTTATTCAGCTACCAGAGAAAGTCAATAATGACCTTTCTCAAGAACAGATTTGTGATTTATAGGAAAACGAGGCAGTGCTTCGCTGGATCGTCGCAAGTTTGGACTCCTAGCGGTCCTCATCGGATTGATGAGATTACGGTTGGGGATTTGGTATATTCTCTGGACCAAAATGGCATACTTCGAACTAGCAAAGTAAGAAAGGTCTATGCTAATGGTCTAGGTGAATGTGTGGAAGTACGTACAAAGACCGGTCATCGCTCGATCGTTACTCCAGATCACGAATTTCTTACGCGGCGAGGTTATGTTCGGGCTTCAGATCTCTTAGCAGATGACGTGATTGTAGAAGTTTTTGAACCGCAACGTTATGGACGAAACGTGTCTAGATCTGAGTCGATTTTGCTGGGATATTTATTGACCGATGGATATTGTGGAAGACGTCAGGTTCATTTTACGAATACTCGTTGGAAGTATCTGCTTGAATTCCAGAAGCATTTCACGATTAGGTTCGGACAAGTTCCGGTTCTCAAGAAACACTCTAGCTCTGGGTTTGGTACCGAAAATGCCTTTCGTGTGTATAGTTATTCTCCTGACTGCAAGAAATGGTTACAACGACTCGGGATTTTGGGCTTGACCAAGGACAAGAAATTCATACCAGAAGATGTTTTTGCTTGGAACAATGAATCAATTGCAACTTTGATAAACCGGATGTTTGCGGCAGACGGTTGGTACGCCGCTGGATCTGGTGGAACTAATGAAGTAGTAATTGGTCAAATTTCGATTCGGATCTTGTATCAACTCAAGCAACTTTTGAGTAGGTTTGGTATTAATTCCAGAATATATGAAGATGCTGATCCTATTCCAAAATTGCGGATTAGTGGAGGTCCAGATTTCGAAAAGTTTGTTAAATATATTGGGATTTTTGGCAAAGAGCCACGAAATAAGATTACCAAAGGTTTTATTTTCAACCGAATAAAGGGACAAGTCAAGAGTGTAAAGAGAAAACCCAAATACGAGGTGTATGATCTTGAGGTACCTCCTTATCACAATTATGTGATTGATGGTGCAGTTGTCCATAACTGTGGTATTTCGACACTAACGGGAGTGTTTGCTCTTTGGTATGCGATGTTCTTCGCTCATAAAACGATTTTGATCGTTTCGAAGAGAGATGAAGATGCGAAGGAATTTCTAAAGAAAAATGTAAAGATTCCATATGACTATTTGCCTGATTTCATGAGAAAATTATGGGGCGATCCACCACCAGTCTATAACGAGCACCAAATTGTTTTCAACAATGGGTCGTCTATAAAGAGTCTGACTTGTCACCCAGATACTTTGCGATCAAATGCTTCATCCCTGAACATAATTGACGAGTCTGGGTTCATTTATTGTATGGACGCGATGTGGGCAGGTGGTGGACCTACGGTTATGTCAGGCGGTTCGGTTATTGTTATCAGTACGCCAAATGGTGTCGGTAATTGGTACCATTCGACGTTGATGGACGCAATTGAGAAAAAGAATCCGTTTTGTCCTATCGAAGTCGATTGGTGGGATATGGATTGGACTCTTGAATACACCGATGAGTTTACTAACAAAAAGATTCGTATCGCTCCAAGGGATGGGATTAGGAAGTGTGAGACGGAAGAGGAGATAGAGAAGTGGGGGCCTTGGTACAGCCCCTGGCTGGAAAGCCAGTATAATCTAATGCAGCAACGTGGTGAGGCCCATAAATTCAGACAAGAGGTGTTGTCAGAGTTTATTGGTGTGGGCGGAACGATCCTCCCGAAAGCACAGTTGGATGCGGTAAATCGCACAACGAATAGGAATTATAGGACAATAGAGACTGTGAATTATAAGCATCCTACTACCAACATGTCTCATGAGCTTAATTTCCAGAATCAGTTGTGGGTTTGGCATCCACCAGTTCGGCCAGTAGCTCCGGTCGTAGAGAACAACCGAATTATTATTCCGGAAAAGCCTGGTCATGTCTACACAATCGGCGTGGACGTGGCGAGCGGTGAAGATGATGACTTTAATGCGATAGAAGTCATTGACTGCACAGCGCGGCAACAAGCCGCAGAATTGAATTTGAAATGTTTGCCTAGTGAATTGGTTATGATGGTTGATTATCTTGCGCGTTGGTATAATAATGCCTTTGTGATCCCAGAACGCACAGGTATTGGCACGACAGTCTGCCAAGATCTGCAACATGAAATTGGTTATTCGAATTTGTTTAGGATGAGAGCCGCAAGTGGTAAGTTGTCAAAGAAGGTTGGTTTCCCGACAAATGATGCTTATAAACCAGAGTTGAATCGTTCCATATTGGACAATGTGGGAGTTGAGGACGATTGTGGTGTTGAGGTGTATAGTGAACGTTTGTACAACCAATTCCTGATTTACATCTTTTTGGGTAATCGAAAGACGGGTCATGTTCGTGGTGCGGGAAATCACAGTGACTTGGTTATTGCCTTTGGTTTGGCATTGTTCGGTATGGCCGATGCTGTTCAGGGTGTGCCTCAATCGTTGGTTCCGACACGTGGTGAACAGGTTGAGCAACCGACCATGGTGGACTTGAGAGCGCAGTTGGCCAATATGATTTCGCAGGGTGGCATGAATGCTTTGGTTCCTTTTATTACTGGGCCGATTGTAGATCCTCGGATGACTCCAGATCAAGAGTTAGCTAAGTTTATGAGCCAACTTGGCGGCATTCCGCTTGGCACCAAAGAAGCTCAACAAATATCGTTGGTCAAGAAGAAAAAGAACATCATACAATATCCACATCGTTAAGAAAGGGGATTTATGAGTAAGGTTTGGGGTGAACATAACTAAAACAGAGGTGATCCATGGCCATACAATGGCAGTTGTGGGATAAGATAAGGGCATATTCTCGTAAGGCCAATCTATATCGGTCAGACAACATATATCAGGATCAAAGTGCTCTTGACCGAATCGTATCTGGTGGAGATTTTATCGACTTTAGTAAACAATCTGCTTTGCTGGAACAGACCAATCTACAAATCAACAGACTTGAACGTTATAAAGATTATGACATGATGGACGAAGTCGGTGAGATAACTTTGGCGCTAGACATGTATGCTGACGAAAGCAGTCTTATCGACCCAGAAAGAAAACATTCGATTCTTGTCAGAGCTAAGAGCATGCGGGTTAAGCGTGTAATCGAAGATCTTCTCTATAACACTCTATTGATGGATAGAGATATTCGTCCGATGATTCGTTATCTCTGCAAATATGGAGACTATCCGGCTGAATTGGTACCAACTCGCAACAGAGATGGCATTGCATCGCTTCGCTTTATGAACGTCTATAACTTCACGAGGATTCAGACGAAGTTTGGTGATCTGGTGGGTTTCTTCTACCAAGACCCAACGACGATGACACCAGTTTTTCTTCATCCCTGGCAGGTGATGCATCTTAGGCTTACTAGTTTCGAGACGGCGTATCATCCTTATGGAAGATCAATTCTTGATGGCGGAAGGAAAGATTTTAAACGACTGCGGCTGATGGAAGATGCTGCGTTGATTTACAGAATCACACGTGCTCCCGAGAAACGTATATTCAGTATTCCAGTTGGAAACATTCCGCCGCAGCAAGTACCACAGTATATCGAGCTTATTGCTCGTCAGATGAAGAAGCACAAGTTTGTTGACCCAGCAACAGGGACTATAAATGAGCGCTACAGTCCTCTTATTCAGGATGACGATTTCTTCCTTCCAAAGAGGGCTGATGGCACTGGGCCGACAGTCGAGACGCTAAAGGGCGCTGAAAATCTCGATCAGATCAAGGACATCGAATATTTCAAGAAGAAAATGGTTGCAGGACTTAAGATCCCCTTTAGTCGTGTGGGTATCGGTGAGCAGAGCGAAGCTGACGGTAGGTCGCTTGCTTCTGTATCTCCTGAATTTGCGAAGGCTATCCAATGGATTCAGAGAGAGGTTACTATCGGCTTGAAGAAGGTGGTTATTGCTCACTTGGCAATGCGTGGTCATACGGTTGATGAAATAAGAAATTTTGATCTTTATATGACAGCAGCTTCTGCGATCGATGAGCTGTACCGCATCGAGACTTGGAATACGAGAGCCGATATTATTAAGAACCTATTGGATACTGACTTGTTCCCGAGGGATTGGATTCTTGAGAACTTTACTGATATGTCACGCGATGAAGTAAGAGAAATGCAAATGCGGCGTGAAGAAGGACCCATTGGTGAGAATAATGATCGGATTCTTGGTCAGATGCTTGTGGAAATGGAATCACTGGAGAAGAATCTGGCTGGCACACGTGTTCTCGACTTTGGTGATTCCCTCAAATGGTATGTCAATTCCAAGGAATTAGATGGTCTCCCTGACAGCAGTGGAAAGACCATGGTGGAAAACTCCGTTGATGAAACGGAAGTTAAGACTTTGAAGGAAGAGACATTGCGATTGTTGACTTTCTATGAAGGCACAGGAGATTCTTCTGATGATTCTCCTGAAGGGGAGTCAAGTAATGTGATATCGGAGGAGGATGTGAAAAAGGTGAATGCTAAGCCGTTGTCTTCTGCTTAGCTGTAAGACGAAAATTAAACTCTACTAAGGAGAAGCAAAATTAGAAATGACAGGATTAGAGTTCTCATAGGTGGCAAACATACTTGGGATTCAGAGGGAGAAATGACCATGACACATCAGAAACAAACTGCTGCATCCGCCGTTGAAATGGATGCTGGCAAGTTTCTGCACACGATCAACGCTGGTGCTCAATCCCAAGTTTCGCTTTTTGAAGAGCGAATCCAGAGGATGGGTGAAGAGGTTAACAGCAATTGGAAATTGCTATCCCTCCACGGCAATTTCCTCATGTTTGAAGATGTTGACCAGCACCGCTATTTCCAGGCTTCTATAACGCGACTCGCTAAGGGTCGAGTGAAGATCGACGACATCAAGGAAATCAGAGTCGTTGAATCGAAGAAAGAGAACTCATTCCGGAAGAATCTGACCGAAATGGTCGATGCTATTTCGGAAGAAGACACTTCGAAGGCCGATAGCGTCTTCAATCGCATTGTGAGCCAGCGTTTCCGCGCAAGTGTCATTCCGGCCAATGGCTTGATTGAGACTCGTGACAGGAAGGTTCGATACGTCAAGGTTGCTAAGGAAATCGCTACCGAATCTAATAAGCTTGAGCTTGTTAAGATTCTGCGCGAAGCACTGAGTGACTCAGTTCGCGTTACGCGTGGCCGGATTGTGGAAGCAACTTTCAACAATGAACCAATCCGATTCCCTATTAGCGAGTTGACCAGGCGGCGTGTTGTGGCGCGAGCAATGAAGGATATTGCTCAGAAGGCTTACTTCTCTGAGGGATTCCAGAACAGAATCAAACACGTTGGGGTATTGGTCTCCAAGAATCAACTGAAGGAAGCGGTTGAGAGTGTAACCAGCTTCCTGATGGAGAACCAAGAATTTTCGCTCTTGAACCTCACTGAGATGCAGACCCTGGTCGAGAACACCTTGGCGACGTTCGGGTGTTTTAATCTGGTTCTTGCTGAACATGTTTCGAAGATTCTTTACCGAACGAACTGCAAAGTGAATCATGACGCTATCGTTGAGAACTGGCGTCAGGTAGCGCGTCTGACGGAGTACGCGCCATTTGTAGAGAACGTTCGAACGTTGGGTGAGTCGAAAGATTTTGAAGGTGACTATCAGGACTTCCTCCACATGGTATTCGTGGAGGATATCTCGACTCAGCAGGCAAAAGCCAAGATGTACCTCACTTCGCTTGAGGGCATGAAGAAGATCCTTTCCCAGTCAGAAAGCAATCCAGAACTGGTTCGCGACATCGATGAATACATTGAACGCTTGTCGAAGTTCGGGAACGAAGCTGATGATGCAACTCTGATGGAAGTTGAGAGCCTTGTTGCGTCTGCAACGGACGGCTTGATGGATGATCTGCAGACCCTTGGCGATTTCAACAAGATTCCGGAACCACCACAGGCGCAGCCAGAACAGTTTGGTGGTGACCTTGGTGGGAAGACTGGCGATCTTGGTCTTGGCGGCAGTGGCGGTGGTCCAGAATTGCCACTTGATACCGGTTTGGGTGGCGAGGGAGAAGATCTGGAGACGCCTCCAAGCGAAGAGGAAGAGATTCCTACTCTCGGAGACGACGTCCAGAAGAAGGCCACAGCGATCAAGGAAGCGATTTCTGCCCTCACTGCCGAAGATCTCGGCAAAGAGCTTGCCCAGTGGTCCAAGAATCAGGGCGAGTACTTCGAGAAAGATGGACCACAGCTGGCCAAGCTTCAGCTTGAAGGTTACATTGAACGCGCAAAGGCGTTGAAGCAGGAAGAAATCGCGGAAGCCTTCAGCAAGATCCTAATTGGCAATACTCCTCTGACTGAGGATGAGAACGCAGACGTTGATGCTGATCCTTACTCTTTCGACCCACAGAAGGGTGAGATTGACAAGAACTACGGAATCTCTGAAGATCACACCACGTGGAAGAGCAAGATGCGTCAGTCGAAGCCAGGTGGTCAGATTGGCGGAAAAGAACCAGCCAAGGGCGACGCAATGGGTTGCCCCGACGAGGAGAATCCGAATGAGGCGGATGCTGGTCACCCAGGAGCGATCTTGAAGAAGGGCAAGGGCAAGATTGCGGAAGGCGTTGACTCCTGTGTCAAGTGCCCAGAGTGCAAGGCCGAATGCGAGATGTCGGAGTGCATGACTGAAGACGGCGCAGCTTGCCCAGAATGTGGCGCTCCGATGGAGTCGCAACTACTGGACACGTTGAATACGATCGAAGAGAACCTGAAGGACGAAGGTCATCAGATGGACCGCGTCAGTGACGGTGCTGGTGTCTCTGACCTTAAGCCCAAGGAGACTGATGCGAAGTCTGCTGTGGGCGGAAAAGGCAAGAAAGAACCGATTGAACAGCCTGGTGAGGGTGTTGCCGAAGTTGGTGGCGAAGTCTGCACTGGCTCTGGCAAGAAAGAGGGAATGGAACAGCCAGGCAAGGGTGTGGCTACGAGCGGTCCTGCGGAGGACCAGTTGAAGGCTGCTTCTCGCCGCAGAAAGATGGGCCTCAAGCGTTCTTCGATCAACCAACAGGAAGGCAAGGGCCAGGCGAAAGCACCAGTTGCCGAATCACAGACGACCATTGTGATTACTGACGAGCCTGTTGATGATGTTGTTTCGAAGATTGCCGCGAGCATGTCCAGTGACGAAGATATGCTCCCACCCGATGAAGAGGGTGATCTTGAGCCGATGGGTGATCTTGAGCCGATGGGAGCGGAGCCTGTGGGGGAGGTGGAGCCTCCGCTGATGGAACCAGAAGGCGAAGATCTGGGTGAGCCGCAAGGTGAAATT
>Ga0265297_10009688_pt1 | contig 12335 bp, 11 predicted proteins | sample Munlanlwell13791_FD_192502 | JGI IMG/M metagenome (GOLD analysis project Ga0265297, IMG submission 192502) | Leachate microbial communities from a municipal landfill in Southern Ontario, Canada - Leachate well 137-91 | ecosystem: Engineered > Solid waste > Landfill > Unclassified | place...
CGCCGCCGTCGACGAGGACCCTCGCCGTCGCCTGGCCGCCCTCGAGCTGTCGGGCCGGAGTCCGCGGCGCCGGGCTTAGCCCGGATTTCTCACAGCGAAGATCGGGCCAAGGTCAAGGAGCGACGAAGTCGAGGAGCGGAGCATACTTTTCCGTATGTGAGCACCGGAGACGAGCCGCGACGCAGAGATTGGCCCGAGATTCGCGAAAGCCGGAGTCGGAAGCGGACAGTCTGGATACTCGTGAGAAATCCGGGCTAACCCTCCAGGCCGTAATCCTCCAGCTTCTGGTACAGGGTCTTTCTCCCAATGCCCAGAATCTCGGCCGTCCGGCTCTTGTTGCCGCCCTGGGCGGCCAGCGTCTCCTTGATGACGACCCGCTCCACCTCGGCCAGGCTGGAGCCCGGCCGTATACGTATGACGCTCTCTTCGGCGCTGCTGCTGACGCCGGGCGGCAGGTCGTCCAGGGTCACGAGGTCGCCGGAAGCCATCACCACCGCGCTTTCCACGCAGTTGCGCAGTTCCCGCACGTTGCCCGGCCACCCGTAGGCGTAGAGGGCCGCGCGGGCTTTGGGGTCGAACCCGACGACGGGCTTGCCGTTGTCCTCGGCGAACTCCCGCAGGAAGGCGCCGGCCAGGAGGGGTATGTCGTCCTTGCGCTCCCGCAGCGGAGGCACGTGGATGTTGACCACGTTCAGGCGGTAGTAGAGGTCCTCGCGGAAGGCCCCCTTGGCTATCTCCTCCTTGAGGTCCCGGTTGGTGGCCGCGATGAGCCTGACGTCCACCTCCAGGGTCTCCTCGCCGCCGACGCGCTCGAAGCGCTTCTCCTGGAGCACGCGGAGTATCTTGATCTGCACGTTCTGGTTTATGTCGCCTATCTCGTCCAGGAAGAGGGTGCCTTCGTTGGCCAGCTCGAAGCGGCCCTTCTTGCGCGACTGGGCCCCGGTGAAGGAGCCCTTCTCGTGGCCGAACAGCTCGCTCTCCAGCAGGGACTCCGCCAGCGCGGCGCAGTGCACCTTGACGAAGGGCTTGTCGGCCCGGGGCGAGAGGTTGTGCAGGGCGTCGGCCACCAGCTCCTTGCCCACGCCGCTTTCCCCGGTGACCAGGACGCTGGCCCGCGTCGGGGCGACCTTCCGCACCAGCTCGAATATGCGGCGTATGGCCGGGCTCCTGCCCACGATGCTCGAGGTGCGCCGCTGGTCCTCGACCTCGCGGAGCAGGTCCTGGTTCTGCCTGGCCAGCTCCCGCCGCTCCAGGGCCCGCCTGGCCAGCATGGCCAGGTGGTCCAGGTTCACGGGCTTGGTGATGAAGTCGTAGGCCCCGTCGCGCATAGCGGCGACCGCGTCCTCTATCGTGCCGTGGCCCGTCAGCACGATGACCGGCACCGAGGGGTAGCGCGTCACCACGTGCCGCAAGAGCTCCCCGCCCGACATGGACGGCATCCGGAGGTCCGTGACCACCAGGTCCACGTCGCCGCGGTCCACGGCCTGGGCGCCTTCCCGGCCGTCGGCCGCCAGCGCCACCTCGTAGCCCTCCATGGACAGGAATTCGCCGAGGCCTTCGCGGATGTTCTTCTCGTCGTCGACGACCAGTACGGTGAACCTCACGATGCGTCTCCCGCCGCGGCTATCATGCGGCGCTCGCGCTGGGGCACCGGCAGGGCTATGGTGAAGGTGGTGCCCTGGCCCGGCCTGGACCGCACGGTGATGTCGCCGCCGTGCTCCTTGACTATCTTGTACGACAGGGTCAGGCCGAGCCCCGTGCCGTTCTCCCGCGTGGTGAAGTACGGCTCGAATATCTTCCCCAGGAGCTCGTCGGCTATGCCCGTGCCCGTGTCGGACACCAGGATCCTGGCCTCGTCCCCGTCCAACACGGTGGCCAGGCGCAGCGCGCCGCCCCGCGGCATGGCCGCCATGGCGTTCTTCACCAGGTTCAGGAGGGCCTGCTTCAGGTAACGCTTGTCCACGGGCAGGATGGGCACGGCGGGATCGTATTCGTCGGTCAGCGAGATACCCGCCTGCTCGGCCTCGACGCGCATGAAATCGGCCAACTCGCGTACGACGCCGTTCAGGTCGTCGTTGATGGGCACGATGTCCATGGGCCGCACGGCGAACAGGAAGTCCACGACGATGGCGTTCAGCCGCTCTATCTCCTCGTTGACCACGTCGAGGTACTTCCCCAGGGAGCCGTCCGTCCGGCCCTTCAGGGCCTTCCGTATGAGCTGGACGTGGATGCTGATGGATCCCAGAGGGTTCTTTATCTCGTGGGCCACGCCGGCGGCCAGGGTGGTCAGGGACGCCAGGCTCTCGGCCCGGCGCAGCCTGGCCTCGCGCCGGCGCTTCTCGGTGGTCTCCTCTACGTGGACCAGGGTGCCGCGTATGGCGCGGTCCTTCACCAGGGGCGTGACGCTGACGGCTATGATGCGGGTGCCCGACGGGGCGTCGAAGGCGAACTCCCGGTCCAGGACGGTATCCTCGCCCTCGAGCACCTGCCTGAAGAATCGCGACAGCTCCTCGTCGGCCACGATGCTCCACAGGGGCGCGGCGGACGGCTCGGGCGACGACAGCGGCAGGAGCCGCTCGGCCGACTTGTTGACCAGGAGGGGCGCGTGGGTCCCGTCGCAGACGACGATGCCGTCCATCATGGAGTCGAGCACGGATTCCAGCCGCTCGTTCTCGTCCACCAGCAGCTGCAGGAGGCCGCGTATGGACTCCTCGTCCATGCGCGCGACCTTGTCCATCGCCCGCTCGAGGAATTTCCTCACCGGCCGCCCCCGGCCATCGCGGCGGCCAGGCGCTCCGCCAGGGCCGTCGGGTTGAGGTTGTACGAGGCATGCCGCATCAAGGCGTCGCGGGACAGCGCCGCCCAGCGCCCGGCGGCGCGGACGGTTTCCCGGCCGGCGGCCGGGTCGCGGAGGAGGGCTCCGAACACCGCTGACGTCTCCTCCAGGAAGGCGGGGAAGGCCCAGGACAGGGCCTCGTCCCCGGCGCCGAACCCGGCGGTGGCCGCCGCGGCGTCGGCTATGGCCGCGCGGACGCCCTGCCGCGACTCGGCCGCCAGGGCCGACAGCGGCGGGTCGGCGAAGGGCCCCGAGCGCCGTTCCGCGGCGGCCAGCACGGCCGCGGCATAAGCGCGGGCCTTGGCCGGCAAGGCACCCGACGATCCGGTCCTCGTAGCCGCCAGGTACCCGTCGACGGTGTCCGGCAGCTCTGCGCCGGGAGGCTCGCGGAAGACCCGCTCCATCACGGCGCGGGCGGCCGGCCCGGTCCGCGGCAAGAAACGGTAACGGCGGACCCGCGACAGGATGGTCGGTATCATGGCCTGGCGTCGGGTGGTCGTCAGCACGAAGACGGCCGTCTCCGGCGGTTCCTCCAGGATTTTAAGGAGTGCGTTCCGGGCCGAATCGAGCATGCGGTCGGCGTGCTCGATGACGACGACCTTGCGCCGGCCGAAGGGGGCCAGGCGGGCCCAGAACTCCATCGCGCGCACCTGGAACACCGGGGTGGCGTTGGGCAGGGCCTCCTCCAGCTTGTCGCAGGCGGGCAGGAGCTTCCGCGCGGCCGCCGCGGCCTCAGCGTCATCTCCCTTTCCCGGCAGGCACGCGTCGATGCCCTCCATGACCGCGCGGACCAGGGGCTGGACGCGGCCCAGCCGGCCCTCCTCGCCCTCGTACAGTTCGCGGTCGAAGCGGCGGGCCAGCTTGGCGGCCGCCCTGACGAAGAACATGCGCGAGGCCGGGCCGGGGTATCGCTCGAGCATGGCGGCCCCGACGCGCAGTTCCTCGCGCGACGGCTTGGGTCCCATGAGCAGCAGGTCCTGGTGCGACATGAGGCGGTGCCGGGCGCACTGGGCGCAGGGGCAGTTCCAGGTTCCATCCCGCTCGCAGGAGGAGGCGCGGGCCAGCTCCAGGGCCGCGGTCAGCTTGGCCGACGCCGGCGGGCCGTCGAACAGCAGGGCCCCCGGCAGCTCGTCCCGCCCGAGGTCGGACCGCAGGCGGGAGACGGCGTCGTCCTGCCCCAGGACGTTCTCGAACACCGGGCCCTAGGCCTTCGGGGCCGGCATGGCCTCCGCGATGATGGGCAGGAAGAGCCGCGCCGCGGCGCTCCCGTCCAGCAGGGTCTTCACCCCGTCGAGCGGCACGTAGCGCAGCACGATCAGGATGACGGCCGCCAGGAGGACGCCCTCGACGATACCGAACAGGGCCCCGCCCAGCTTGTCGACGAAACCCAGGTGCAGGTTCTCGAAGACGGTCTTCAGCGACTTGGCGATGATCTTCACCACGATGAAGACGAGGGCGAAGGACGCGACGAACCCGACGACCGGCGCGAATCCGCCGATGCCGACGAGGCCGTCTATCCAGCCGCCCACGGGCTTGTAGAAGAAGATGCCGGCCGCGAGGCCTCCGACGACGGCAGCCGCCGACATCACCTCCTCGATGAGACCCCTGAACACGCAGCGCAGCGCCGCCACGGCGATGATCCCGATGATCACGTAGTCGAGAGCGTTCATGTATTCTTCCTTTCGCCGCCGTCGAGGCGGGTACATATCATTTCCGCTATGCGAAGCGCGGCGTCCGGCTTCAGGGCCGCGCGAGCCGCCACCGCCATGCCGGCGCGTAGTTCATCCGAGGACAGGAGACGGTCCAGCGCGGCCAGGAGGCCGGCCGGGCTCGCCAGGTCCCCCGCGAGATGGATGGCGCCGCCGGCTTCCGAAAGGAGGCTCGCGTTCTCCACCTGGTCTCCCCGGGAGCCGGCGATCAGGGGTACGAGTACCATGGGCTTGCCGGTGGCGGCGCTCTCGCAGACGGTGCCGGCCCCGGCCCTGCCCACGACGATGTCGGCGGCCGCCATCAGGTCGGGCATCTCCGAGGCCACGAACTCGAAGCCCCGGTAGCCGTCGTCGGCGGGCCGGCAGGGCGGGTTGCCCGGTCCGGTCTGGTGGGCTACGAGGGCCCTGCCGCGCAGCGACGGCAGAGCCGCCGCCACCAGTTCGTTCACCTGCCTGGCCCCCTGGCTGCCGCCCAGGACCAGCACGACCGGGAGGCCCGGTTCGAAGCCCAGCCAGCGGTGGCCCCGGGCACGGTCGCCGGCGGTGATACCGGCGCGAACCGGGTTGCCCGTGACCACGGCCCGGTCCCGCCACGAGGGGGGCAGGAGGGGTACTGTGGCGTCCCAGCTGAGGAGTATGCGCTCGGCGCGGCGGGCGTTGAGCCTCGTGGCCAGTCCCGGCGAAACGTCCGACTCGTGGGTGAACACGGGTATACCCAGGGACGCAGCCGCCATGCAGGGTGGGACGCTGACGTAGCCGCCCTTGGAGAAGAGCAGCCCGGGCCGCAGCTCGCGCAGGATGCGCCGCGACGCGATATAGCCGGCGGCCACCCGGAAGACGTCGGCGACGTTGCGCGGCGACAGGGAACGCCTGAGCTTGCCGCTGGGTACCGCGCGGAATTCGATACCGGCCGCCTCGACGGCCTCCCGCTCCACGGCCCTGCCAGAGCCTATCCAGACGATGCGGACATCACGCAGTTCGCGGAGCCGCTCGGCCACCGCGAGCCCCGGGAAGACGTGGCCCCCCGTGCCGCCCCCGGTGAAGGCCACGCACTCGATCAAGGCGCCGCTCCGAGGAGGCGCGCGTAGGCCGCCAGCGCCGGGTCGGCCGGTCCGCCGGCGGCCAGCACCTTCTTCGTCAGGACCTTGCCCAGCTGGACGCCTTCCTGGTCGAAGGAGTTGAGGTTCCAGGCGAAGCCCTGGAACATCACCTTGTTCTCGTAGTGGGCCAGGAGGGCCCCGAGGGCGCGCGGGTCCAGCTCGTCGCCCACGATGAGGCTCGAGGGCCGGCCCCCCAGGAAAACCCTGTTGGGGTCCGCGTCGTCCTTGCCCACGGCGAAGGCCACGATCTGGGCAGCCAGGTTGGCGTTCAGCTTGCGCCGCGCCGTCGAGCCCTCGAATTCCGGATCGAAGCCCGTCTGGTTGCGCCGGAATCCGATGAACTGCAGGGGCACGACATCGGTGCCCTGGTGCAGGTGCTGGTAGAACGAGTGCTGGCCGTTGGTGCCCGGCTCGCCGAATATGACCGGTCCCGTGGGCAGTGGCACGGCCGCGCCCGAGCGGTCGGCGCGCTTGCCGTTGGACTCCATGTCCAACTGCTGGAGGTGGGCCGGGAAGCGGGACAGGGCCTGGGAGTAGGGCAGGACGGCGGTGGACGGCCGCCCGAGGACGTCGCGCTCGTACAGGCCCAGGAGGGCGTCCATGAGCGCCGCGTTCTTCCGCGGGTCCGGTTCCAGGGCCAGGCGGTCGGCTTCGGCCGCCCCGTCCAGCAGGGCGGCGAACGCGGCCGGCCCCAGGGTCAGCGACAGGATGACGCCGCCGACCGCACTCGTGGCGCTGTAGCGCCCGCCTATGTAGTCATCGATGTAGAACGAGTCCAGGTAGCCGGGATTACGGGCCAGGGGCGATGTCTCGCTGGTCACCGCGACCAGGTGGCGGGACGGGTCCAGGCCCGGCGTCGCGGCCAGCCTGGCCTTGACCAGGGCCTCGTTGGCCAGGGTCTCCTGCGTGGTACCGCTCTTGGACACGAGCACGAAGAGGGTGGCGGCCGGGTCGAGGTCGGCCAGCACGCCGTTGGCGTCGTCCGGGTCGACGTTGCTGATGAACGACGCCCTGAGCCGCAGGTACCCGCGCTCCCGGGCCCACTGCTCCAGGGCCAGGTACAGGGCCCGCGGGCCCAGGTCCGAGCCCCCGATGCCTATCTGGACTACGCGTTCGAAACGCCGGCCGGTGGACCCGACGATGCGGCCCTCCCTGACGGCCTCGGCGAAGGCGGAGAATCGCGCACGCTCGCCCTCGTAGAAGGCGCGGAAGTCGCGGCCGTCCCGTACCACGGGGCCGGCGGGCTGGCCGCGCAGCAGGTGGTGGAGGACCATGCGGTTTTCACCGATGTTGGCCACCGCTCCCTCCGCCAACTCCCGGTACTGCCCGACCAGGTCCAACTCGGCGGCCATTCCGGCCAGGAGGCCTATGGTCCCGTCGTCGGCGTCCATGGCCGCGTAACGATAGTCGAGGCCGCCGCCGGCCTGGATCGAGCGCCGCGCCACGCGATCCGGCGTCAAGGCGTTTTTGAGGTTCTCCGCGGGCCGGGCCCGCAGCTCGGGCCATGCGGCGGTCGCGTCGATTCGTATCCTTGCCTTCATGGTTCGCTCCGTTCCGCGGGCTGTTCGCCGGCCGCGGTGTATCGTTTCGATACGATCATAGTGGGTACGGCGCGGCGCGTGCAAGAGGCGGCGTGAACCGAGGGGCGGTTTAGAAGGCGAATCCTTCCGTGGACGGCTCGCCGACGGGCAGGGCGGCGTCCTTTCTCGGGGGATCGGCCAGTTCGTGGACGGCCAATCCCGACACGGTCATGGCCTTGCGCGGTTCAGCCGGGCACACCGTCTCGCAGGCCCCGCAGCCGATGCACGTGGCGGCGTGGAGGACGGGCACGGGCAGAGGCCGCCCCGCCACCTCCTCGATGCGGACCGCGCCGCTCGGGCAGTGCTCGGCGCAGGCTCCGCAGCGCGTGCCCTTGGAAACAACGATGCAGTCGGACAATTCAAGGGCGGACTTGCCGATGGCTTCGCGCTTCTTGAATTCCGGCTCGCGGTCCAGGATGGCTCCCGAAGGGCAGGCGGCCGAGCACGCGACGCATTCGTACTGGCAGAACGCGCGACCGTAATCGAGGTAGGGAACGCCGGGACTGGCAAGGCCGAATTCGAGGGTCGAATGCCTGAGCACCCCTGACGGGCAGGCGCGGACGCAGGTGCCGCAGGTTGTACATAGCTCCGCGTAACGCCGTACCGACAACGCGCCCGGTGGCACGGCCAGCGTCCGGCCGGAGGATCCGCGCGGCGTTTCGCGCGCGAGCGGAACGGAGGCCGCCCTGGCCAGCGCCGGCGCGGCCAGCGCGGCAGCGATTCCGACCCCCGCCGCCCCGGCGTCGACGAGAAAGCGCCGACGCGCCGGGTCCGTGGCCGGGGGCCTGAACGGGGCGACGAGCTCGTCGCGTCGCGGCGGCCGGTAGCGTAAGGCGCCGGTGGGACAGACGGCCACGCAATCGAGGCACTGCACGCACCGGCTGGTGTCAAGGAAATGGCCGTTCACGCAGTGGGCGCGGCAGACGCGGGAACAGGCCCCGCAGTCCACGCACGCGGCGCGGTCCAGCCGGACACGGAACAGGGCCACGGCATTGGCGGCTCCCAGCAGGGCGCCAGCGGGGCAGAGCGCGCCGCAGAACGCGCGGCTCCGGAACGCCGCCGCGACGAGGACAGCGCCGAACGGCAAGACGGCGAGCGCGAAGGCGAACGGTTCCCAGCGCACCGTCATGACCGGCACCGGCAGCCCGAGTGACTCCAGGCCGTTGAGCGCGAGGGCCGCCAAGTCCCCGAGACTGCGCTGGAAACCCCGCGCGAAAATCGTATACGGTTCCAGTAGGGTTGCTGCCGCGGGCAGGCCGAGGACCAGGCCGGCGAGGGTGAAGGCGGCCGTTCCGGTCCGTAGTGCGCCCAATCCACGGCGCGGGGTTATGGTGCCCCGCCGCGGCGAGCGCAGTCCCGATGCCAGGCGGGCGGCCGCGTCCTGGCAGGTTCCCAGGGGGCACAGGAGGGAACAGTGGAACCGGCCCGCCAGCAGGGTGCCGCCCAGCAGCGCGATGGCCACGATGGCCGACGCGATGGACGCCGCGAATCCCGCCCGTCCCAGCAGGGCTTTCTCCAGGGCGTGCAGGGGCTGGGTCCGGGCCATGAGCGCCGCCAGGGGCGCTGTCTCGGGCAGCTCGCTGGCGGGGAAGGCGACCCCGGCGCAGAATGCCGCCAGCCAGAGGGCCGCGAGTGCGCCGCGTATCCGTGCGGCCCAACGTGACCGGGCTGCGGACCGCTTCTCCTCCTTCACAGCTCGATCCGCCTGATGGCCAGTTTCTCGATGTCGGCGCGGCCCAGCCCCATGGTGGCGGCCCGTCCGATATATTCGAAGGCTTCGGGACCCGGCCCCAGGGTACGGGCCGAAGCCACGTCGATGGCGACGATGTCGGTCGACAACATGAGCAATCGCTGCTCGGCGTACCGCGACGATGCGTTGCCCCGCGGCCCCCCGGAGAGCATCACCTTGCCGGCGTCCACGATATTGAGGTCGGGCTTGCGAAACAGGGCGGCCTCCGCGATGCAGGCATCCAGCCCCATCGAGTGGAAGGCCCCGCGATCCCATACCATGCCCATGAGGTTCTTCATCGCCGCGGTCATGCCCGCGCCGCCGTGGTTCTTGAGGACGGGCACGTTGATGAAGGTATCCGCCTGCAGGACGAGCTCATGGACCTTGGCCTTTCGCAGCGTGCCGGCCCTGGCGTTTTCCACTGCCTGGTAGTACGACTCGGCGTGGGCGGGAGCCACCTCGGCTCCTCCATCCTTGGCGGCGCGCTCGATTCCGGAATTGGCACATGAAGCTCGCAACGGGTCGCACGTGTGGTCGAACACGACGACCTTTCTGGCACCTGCCGCCAGGCACAGTTCGACCAAGCGCTTGACCAGGGCCGGGTCGGTATTCGCGGCCAGCTCCGGCCGTACGTCCCAGCCGATGTTGGGCTTCAGGACGACCAGCCCGCCCTTCCTGACGAATCGTCCGATGCCCCCGGCGGCGGCGAGGGCGGCATCGACCCGGGAGACCGCGCTGCCGCCCTTCACGGCCACGAGGTCGGGAAAGGTCCCCGCGGCGGCGACGGCCGGTGCTTGCGCGAACACCCGCGGCACCGCGCCGAGCAACCATGCAGCACCGAGGGCGCCCGCGCCCCGGCCCAGGGCAGAGAGGAATTCGCGCCTGTTCATGGTAGCTCCTTGGCGCGTGCGATGCGCGGCCTCAAGGCGCGCCCGGCCACGAGCGACAATTCGAAGAGGAGCCATAGCGGCACCCCGACGAGGAGCTGGGAGAGGGCGTCCGGAGGCGTGGCGATGGCGGCCAGCACGAAGATGCCCACCACCGCCTCGCGGCGTCGGCCCGCGACGACCTTCGGATCCAGGACGCCGGCCGCGAACAGGAGCACGAGCACGAGGGGAGCCTCGAAGGCCAGGGCTGCCCCCAGCCCGGCGCCGATGGCCAGTGCGTACCACGAATCCAGGCTCCAGAGGGATTCGACCCGCCCCGCGCCGAACGACATGAAGAACCGCGCCATGAAAGGCACTAGGACGAACGCGGCCATGGCCAGCCCCACGGCCGAGAGTATGGCCGTGCCGACTAATCCGGCGTCCAGCAGGCGGCGCTCTCGTCGAACCAAGGCGGGCCCCACGAAGGCGCGCAGCTCCACGAGGAACGCGGGTATCGCGCACAGGAGCCCGACGGCCAGCGAGGCCCGGACGCGCGACAGGAAAAGATCCTGGGGCCTGAGCGCGGCCAAGTGCGCGCCCGCATTCCGTGCCGGCGCTTCGAGCGCATCGAGGATGGGATCGGCGAACGAGAATGCGGCGATGGAACAGACGACGAAAACCGCCGTCACCACGAGGATACGGCGGCGTAGCTCCTCGAGATGATCCGTGAAGGATCCGACCGGGGAGGATCCGGCTTCGGCCGCCCCGGGAACCTCAGTTGCCCGGATCGCTTTTCGCATCGTCCTTCGACGGCGCGCCGGATTCGTCGGCGGGAGGCTCCCGGAGTCCCTTGCGGAATTCACCGGCGGCGCGGCCAAGGCTGCGGGCCAGTTCGGGCAGGCGGCGGGCGCCGAACAGCACGAGCACGATGACGAGGATGACGATGACTTCCGGCAATCCTACGCTCACGGCAGGCCTCCGTTCCGGTGAGTATAGCGCCCGCCACGGCCGCGCGCAACGACCGGGGCGGCATTGCGGCGGCGAGCGCGGGACGGTAAGCTTGCGGCATGCCTCAACCCTCTGCCCGCGACCCGGGCGTGGGCAGGCGAACGTCGTTGCTACGAGCGATTGGAAGGAGTCTGACGCATGACGACGATAGGCATGACGGCGGAGGAGAAGCGCAAGGCGCTGGTACTCGGTTTCGGGCTGTTCGGGGCCCAGCTCATGTGGATGATTTACAATACCTACATGCCGGTGTTCCTGCAGGCCGGCAACCCCGCGTTCGGCGCCAAGGCGGGCGTGCTGGGTTTCGGGCTGACGGCCACAGCGACGGGCTTCATCATGACCCTGGACAACCTGGCGGCCTTCTTCATCCAGCCGCTGATGGGCCCGGTCAGCGACAGGACCAGGACGCGCATAGGCCGCCGCATGCCCTTCATCGTGGCGTTCGCGCCGCTGGCCGCGCTGGCCTTCGCCGTCATACCGGTCGGGCCGCTCCTCATCCCGCCGGCCATGAACGGCCAGTTGGGGTCGCTGGGCTGGCAGTTCACGCTGACCATCGCCGCCGCCGGCCTGATGCTGGTGGCCATGGCCGTGTGGCGCACCCCGCTGTTCGCCCTGCTGCCGGACCTGTTCCCGTCCAGGCTGCGCTCGAAGGCCAACGCCGCGGTCAACCTGATGTCGGGGTTCGGCACCATCCTCGCCTTCGTCCTGGGCGGCATCCTGTACTCCGTTTATAAACCCCTGCCGTTCTGGTTCGGTTCCGTCGTCACGCTGGCGGCGGTATGGCTGCTCTTCCGAGCCATCAAGGAGCCCGCCGCGGCCACCGCCGAGGCCGAGGTCCAGGGTGGCGTCAAGGTCTTCAAGGAACTGCGGACCATGCCTGCGGACAACGCCTCGAGCCTCGCGCTCCTGCTCCTGGCGATTTTCTTCTACATGTTCGGGTACAACTCCATCGAGACCTTCTTCTCGTCCTACGCGGTATCCAGCCTCGGCCTGCAGCCCTCGCAGGCGGCCTACCTGTCCGCCATCATGGCCATCTCGTTCCTGGTATTCGCGGTGCCGAGCGCCGCGCTGGCCGGGCGCATCGGCAGGAAGAAGACGATAGGCGCCGGGCTGGTCGCGTTCGCCCTGGCCCTCTTCGCGCTCTTCGCGCTCCGCTCCGCCGTCGCGGCCGCGGTCCTGCTGGTGGTCGCCGGCGGGGCCTGGGCCCTGATCAACATCAACGGCCTGCCCATGGTACTCGACTCGTCGGTGTCGGAAAGGCTCATGGGGACCTACTCCGGCCTCTACTTCGTGGCCGCGACGCTGGCGGGCACGCTCGGCCCGATCGTGAACGGCGCCATCATAGACCTGGCCGGCAGGAACTACGCCGTCATCTTCGTCGTCTGCCCGTGCTTCTTCTTGGCGGCCTTCCTGTGCCTCCAGTTCGTGAAGACCGGCGAGGCCGCGAAAGCCGCCGAGGCGGAGGGAACGCCAGGGTCCGCGCGGTGACGGGAAGCGGCGCGCATCCCAT
>Ga0265297_10009689_pt1 | contig 12333 bp, 13 predicted proteins | sample Munlanlwell13791_FD_192502 | JGI IMG/M metagenome (GOLD analysis project Ga0265297, IMG submission 192502) | Leachate microbial communities from a municipal landfill in Southern Ontario, Canada - Leachate well 137-91 | ecosystem: Engineered > Solid waste > Landfill > Unclassified | place...
ATAATTTTAACGGCTCTGTCTTTGACTAAAGGATTTAATTTTTCTAAATTTATTCCAGAAACTTCATTTATTGGAATTGGTTTCAAATATTCAAGATGTTTTGGAAGGCGCGGTTCTGGAATAAAAAGCATTTGTCTTGATGTAAATCTCTGTGTTGGTTGGATTATTGGTTTTTTAATTTCCTGAACTTTTCTCTGAACAGGTTTTATATTTAGAGGTTCTCTTTGAATTGGTGTTATTTTTGGAGGAGAAATTTTCTCTTGAACAATCGGTTGAACTTTTTGTAATTGAGGAACAGGTTTTATTTTTGGAATATTTTCTTTTTCATTTAACATATTTTCTAATTGAACAATTTCTTTTTGAACAGAATTTTTAATTAATTCTCTTGTAAAAATAATCAGAAAATTTTTTCTAAATGTTTCAGAAAATTGCATTTTAAAGTCCTACTTTTTTTAGATCTCTGTTTTCTTCAGTAGGCATAGAAAATCTTTTGGGCATTTCTCTTTGAATTGGTTGTGTTAAGGGCATTCGTATTTCTCTTTGAGGCATTTCTTCTTGGGGTTTTTCTTTTTCATAAAGAAGTGCGACTCCTTTTGCAATTACTTTATTTTGTTCAAGTAAGTTATCCATTTTTTCTGCAACTTTTTTGTCTTCGAGAGAATATCCTTTTTCAGCTAAACTTTTTGCAGAGATTTCAAATAGTTCAAGTAATTTTGAAATTTGTGTTGAAAGAGAATCAAATTTTACTGCCATTGTTGTTAAAACTTTTTGCAAAGAAACAAAATTATCTATAAGTGCTTTTTCAACATTCAAATTTTTTTTAGGAGTAGTTGTTCTTTTTTTTCTTTTTTTTGTTCCACTTTTTTTTGTAGGCATATTTAATTAAGGGTTTTTTTATTTATAAAATTTTGTTATTAATAAATATCGAGAGAGGTTTCTTCTTTTTTAATTTCATCTTTATTTTCTGCTTCTTCTATTCCGTGTATTTTTGGAGTTTCTGGTTGATATTGTCTTGGTTCCTCGCCTCTTTGTTTTTCAATTTCAGCGACATAATCTGAGATTTCTTTTGCAACATCTGCGTTTACACTTATGCTATCAATTCCTTTTTCGACGAGGAATTTTACCATTTCTTTTTTGCTTCCTGCTTGTCCACAAATACTTGTTTCAACATTATTTCTTTTACAAACACGAATTACAAATTCTAATTGATGCAAAACTGCAGGATGCATTTCGTCGTATAAATGTTGAACTTGTTCATTTCCTCTATCTACTGCGAGGATATATTGTGTTAAATCGTTTGTCCCGAAAGAAATAAAATCAATTCCTTCTTCACAAAATTCTTTTATTAATTGAACAGAAGAAGGTGTTTCAACCATGATTCCTAACTTTAAATTTGTGAAATTTATTTCTTTTAATATTTTTTTCACTTCTTGAACTTCGCTAATTGAAATAATTTGAGGCATCATTACTCCTATCTTTTTTCCTTCATTAGCAATCTTTTTTAATGCACTTAACTCTGATTTTAAAATTTCTGGATTTTTTATTCCGTATCTAATTCCGTGCATTCCTAACATTGGATTTGTTTCAACTTTTTGAGGAGCACCTTCTAAATTTTTGAATTCATCACTTCTTATGTCAGAAGTTCTAACCCAAATTTCGTCGAAATATTTTGAAATTCCGTCGACGCCTTTGTAAATTATTTCTTCGTAATCTTTTATGTTTTTATTTTTTAAAAAATAATTGGGGTGTTTTCCTGATTCTGAAATTATTCCTTCTATTCTTGTTAATCCAATTTGTTTTATTCCTGTTTTTGAGGCTCTTTCTGCGAAACTTGGTAAATCAACCATAACTTTTATTTTTGTATTTGTTTTTGCAGAAACAGGAAGAATCTCTTTTTTCTGATCTTCTGCGACTTTCCCTTGATAAATTTTTCCTGATGAACCGTTGACAGTAATTATTTCCCCATCTTTTAATTTTGTAGTTGCTTCGCGTGTTCCGACGACAGCTGGAATTCCCATTTCTCTTGAGACAATTGCTGCGTGAGCAGTCAAACCTCCTTCGTCAGTTATGATTGCAGAAGATTTTTGCATACTTACAACCATGTCTGGATTTGTCATTGAGGTTACTAAAATATCGCCTGTTTTTATTTTTCCTAAGTCCGCTAAATCTTTAATTATTTTTACAACTCCTGATGCGATTCCTGGAGAAGCACCAAGTCCTTCTAAAATTATTTCTCCTTTGATTTCTTTATCTTCGATTTTTTTTCCGATTGTTGTTATTGGGCGAGTTTGCACAACATAAATTTCGTCGTTTTCAATTGCAAATTCTATATCTTGTGGTTTCTTGTAATGTTCTTCTAATTTAAGAGAAATTTCTGCTAACTGCCTTACTTCGCTTTCTTTTAGAACTTGTTGGTTTGATTTCTCAGGAGTTAATTTGACAAGTTGTTGTCCTCCAGACGAATCTCTTGTTATTGCTACTTTCTTTTCCATAATTTTTTTTTCTACAATTTCTAAATCTGGTGTTACAATATATTTATCTGGTGTTATTTGCCCAGAAACAATTCCTTCGCCTAAACCAAAAACTGCCTCCATTATTACATTTGTTGATTTGTTTGTTGGGTCTTTTGAAAAAATTACTCCTGATTTATCTGAGTCAACCATCTTTTGCACGACGACAGCTAAACTTGCCTTGGTATGTTCAAAACCTTTTTTATTTCTATAATATGTTGCTCTTGAGGTGAATAAGGATGCTAAACATTTTTTTATGCTTGATAATAATTCTTGATTTCCTTTTACATTTAGAAATGTTTCTTGCTGTCCTGCGAAACTTGCTTCTGCTAAATCTTCTGTTGTTGCTGAACTTCTAACAGCGACGAAAATTGGTTCTGAATTTTTTAAAATGTCGAGAATTGAATCGTGATTATTTTTTATTTTATCTGTATCAAGAAGTTCGTATGATTCAATAATTTCTTCTTCCATTTCTTTTGGGAATTTGGAGTTAATAATTAATTCTCTGATTTTTTTTGTCGTTGCGTTTAGCTCGTCCGTGTTTTCGTAATCTATCTTTGAAAGTAGTTCGTCAATTTTTTCTTTTATTCCTGCTTTTTCTATGAAGTAATCGTATGCTTGTGCTGTGACGACAAATCCTGGTGGGACATTTACTTTTGCGTTGTAAATTTCTGAAAGGTTTGCGCCTTTTCCTCCAGCGACGCTGCCTGAATTTTTATCTAATTCAGAAAACCATTTTACGAAATCTATTTTTCCCTCTTTTTCATTCATAGATTGAAAAAAGAAAGATAGTTAATAAATATTTTTATTATTAAAGATTAGAAATTTCTCTTTTTATTCCAGAGAGTTCTTTGATTATTTCAGTTGAAAAGTTTTTTAGAAATTCGTTTTGTTTTGAGATTTCTTCTTTAATTCCTTTTATTTCTTTGATTAATTCTTTAGACGATTCTTCGTTCATTTTAAATTATTCAGAGATTGCTTCAACAGGGCAGGATTCGATTGCTTCTTTCACGCACGGGATTTTTTTCTGGGCTTTTACCATTGCTTTGCCGTCTTTTCCCATCGCGAAAACTTCTTTGCACAATGAAGAACAAAGTCCGCATCCGATACACTTCTCTTTATTTACACTAACCATAATAAATCTTAATCAAGAAAGTTTATAAATCTAATTTCTTTTAAGATTTTATGATTGGATGGATAATTTTAGGTGTTGTTGTATTAGTCGTTTTGATATTTTTTTATTACTTTAATAGATTCGCTGTTTTAGGAAATAGAATTGATAATTCACTTAGTCAAATTGATGTTCAGTTGAAACGAAGAGCTGATTTGATTCCGAACTTGATTGAGACAGTTAAAGGTTACGCGAAACACGAGAAGAAAATAATTGATTCTGTTACTGCTGCGAGAAAAGCGTTGGTTTCTGCAGGGAACATCGAGGGAAAAATTAAAGCGAATGATAAATTAGAATCTGCATTGAAATCTGTTTTTGCTATTGCAGAAAATTATCCTAATCTTAAAGCAAACGAAAACTTTTTGGAATTACAAAGAGAATTAGCGACGACAGAAGATAAAGTTGCTTATTCAAGACAATTTTACAACGATAGTATTCTTGCTTACAATGATTTGTGCAAAACTTATCCTGGAAAATTCTTTGCTGATTTATATAAGAAAAAGCCAAGACAATTTTTCGAGATTTCTGAAGTAGAGCGAAAACCTGTGAAAGTTAAATTTGATTAAATAAAATGTGTTTTAAATTTGATAAAAATGTTTGGATGAATTGTTTTCATAGTCTTACAGGAGGAATTTTTGGAGGGCTGATTGTAGCATTTATGTTAGGACAAAATTTTCCAAGCCCGTCATTGGAACTTTATGTTTTATTTGGTGCAATTATTATCTTTGTTGGTTTTTTAGATTTGATATTAATGGCATTTATAAATTATCGGTGGGAAAAAATAAAAAAGAAGTCAAAACAAAAAAATAATAAATAGAATAAGAAATCTTAAAAATCCTATTCTCTTTCATATCTTATGGTAGAAAAATATTCAAGAATTGATTTTCGTGACCAGATCTCGCGAAATAAAATGAAATCTTTTTTCTTAATGTTCGTCGTGTTCGCGGTTCTTTTTGTTTTGATTTATGTAATTGGAATGGCATGGGGAAAATTTGATATTTTTATAATTTTAATTTTTGCAATTATAATTTCAATAAGTTATATTGTAATTAGTTTTTATAATTCTGATAAAATTGCAATTCTCAGCGTCGGTGCTAAAGAAATAAAGCGCGAAGGAAATTATAAACAATATTATGATTTGGTTGAGGGATTGACAATTGCGTCTGGTTTGCCGATGCCGAAACTTTATGTTATGAAATCAAATTCTATAAATGCGTTTGCGTCTGGGCGAGACCCGAAACATTCTGTTGTCTGTGTTACTGAAGGTGCTTTGGAAAAATTAGACAAGAAAGAACTTGAAGGAGTTTTGGCTCACGAACTTGGACATATTGAAAGTTATGATATTCGTTATATGACTCTCGTCGCTGTTATGGTTGGGATGGTTTCAATAATTTCAGAAATATTCTTGCGAAGTTTGTGGTTTAAAGGCGGAGGAAATAATAATAACAATAATAGTGGTGCTATCTTTGCAGTTATTGGAATTGTCCTCGCTATCCTCGCTCCGATTGTTGTTTATTTTGTTCAGTTAGCAATTTCAAGAAAGAGAGAATTTTCTGCTGATGCAAATGCAGTTAGGTTTACAAGATATCCTGCTGGTTTAATTGGTGCTTTGAAAAAAATAAAACAAACTAATGAACCTGAGAAAAAAGTTTCGAAAGCTGTTGCTCCTTTATTTTTTGCTAATCCTTTTGAAGGGATTGGGAATACACACCCTCCAATAGATAAAAGGATTTCTCTTTTGGAAAAGATGTAAAAGTTTTATAAACTTCTCTTCTTTAATTTAATGATGGCGTGGATAAGAGGTTTTTTTACTGTTGTTGTAGCAGTTCTAATTTTTTTCTCTGTTTTATCTTTAAATTTATTTGGGATTTTATCTTCTTCTTTAACTTATGAAAATGTTTACGAGGAATCTTCTATTATTTTTGAAGATGTTTTACAAGATTTAAATGTTAGTTCTATAATTGAAAAACGTTATCCTGCAATAGTTGAATTTTGTGAGAATAATTCTGAGTTTGTTTTTGGTGAAGAAGGTTATGTTTTTGAAATTCCTTGCGACTCTGTCATTCAAGGAACAGATGCGGTTTTGCAAGAAGGTGTAAAAAGCGTTATAAATAAAATTTATTATGGAAATTATTCTGAAAAGGTAACTGATTATCTTGATGAACCTCAAGAGGCTCCTTTATTTTTAATTTCTGAAAAAGCACATAATTTTACTAGTAAGATTTTTTATTATTCTATCTTATTATTTATTTTTTTAATTGTTGCACTTTTCTTTTTAGTTAATAATAAATCAAACACTTTTCTTTTGCCCGGAATTTTTATGGTAGTTATTTCTCTTTTATTTTTTAAAATAAACAGTTTTTTTTCACATCTTTCAGATGGAATTCTTTTTCAATTTTTGGGAATTTTCTTTTCTAGATCTTTTCCAGTTTCAATGAGACTTCTAATTATTGGTATTTTGTTAATTGCGATTGCGATAGTTTTTAAGGTTTTCAAAGTAGGCTTTTGGGTTTCTTCGTTAATTGAAAAATTTAAAGAAAAAAAGAATATTTCAAAGAATATTAACAAGATTAAAAAGAAATAATTTATAATCTTTCTCTTTCTCTTTTTTTTATGTGTAAACAATGTGAAACAAATCCTGTTTATGAATTTACAAATAAAAGAAAACTTTGTAAAAATTGTTTTGTAAGATATTTTGATAAAAAGGTTTTATTTACTATTCGGAAATATAAATTAATTAATTCAAAAGATATTATTGGTTATAAAAAAGGAAATAATTTTAGAGGTGTTGTTCTTGAAAATGTTTTGAAATTTATTTCAGAAAAATATGGTTTTAATATTGTAAAATTACCCAATAAAAAAGTGAATAAAATTGCTGTTCCCTCGACGTTAGATTCTGAATCTTGTAATGTTATAAATTTGGTTATTAATGGTGATATTTCAAATATTAAAAAAATTTTCCCATTTGAAAAAAATATTGTAAAACCACTTTACTTTTTTCTTGATGAGGAAGTTTTACTTTATGCAAAAATAAAAAATTTAAAATTTAAAAAAATAAGAACAAAAGATAAAATAAATAATTTTCTTAATAGTTTAGAAAAAAAACATCCTGAAGTTAAACGTGCAATTATTAATGGAATCTTAGAAATAAATAATTAACCTTTTTTCTGTCTTTCCATAAATTTATTTATAAAATTTCTTGCTTCTTCATTCTCTTTTTTTACATGGGTTATTCGATAAACTTCAGCTTCGTTTGTTGGTATTTTTTCTGTTTTTGCTATTAATCTTAAAGATTCGTTCATTTTTTTGCTTAATAAAATTTGTTCTTCAGATATAGAAGCGATTTTTCTTGCAGAAGTAATTATTGGTCCCATACTCATAAATTTGAAAATTCCATTTTCTATTTTCCCGATAATTGTTCCCTTGTCTAATGAAATCCCAAATTTTATTTTTTCATTAAATCTTCTGTTGTGGTCTATTAAAATATCTTTTATTTTTTCTGAAAATTCTAAGGCAGTTTTTTCATTTTTGAATGTTCTTGTTTTTGCAGGAGCAAGAATAAAAAATAAATAATCTTTGTCTTCATAAATTGTTGATTTGTATTCATCTCCAAGTCCTTTTATTTTTTCAATAGTTCCATTAGCACTTCCTTTTTTATTTCCTATCTCACGAAGATTTTTTATCTTTAAGCAAATAAAACTTGCATCTTGTTTTTCTCCTTTTATTGAAAGAGAAATTTCTGCTTTATTTCCTTTTTTACTTTGTTCTCCAATTACAGGAATATTTTTTTCTTTTTTTCTTTTTCCTTTAAAATTTATTTTTCCTAAAAATTTCTTTTTGTAAACTTTATTCCAACATAAAATCATTACCAAAAATAAAAGAAAAATCCCTGCAACCCAAAAATAAATTGTTAAGGATTTATAATCAAATAATTCTTTAATTCCAATCGCGTTTCCAGTTAAACTCACAACCTCACTAATTTCTCCATCTTCTGAGATAATCTTTATATTATACTCTCCGTCGGGTGCTTTCATTAAATATTTTTTTGATTCTCCTACCTCTAATTGTACTTTTAAGTTAAGAGATTCATCTTCTATTTTTATTAAAACACTTTTGTTGTAAAAAACATTTCCTGTATTTTTTGCGTATATTGTTTTATTAATTATATTTAATTCAATGTTTTCTTTTTCTAATATTTGGAATTCTTTTTCTGTGTTTAATTTGTTTGATACTGCGTAAATTTTCCATAATGATGAGATTTCTCCTTGGGGGATTTCATATTCTAAAAATTCTTCTGTCTCTAGTTCTTTTTGCTCAATTATTTTTTCTTTTGAATCTTTGATTGTTATAAATACTGTTGATTCTATTGAATTTCCTGTTTGGTCATGAAGGATTGCTTTTACTTTTAGTTTTTCTTCTGGATTTATACCTTCTTTTTCAAAGATTAATTCTAAATTTTTTGGAATCTGTTTTATGTAAATATTATAATTTTTTATATTTTGATTGGTTATTGTTCCTTCACTATCTTTTTCAAATGCGGAAATTTTTATTAAATATTCTCCTGCTGCAATGTCTGAAGGTAAGGTTATATTTGTCTCAAATTCTCCGTTAAAAATTGTTCCTTCTTGAGTTATATTTTCTTTAGAGATAAGTTCTACTTTTATGAATCCGTTTGATTCTTCTTGGGTTTCTTTTTTTACTTTCCCTTTTAAGGAAATTATTTCTCCTGGTTCAAATTCTGTCTTGGATAATGAAGAGTCAATTATTAATAATTCTGAAATCTTAAAATTTTCTGTTAGAATATATTCTTCTCCTAATTTTGCCTTGATTTTGCATGTTCCTTTATTGTTTCCGATAATGCTTTTTACTAAAAGTAATGAAGAGTCGATTTTTTTTTCTTCTCCTGAAGAAAGTTTTACTCCACTGTATTTAAAGAAATTTATTGGTGCTCCTCCACAGATTAATTCCATTTGGAAAACTCCTGAAATCTCTCCAAAAGTTTTTATTGTTACTGGAACATCGACGACATCTCCTAAATTATACACGTCTTTTGTTTGCTCTGTGAAAATTATTTCTGCAGATATAAACGTACATAAAAAAATTATTAGTGCTATTGAAATTATTCCTCTCTTCATTCTTGTATAAAATGGGAATTATTATTTATAAATATTGTTAGAATTTAGACAAGTTTAAAAATAAAACCTGCTTTGTTTTGTAATGAAAAAAAATGGTGCTTTTGTTGTTAATCCTTGGGAAGTTTCTGGAGATATTGATTATAATAAATTGATTAAAGAATTCGGAGTGTCTAAAATTGATAAAAAGATTTTGAATAGAATTGAAAAAATGACTAAGGAATTACCTCTTGCTTTGAGAAGGGGGATTTTTTTTGCACATAGAGATTTGAATTGGATTCTTGACGAATTTGAGAAGGGAAATAAATTTTTTTTGTATACTGGAAGAGGACCTTCAGGACCGATTCATCTTGGACATTTGCAAACTTGGATTTTTACAAAGTGGCTTCAGGATAAATTTGGTGTTGAACTTTGGTTTCAATTTACCGACGACGAGAAATTTTTATTTAAAGAAAAATCTTGGGAAGAAATTCAGAAATGGACTTATGAAAATATGCTTGATGTAATTGCGATTGGTTTTGACCCGAAGAAAACTCACTTCCTTGTTGATACAAAGCATGCGGGGATTATGTATCCAGAAGCAGTTAAGATTGCGAAGAAAATAACTTTTTCTAGTGTTAAGGCAGCGTTCGGATTTAATGATTCTAGGAATATTGGGGAGATTTTTTATACAAGTATGCAAGCTGTTCCTGCTATTTTGCCTAGTGTTTTGAAAAAGAAAAATATTCCGTGTTTAATTCCTTTAGCGATTGACCAGGATCCGCATTTTAGGTTAGCGAGGGATGTTTATCCTAAACTTGGTTATTACAAACCGTCGATAATTCATGGAGTTTTTTTACCTCCTTTGACAGGAGTTTCTGGGAAAATGGATAGCACAAATTCGGATATTGCGATTTTTACTACAGATTCTCCGAAAGAAGTTGAAAGGAAAATTAAGAAATATGCTTTTTCTGGGGGAAGAGATACTTTAGAAGAACATAGAAAAAAAGGCGGAAATCCTGACATTGATGTTTCTTTCCAGTATTTGAAATTTTTCTTTGAACCCGACGATAAAAAACTTCAGAAAATTTATGATGATTATAAATCAGGAAAAATGTTGACTTCTGAATTGAAACAAATTTTAATTGATAAGATTAATTCTTTCTTGAAAGAACATCAGAAAAAAAGAGAACTTGCTAAAAAGCAGATTGATAAATTTTTGAAATAATTATTTATACATTAAATGAGGGCCGACTTTTCCTACGAATTTCATTTTGTTCGCCCACTCTGGTTTTTTTACTAAATCTGGATTATAATAATGAGTCGCTCCAAGACTCTTATAATTCATTTCTAAAAGTTCTTTTGAAACTTTGAGACAATTCAAGAATTCTGTTTTGCCGTAGTCGAATGGATTTCTTAATTCGTCGAGCCGATTAGAATCGTCGTTAAAACAAGAATATGCTTTTGGAAATAAAATTGCTTCTTTTAATTCTAAACCCCAACTCATTCTTGTTATTGCGGTAGAACCGATTTCCATTTTTTCCCATTTCGGACGCCGAGCAACTTCTCCCATAATTAGTCTCGCTAAAAGAACTTCATCTTTATCTTTCCAAAAATCGTCAGTTATATAATTTCTTTCTCTTTCGATTCTCTCTGCATCTTTTTTATAGAATTCTTTTAATTCAGAGACATATTTATTTTCAGGATATTCGAATTTTGTTTCTAAAGTTCTTTTTACAAATTCGGGGTTTACTTTTCCTATTGGAGCGTGTGCTAAAGGTGTAACTGAAAGTGCGAGCATTAATGCTAAAGATAATTTATTTTTCATAAGTTTAGAACAAAAATTTGGTTTTTAAAACTTGTGGATAACAGAATTCTTCTTATTTAAAATTAATTCTTCTTTCAATATTTTTCCTTTCACTTGGAAAATTTCGTAAAAACAAATTAACAATTTCTTTTTTATTGTAATAATTTTGATGAACTAAAAAATAAGCCATTGCTTTAATTGGAGAATCAAATTTTGTAAGAACTTTATCATTCCAGCATTCTGGGAGGTATTGTTCTTTCTCTGAATTTTTGATTAATGATGAACCTGAAATTTCTCCTATAACTTTTCCAATCCCAGTTACAAAATAGGGACTATAAACCCACTGTTTTTCCATCTTATTTTTAAGATTAAATCTTTTTTAAAGATTTATATTCTGTATAATTAATTTTATAAAGTTCTGCTTTCTAATTGGAACATGAAGATTTTGTTATTACATACAGATTATATTAAGTTTAAACCTTTGAAAAAAGCGCTGAAATCAATTCAGGAACTTTCTGAAAAAGATAAGTCTGAAAAAGAAATTAAAGAAGCGCTCGTGGTTTTGACTGCTGTTGAAAGTTCGGATTCAGATATTAAGAAAGTCGTCGCTGAATTTGTTAAAAATGTTGAAGATGTTGCAAAACAAGTTAATGCGAAAAATGTTGTACTTTATCCTTATGCTCATCTTTCTAAAGATTTGGCGTCGCCAGAAATTGCTGTGAAAGTTTTAGATGAAACTGAAAAAGAATTGAAAAAGAATTTCAATGTTTCGCGCGCGCCTTTTGGTTATTATAAAGAATTTGAAATGAAAGTTAAGGGACATCCTCTTTCTGAATTGTCAAGAGAAATTCATGGTGGAACTTCTCATTCGTCCGCCGAAGCGTCGTTGAACGAAAGGGAAATAAAATCTGCTGATGTGAAAGCTGAAGAAAAATATGATTACAAAACCTTACTTAATCAGATTTCAAAAAATAAACTAGATAGTTCTAAATTGAAAGATAATGACCACAGAATTATTGGGAACCAGATGGATTTATTTTCATTTTCTGAAGTTGCGCCTGGAATGGTTTTTTGGCATAATAATGGTTTGATAATTAGAAATGGTTTGATTGATTTTTGGAGGGAAATGCATAGGAAAGCAGGTTATCAGGAAATTTCTACGCCACAGATTATGGATAAGAAACTTTGGCAGATTTCTGGGCACTGGGAGAAATATAAGGATAATAATTTTGTAACAGAATATGAAAAGAGAAATTTTTTAGTTAAACCAATGAATTGTCCTGGGGGGATGTTAGTCTACAGAAATAGTCCGAAAAGTTACAAAGATTTGCCTTTGAGAGTTGGAGAGATTGGTGTTGTTCACAGAGTTGAACTTTCTGGAGTTCTTGCTGGTTTGTTTAGAGTTATACAATTTACTCAAGATGACGCGCACATTTTTTGTAATGAAGAACAAATTGAAGACGAGATTTTTAGAATTATGGATTTAGTTAATTTATTTTACAAGAAATTTAATTTAGAATTTGATCATGTTGAACTTTCGACGCGTCCTGAAAAAAGGATTGGTGATGATAAAATGTGGGACAAAGCAGAAAAAGTTTTAGAAGATTCTTTGAAGAAAAAGAAAATGAAATATCAAATTAACAAAGGTGACGGCGCGTTTTACGGACCGAAGATTGATTTTCATGTTAAAGATTCTTTAGGTAGAACTTGGCAATTGTCGACGATTCAGTGTGA
>Ga0265297_10009690_pt1 | contig 12333 bp, 11 predicted proteins | sample Munlanlwell13791_FD_192502 | JGI IMG/M metagenome (GOLD analysis project Ga0265297, IMG submission 192502) | Leachate microbial communities from a municipal landfill in Southern Ontario, Canada - Leachate well 137-91 | ecosystem: Engineered > Solid waste > Landfill > Unclassified | place...
CGGCCGGGACCGCATCCCGCAGGTCGCCTTGTATTGATATATTCTCCACATAAACTTCCTCGCCAGACATCCGGACGCTGATGTAGCGGGTCTTCTTAACCGCTTGCTCGATAACTCTTGCCATACGCCCACCTCCCTTTTGGGGTCAAGTAGGCCATATGTTCGAGCGGTTGGCAAGGCATATAATAAGAGTGATCAAAATACGCCCCGGATTAAGCTTCCGCACTTTTAATGGACATTTTCATGTCCATCCATGTCCATCAAAATGCCCTTTTTCGGCCTTCCCGGGAACACCTAAAACACCCCTAAAATCGCCTGTTCTCCGTCGCTGGACACTTATTTTAGCCAGTTTGACCACTTATTCCCAAACTCCAAAAGTGATGGACATGGACATCGATTTTTTTGACCACTATCACTGGCTCCCCGCGCCTCGCCCGACCCTCACCCGACACCCCCTTCCGAGGACCCTGAACCACCTCCAAGCATAAAAAAACCCTATGACTATGCCACCTCAGCACAATCATAGGGCCTTAACGATAAAACTTGGCTGTGCTAAGGCTGATGAATACCCCTATGACGTCTCCGGGACTCAAGAATTCCCCAGAGCAGGATAAAGGCACCCCCGATCGCAATAACCCAACCCAGACAAACAATGAAAAAGTTCTCGGCAAAAAGCTTGATTGCCGCCAAACCAAAAATCCACGCTGATAAAGCCGTCCGAATATAGGCTAACATCGTACGCTCATTGGCCAGCATTGTCCGTAATTTGTCTGAATCAGTCATACCGACTTATCTCCTGCCGTTACATTTCACTAAAAAGTCACAACCTTATCGCTTTCTTTGACAATATCGTACATATCCTTCATTGTGCTGATTGGGCACATTTCGGAACCTTCCTGCTCCCTGCTTTTGATACAGCTTCCGCAGGCATAGATCTTGCCACCGGACTGCATGAATTTCTCAGCCTGCTCAACGGTATTGAACTTATCCGTGCCGATCTTCTGATATTCAACACCTTTGCCCATGAAAAACACCTTAACCTCATCACCCTGCCCAAGGGCAAAATTGCCGTAACGCAAAGCGTTCCAGCATGTCTCAGCGTCATTACTCGCAATAACAATTCCTATTTTCATTATACCTGCTCCTTTTTCATTTCTGACGGATTAGGCGTCTTTAACACCAAAAACGTGGCATTATCAGTGCCGACATTCTTGATTGTCATCGGCGTCTGATAGGTAACCGGCAACAGATCGCCTTCTTTTACCTCATGGGCAACACCGTTGAGATTTACGGTTAGTAAACCCCGCATAACCAGCAGATGAACGTTTGAATTCGCGTTATGCTCAGGAACGGTCTGCCCGGGCTTCAACGCTATCTGCATCACAAGCAGATGTTTCTCATCTACAACTTTTCGGTTGCCCATTTTGTCATCGTTATAGGGAATATTCTCCAGCACATTCATATTTTTACGCCTCCTAACGACCGGCCATCATAGCCAGAACATCTTCTTCAACAGTGCCGATCGGTTTAATATTAAATTTCTCAACCAATACCTTCGCGACGTTCGGTGATATAAACGCGGGAAGAGTCGGCCCCAAACGAATGCCTTTGACTCCAAGGTATAGCAAGGCTAAAAGAACCGCGACAGCCTTCTGCTCATACCACGCGATATCAAACGATAAAGGAAGCTCGTTTATATCCTTCAAGCCAAATACCTCCTTTAATTTTAACGCGATAACAGCGAGCGAATAGGAATCGTTACATTGCCCTGCGTCTAAAACCCGAGGGATCCCGTTAATATCGCCCAGAGGCAATTTGTTGTAACGATACTTAGCACATCCCGCCGTTAAAATGACCGTATCTTTAGGAAGTTTTTCCGCGACTTCGGTAAAATAACTTCTTGTTTTCTGCCGCCCGTCGCATCCAGCCATAACTATAAACCGCTTTATAGCTCCTGATTTAACGGCATCAACAACCTTATCAGCTAAGGCGATAACCTGATTATGCGCGAATCCGCCTACTATTTCGCCGGTTTCAATCTCCTGAGGCGGCGGACATTTCTTGGCCAGATCAATAAGCCCGCTAAAATCTTTTTTCCCGCCTTCCAGCCTGTCAGGAATATGCGCCACGCCCGGATAGCCAGTCATACCGGTTGTAAAAATTCTATCTTTATACGAATCTTTCAACGGAATAATGCAGTTTGTTGTCATCAAAATAGGACCGTTAAACGTCTCGAAATCCTTATTCTGATGCCACTATGACCCGCCGTAATTGCCGACAAAATGTTTATATTTCTTAAAGGCCGGATAATAATTAGCCGGTAGCATTTCGCCGTGGGTATACACATCAACACCGGTTCCTTCAGTTTGCTTCAACAGTTCTTCCATGTCCTTGAGATCATGGCCTGAGATAAGAATGCCGGGGTTCTTTCGTACGCCAAGATTAACTTTGGTGATCTCCGGATTGCCATACGACTCAGTATTTGCTTTGTCCAGCAACGCCATTGCCTTAACCGCTACCTCTCCGGTCTCTAAAACAAGAGCGGTAAGCTCATCAGCCGACAAATCTTTTGTGATTGCCGCAAGGCCCTTATATAAAAACTTAAACACCTCATCATCATAAAAACCCAAAACAGCCGCATGATCGGCATAGGCCGCGATTCCTTTAAGTCCAAAAAGCATCAAAGACTTTAACGAACGAACATCTTCGTTGTTGCTGTAAGAAAGAGGGCTTACCTGCAATGCCTTCTGAATAAAATCCTCTTTCGTCTGAGCTGACCAGATCGCCGAATCGTGCAAGTTACCGGTAATCTGTGCTTGAGCCTTAACCTCGTCTCGCAACTTAATCGCCTTCTTTATAAGACCAGTTATCCTGTCTTCATCAAAATTCGCGTTGGTTATCGTCGCAAAAAGGGCCTGACAGGTAAACACTCCATATTTTTTATCCAGCGCGCCTGCCTTTTCCGCATAGATTGAAAGCCCCTGTAAAACGTAGATCAATAAATCCATTAAATCTGACGCTCTCTCGTCTTTACCACAGACACCTTTAATGGTGCATCCGGTGTTTTTTGCGGTCTCCTGACATTGAAAACAAAACATTCCCATAACATTCCTCCTTTTGGTTTTTAAAACTTATCTACCTTTTATCATATTTTTCCCTTATGAAAAATCGTATAAACGCATGGAATCACAAATAGCGTCAATAACATAGAAATCGACAACCCGCCGACAACAGTAACGGCCAAAGGTTTAAGCATCTCAAGTCCCTCGCCCCACCCGAAAACAAGCGGTAGAAGCCCGATAATAGTCGTTAAACTAGTCATGAGAATCGGCCTGACTCTTAACGAAGCGGCTTCAATAACCGCATCATAAACCGAAAGCTGTTTTTCTTTACGGAGTTGATTAATATACTCGACTAACACGATCGCGTTATTAACGACTATCCCGACCAATAAGATAAGCCCGAGAAAGACTGTTGCCCCAAATGGCGTCCTTGTAATAAATAGCAGAAGAAACGCGCCGATTAACGCCAACGGCAATGTAACCATAATGATAACCGGGTCGATCAATGAGTCATACTGAACCGCCATAACTACGAACAAAAGAAAAACCGCCAGCGCGATAACAATAAGCAACTGGGCATTGGATTCCCTTGCCGATTCTTCCTCTCCGCCGTATTCCAAATAATAACCGGCAGGCAAAGTAAGCGTGCTCAACCGCTTCTTTATTTCATCGGTGATCTTTCCGACATTTTTACCAACCGCGTCGCCGGTAACTCCGATCAATCTCACCTGATCTTCCCTGTCGATCTGCACAGGCCCTTCGGATATCTCAACGTTTGCCACCTCTTTTAGCTTAACCTCAACACCGGTCGGAGGGAAAATAAGAGAATTCTCAACAGCCTCTTTACTGCTGACGACAAGCGGATCAGCTAACACCCGGATATCATAGTCGACATTACGCTCCTTATCCGTAAATTGTGTGCTAACCAAGCCGTCCACAGACGTTCGCACCACATCCGACAGATCTCTGGCGGTAAGGTTAAAGTCATTCAATTTTTCCCTGTCTACGAAAATATGTATTTCCGGCCTTGAAAAATCAACCGACATGTCAAGATTTCCTAATCCTTCCGCATCTTTTATCTTGTCTTGTATCTCCTTGGCTATCTCAAAAAGTTTGTCCAAATTGTATCCTCTTATGCGGATGTCAATATCGGACGTCGATGTCGTCTTGATCCCGCGCAGAGGCGTGCGCATCACTTTAATTTTTGTTCCCTTAAAAGAATTCTCCTTCAATTGCTGTTGCAGTTTCTTGATGACAGCCGCAGTAGGAAGCGGACGCTTTGATTTCTCGACAAGCTCCACTGCGATATCGGATTCATTTGTTTTCTCATAAACATTTCTTTTCTGCCAATACCCGCCCACCATTGATGAAACATTTTGAACACCGGGCAAGACATTGATCATGCCTTCAAGTTTTTTGACAACCACGTCCGTCTTTTCTAACGCCGAGCCAACCGGTAGCTTAACTTTAATTGTTATCTTGCCGTCATCAATCTGTGGTAAGAATTCCCTGCCGAGGCCGCGTGCCAAAAAAAGACTTGCTACAAATAAAATAACAACTCCCAGTATCACTATGCCCCTATGCCATAGCACCCCTTTAAGCATACTTTTATATGCCTCGGTGCCTTTGCCTATGACTTTCTTGGCAAAATTGTCATCATCAGCCTCTTTCTTATTCTTGAATAAATGCGCGGACAGACACGGCACAACCGTCAAGCTCACAAAAAGGGAAATAACGAACGCTACCGTAACCGTGATAACCATGTCACGAAAGAGTAACGAAGCTATCCCTTTGATGAAAAAGAAAGGAACGATCGCCGCGAGATTCGTAAGCGTCGAGGCAATAAGCGCACTGGTTACCTCCTTACTCCCGATATGAGCCGCTTCCAGCGGATTCGCCGCATCGCTCTGGTGGCGCGTGATATTTTCAAGCATAACAATAGAATTATCCACAAGCATACCCACCGCCAGCACAAGCCCGCCGAGCGAGAAAATATTCAAGGTAACATCCAAAAGGCCCATAAGAATGAACGTTCCCAAAATACTTACCGGGATAGCCACGGCGATAACAAGAGTTCTCTTCATATTATGCAAAAAGAACCATATGGTTAACATCGCGAGAATTCCACCCACAACCGCCGATGAACCGACATTTTTAATGGAATTCTCTATGTAATAAGACTGGCTGGACGCCACCGCGTAATTGACATCATCGGGGATGATCTTCTTCTTTAACAATTCTTTGGCGCGCTTGTTTATCTTTGAAACAACCTCAACAGTATTGGCATTGGGCTGTTTTAAGAAGCTCATTGTAACGCAAGGTTTTCCGTTAAAACGCGTGATGATCCTCTGTTCCTCATAAGAATCAGCAACCTGCGCGACATCCTTGATCTTAATAAAACGCCCCTCGCGATTAGCGACAATAATATTCCCTATGTCAACGGCATCTTTGAATTTCGCCAGAAGACGGACGCTATATTCTTTTTTGGTGTCGGATATTCTTCCTGCGGGTAACTCAACATTCTCTAGCCGTAAAAGATCCAACATTTTTCCTGTCGAAAGCTCATACTTTTGGACTTTCTCCTGATCAAACACGATCTGAATCTCACGTACCCTGCCGCCTGAAGTAACGACCGCTCCCAAGCCGGGAATACCGAGAAAATAATTACTTAGATCGTTTTCCGCCCAGTCACGCAAAGCGCGTTCGTCTTTAGTTTCTGAGGAAAGCGCGATATCAAGGATGGGCAGTTGAGAAGGGTCCGCTTTGTAAATTTTCGGCTCATCAGCATCTGGTGGCAATTCATTCCTAACCAAATCAAGTTTCGCGCGGGTGTCGGCAAGCGCCACGTCCATATCCTTGCCGAATTCAAAATAAACTTCTATGGATGCGTTGCCTTCTATAGCGGAAGAAATAACCTGAATGGCGTCTTCAGTTGTGGCAACGCTTCCCTCGACCTTCTTTAATATATTTTCCTCTATCTCTTCGGGGCTGGCTCCCTTCCAATCAATAATGATACGCACCATGGGATACGTGATCCGTGGAAGAAGGTCTACCGCGAGCCCTCGCAAAAAGAAAACGCCAAGCACGACGACCATCAACGTAAGAACTAAAACGCCGACCGGTCTTTTTATAGAAATATCACTTAATGTCATAACCCTTCCCTGCTATTTTTTCTATCTCAGCCTTGGCAAGCCGCATATCAAGCATGGATGAAGCCAACCTCACCTGAGCCAGCGAAAATGCCCTTTGCGCGTCCAGAAGCTCAACACTGGTTACCAATGCATCCCGGTATCGGCTTTGAAATAAATCTAAACTACGCTTGGCTTTTTCAAAACTCGTATCAGCAATCTCAAAATTTTTACGCGCTGAATCATATTTCAAACGCGCGGATTCTAACTCCAGCCCTATCTGCTGACTCAACAAATTCTCATATGAGGACAACTCATCTTTATACGCTTTTGCCTGTTTAACCTCCGCTCTTGTCTTTCCCCAATCCCATATATTAAAATCAATGGCCACCCCGGCAATCCAATCTGTTTGCCCATCCTGCGACCAATCTCCCCACTCGTAACCATAACTATAACGGGCGTTTAATTGAGGATAGAAGCCGCTTTTCGCGATCTTGATCTGCTCATCCGCTTCTTTCACTTCTTTGGATAATTTCAAAATCTCATAATTATCAGCCACATCAACAGACATCGCATCTGGGATAGAATAATCATCTTTCAAATCTTGAACCTCAATAGTGCCGTTTGAATCCAATCCCATAGCGTTAAGAAGCGCCTTGTGGGCGATCTTAAGGCCGTCCTGAGCGGTGATCAGCTCCTGCCTTACCTCATTTACCTGCACCTCTAAACGCAAAAGCGTTTCTTCTCTGGGAACTTTCGTTCTTTTATTTAGATCAATAGCTGTGCTGTAAGATGACTCGACATATTTAAGGAGATCTTCTTTGCTCCTCATTATGTCCCGGGCAAAAATTAATTTGTAATAGGCGGCTTTTACACCGTAAATCACATCCTCTTTTGCCGCGAGATACCCTTGCTGGGCCGCGTCAACGCCGTAACGCGCTGATTGCTTTTGAGAAGTAATTTTACCACCGGTAAAAAGCGGCTGGGTTACCACGACATCCGCCTGATAGTCATCATTAGACCCCCCAAGATACCGTTGTTTGACCTGCGGAACATACGACAACCGATCGTAACTTGCCACGGCATCAACTTGAGGAAGGTACTCGGCGGTAACTGAGCGCAATTTTTCCTTCTTCTGATCTATCTTGTAGGTGTAAATGCTTACTTTAGGGTGGCTCTTTAATGCCTGCGATATACAATCGTCTAAAGAATAAACCTTCTGCTCTGAAAGACCATCGTTTGCGAAGACCGTACCGGCACATGCCAATGAAAACACAAACGCTAAAATAAATCGATTAATACTCATCATTTCTTTCCTTTAAACCGTTCCTTGTACAGCTTGAGGAACTTTTCTAACGCCTGCTTGCGAAGGCCGATCCCATCCGCCCACGCATGGAGCAAAGCCAGCCCTTTGGGGGTCAATTCATAGGTTCTTTTGGCGGGCCCTGCGCTTTTCGTGTCCCATTTTGAAATAACGCACTTTTCCTTTTCCAATGAACGAAGCGTTCGGTAAACCATCGCCGGATCAGCTTTTGATCTCTGAAAACCAATTTGATCCAGTTTATCCATCAATTCGTATCCGTAGGAAGGCTGTTGCGACAAAAAAAACAAAAGACAGGGCTCAACAAAACGCGTCATTTTGCCGCTTGGACATTCGCATTCTTTAAGTTTATATTCTTTTGCTAACTGTCTTCCCTCAAACATATTGTTTCTCCTAGTTTGCTTCTAACCATATACATCTATATGTAATTTGCATATATTATAACAAATATCGTCACTTTGTCAAACAAACTTATCGCATGAGAAAAGGAATTCGCTTATAACTATTTGGGCAGGATTTTCTTACAACACAACCAGGGAAGTTTTAGCCAAATAGAATCCGGGGGCGTCGAAGTTCGATACTGCTTTGATGCGTCATGCTTGGCAAGATGCAAAACATTATTATTCGCCTACTAAAGCCTCCGCCAAGTCAGCCATGCTGTGTCTATAGGGTAGACATCGGCCATCCGAAACTGCGTATGTAAACCAATTTGAGATCCCGCTTCATGATATGCTATACCTCTTACAAAAATAGTTTATACTTACCTTCCTAATTATTAAATGAACCTCAAATTTTCCATGCCGGCAAGGACCTTCCCCTCCTGCAGAACATATGTTTCGACTGCCGGAGTGCACCCGCATTCTTCACATATTTCTTTGTCATATATGCCCTCTCGGCAGCAGCACGGACCGATCTGGCCCCGGTTGCTGACAATGCTTGCCCAGATGGGCCTGTCCCAATCCTTAGACCGCATCGCTCTTAATCCGTCAAACGTATTGAATATCCTAACAGGATGCTTTCTTTTTATTTTTAACAAACGGCCCAAAACCCGGTCCTTCTCTTCGGCAGTGAGCTTCAAGTCCGGGTCCGAACCTTTATAAGGGGTAAAAATATGAAATAAGATACCGCGTATATTCCTTATTTTCAATATCTCTTCGGCGGCTTCTTCGAATATATCATGATTTTCACGGCTGATGGTGAAATTTATATATATACTTCCGTGCCGGCTCTGTTCTATGTTCCGCACCACCCGTTCATACACATCCCCCCTCAAGTTCGTATGCTGTAAGCTGAAACCGTCGAGGCTGACCCACAGATAATCCGCCGATGACCGCAGGTCATAAGTCCCGTTCGTGCAGATAACTACGCGGAAGAATCCTACCGTTTTTGCAAATCGGACGATGTCTTCTACCGTATATTCCTTATCGGCCCAAACGTATGGCTCCCCGCCTGTAATGACCAGGACCCTGGACCCGAGGTCATATAATTTTCGGACATCTCCAGTAACCTCCCGGAAGCTTCTTGCCGGGTATCCCAGCCCGGATACGGTGCAATGTTTACATTTTAAATTACATTGATCGGTCAGAATAAGAGAACTGTTAAGAGGTATTTTCCGGTTCCTTATGCGGCACAGATAGTACCACTTCGCATAATAAGCAAGCTTGTTCAACATTATAACCTTATTCTTTCGGGCCAGGGGTCGGCTAATCCCGCGGTCCAAACCCTATTCACGTAATTGAGCGCGAAATAATTTTGCAATAAGTGTATCCAGAAAGCGCCCCGCTCGTTCAATATCCTGGATCGAGCCCCGTCCAACCTAAGCATGCCCATCTTCTCGACCGTCCACAGCATCCTGCCGAAATCCTCGTCAATACCGTTGTTGAAACGGCTATGGTAACGCACCGCATTTATCTCCGTTTCGTAAAAACGCCAGTAAAGCCAGAAAAGCTTTTCCATCCTTTCGGTGATATCCATCTTGATCGCCGTCGGACGCCGGTATGCCGCTTTGTCCATATATTCTTTTGTCGAGAATGTATTGAAATAAAACCCTTTCCCCGTATAACTACCGGCTCCTACCCCCAATCCCAGATAGTGGTCACGGGTCACCGATGAATAATTGTGCCTATTTTCGTTCTTTGTGAATGACCAAACGGATGTTTGCTTATAACCGCACTTTTGAAAATAACCGGTCATTTCATAATACATTTTCCTGCGTACAAAAACATCGGGCATTTTGAGCCTCTTGAGCCTCATGAACCGCCCAACAGAAGAATACGGGAAAGTAAAGAGCGGGTAACATGTCACCTGGTGAGGCGACCATTGCATAAGCTTACCCAGGTCTTCCATGAATTCACGCAGCGTTTGACCGGGAAAAGCGAAGATCATATCGGCGTTGACCAGGCTTAGGCCCGACTCCATCAATTCGCTAAGCGCTTTTCCTGCGTCTTCCGCTTCATAATTCCGCCCTAACAACGCCAGATATCCGGGATTGAAACTTTGGACGCCCAGGCTTATGTAATCGATGCCCAACTTTTTCAATTCATCGATCTTGGAACAGGATATATCGCTGGGGGTCGTTTCAATAGCGATCGGCCCGCTTGGTGTGACTATTTGTCTCAAGTGCTTTAGCAAATCGCCGACCAAACTTAGATCTAACGTCGGGGTACCTCCGCCGATGTACAAGGAACCGACGGGCTTATCCTTTAGCAGGTCCGCATAATGCCCCAGTTCCGAAACTAAAGCATCCCGGTAAAGCTTCGATGAATTCAGATCGAATGGTTGGGTTATATAGGGGCAATACCGGCATGAACCTTTACAAAAAGGTATATGGACATAAAGGTCTATTGCCCGGCAATTTGAATAATCCTTGTCATCCCGGGAACATCTATTAAAAACATATCGGTCTGTCTTTTCCGATAGCAAACCTCGAATAAATTTAGTCCACACTATAAATAATCCCGATCTCCGTTTATTTTTTCCTTATCTCTTCTTCCACTTCTCCCGCTCCCTCATCGTAGAATTTCTGCTCATCGGGAGCCAGTTCCTTTAACAACCTCAGGAACTCCCCGGCATGCACCCTCTCCTCATCCGCGATATCCTTGAGGACTTCCTGTGCAAGTTTATCGTCGGTGGATTCCGCAAGCTGCATGTACAGTTGGATGGCCTCGTATTCCGCCGCGACCATGAAACGTATGGCCCTTATCAGTTCTGCCTTGGTCAATTTCCTGTCCTTTGCCAATCCCGATAACGCTGTCCCGAATTCCGGCATGTCGACCTCCTTTTTAATTTTGCGCGCGGACTCTCCTGACAATTACCTCCCCGATAACAACAACGGCCGCTATCCCGATCAATACAGGTAAAGCCGTTCTCGCGAAATCCTGCCCCGGCTGGAAGGTCAGGATCAAAATGGCGAACAATACGAATATCTCGGCCATTACGGCCAAGAGCACCGCAAACCATCCCGGCCCCGGCACCCGGTACGGCCTGGGAACATCCTTATCCCTGAGCCTTAATATAATAAATGCCGGGAATAACATCAGGTACGAAAATAATTGCGCGATAAGGCTGAACGAGACCGTATGCCAAAAGAGTTCGGACGCGTTCCTGGCTATGAACCCGTAGATAATAAGGACCACGGTCGATATCACTCCGGAGACGACCGACGCTCCGACCGGTACCATCTCCCTATTGGTCTTACCGAGTATTGCCGGTAATTCACCGTTCTTCGCGGACTCGGCTACGGTCCTGTTCTGGCCCAAAGTCCACGCAACGATACCCGAAAATAACGCCGCCGATATGAGCGAGCCCGCTGCGACAGTTACGATATGTTTCATCCAGTGGCCGTCCAACGCTACCATGAATAACTGAAGTATACCGCTCGCGATATTTATCTCCTTGACCGGTATGACGACCAACACGGCGAACGTGGTTATCAAATACAGCGCGGCTATCACCAGGGCGGACAAGATCAAGGCCCTTGGTATGTCGCGAGCGGGGTGCTTCATCTCCCCCGCCGCCGCGGATACAAGTTCGCATCCGAGGATATTATAGATTATCACGGGAATGAATACGATGGCCGCGCCAAGGTTAGGCAGCATGTCCGCGAACCCGATCTCATTTGCGAATTGTCCGCAACCGCGGAAATACGCTATGGAAGCGCATATCATGCCGACGACTACCGCGAACTGCGCGATAGAGCCTATGTTAGGTATCCATTTCGATACCTTAAGCGGGCAAAGGTTTATCCCGACCGCCGCCCATACAAGAACGATCCCGATAGCTATCTGCTGCCGGAGCCCGAGACCGGGGAAGAACATGTGCCCGAGGATCTCGGCGATGGCTATGTATATCGCGGGCAGCCAGACGGGCAGGGATATCCAATAAAACCATATGCCTCTGGCGGCCCATTTATTCCCGAATGCCCGCTTGATCCAAACATACATACCCCCCTGCTCGGGATAGGCCGACCCCAATTCCGCGGATATCAGCCCCGAAGGCAGGAAATAACAGGCTATACCTATAAGCCACCATGATAAAGCCGAAGGCCCGATCGCCGCCGACGCCGATATCGCTTCGAGGCCAAATATCGAACAGAAGACGAAAAGCGTGATGTCCCTAAACCCTAATACTCTCTTCTTTTCCATCGGCAACTATTCTATCACAATACATTCATTTAGCCATCGTCAAGATATACACTATCTCAACGAAATAAAGGATAAGAAAAAAACCCATGATCGCTTTCTCCGATAACCGTAATGACCTAATATACCTGATGAACATCCGCCCGCCTCCTCATAAAAGATCCCGCCCGGCCACCCGGCCT
>Ga0265297_10009692_pt1 | contig 12330 bp, 8 predicted proteins | sample Munlanlwell13791_FD_192502 | JGI IMG/M metagenome (GOLD analysis project Ga0265297, IMG submission 192502) | Leachate microbial communities from a municipal landfill in Southern Ontario, Canada - Leachate well 137-91 | ecosystem: Engineered > Solid waste > Landfill > Unclassified | place...
CTTTTTAAGGATAATTCTCTGACCCGTAAATATAAAGTACTGGGATTTGTTTTTATTCGGGGAATAATGTCCCTTATCGAAAGTATGACTCTGGGTTTTAAAGCTATAAGTTTTTCGGTTAATGAAGCCACGGGATCGGAGATAAAATTCTCCAAAAAAGAAATGACCATATCAATAATAATCGCAGTGGTATTTGCAGTAGGCGTTTTTTTTATACTTCCCACGGTAATAGGACGAACATTTTCCGGATATATTTCCAATGTAATAGCCTATAATATTCTGGAGGGACTTATCAGGATTGTATTCTTTCTGGTATATATTATTGCAGTGTCACAGCTAAGGGATATAAAAAGACTTTTCCAATATCACGGTGCGGAACATAAAACCATTCAGGCTTACGAAAATAATGAAGAATTGAAATCCGAAAATGTCAAAAAGTACAGTACCAAACATGTAAGATGCGGAACGAGTTTTTTATTTATTGTAATGGTAGTAGCCATATTTGTATTTGCATTTTTGGGTAAACAGCCGGTAATATGGCGGATTATTTCAAGGATACTTTTAATACCTGTGATTGCTGGTATTTCATATGAATTTATAAGGATTGCGGGTAAATTCAGCAAGTATAGGATAGTCAATATACTTTTTTACCCGGGCCTCTTACTGCAAAAAATCACTACGAGAGAACCTGATATCGATCAAATAGAAGTGGCAATAAGCTCATTTAAAAAAGTTATGGAAGCCGAAAAAACGTTAGAATCTGGTTAATATGTCAGCAATACTGGATAAATTAAAATTATACGAGGACAACTATAAAAAACTTTCCGAAAAGCTTTCAAATCCCGGTATCTCTAATAATCCGGAAAAACTGAGAGAATATGGGAAAAAGATAGCAGAGATTGAAGAAATCGTAAATATTACAATCAAATACAGGGAAATTCTTTCTTCTATCAACGAGGCAGAAGAAATGCTTAAGGCCGAGAAGGAAGAGGATATGAAGACTTTTCTCAGGGATGAACTTAAGGAAAACATTGATAAAAAACAAAAACTTGAAAAAAAAATAAAATCGCTTCTGACCCCCAAAGATCCCAATGATAAAAAAAATGTCATAATTGAAATAAGAGCAGGTGCAGGGGGAGATGAAGCGGCATTGTTTGCGGAAGTCCTTTATAGATTATATACAAGATATGCAGAGAGCCGAAAATGGAAGTATTCTGTCTTGAGTTCCAGCGGTCTGGGTATCGGAGGATTCAAAGAAATTATATTCGAGATCGAAGGAGAAGGAGCCTACGGAACCATGAAGTATGAATCCGGAGTGCACAGAGTCCAGAGAGTTCCGGCTACTGAATCCCAGGGAAGGATACATACTTCAACGGCTACTGTGGCCGTGCTTCCACAGGCCGAAGAAGTGGATATTAAAATAGATCCAAATGATCTGAGGGTAGACGTCTTTCGTTCCAGCGGACCGGGGGGACAATCGGTAAACACTACGGATTCGGCAGTCAGGATAACCCATGTTCCTACCAGTATGGTAGTAACATGCCAGGATGAAAAATCGCAGCAGAAAAATAAAGAAAAAGCTTTAAAGATTTTAAGAGCAAGACTCAAAGAAGCCGAAGAAGAGAAACAGATGAACGAACAAACCGAAAAAAGAAGACTTCAGATAGGAACAGGGGATAGAAGCGAAAGGATAAGAACCTATAATTATCCTCAGGGCAGGGTGACCGACCACCGGATAAATCTTACCCTGTATAAACTTGATGAAATACTGGAAGGCGATCTTGATCAACTGGCAGATTCTTTGAAAAGCGCCGATAACGAAAAGAAAATGGAAAAGATAGGGGCCTAGGTTACTTGCAAATATGGAACGTAAAAAGTATTTTAGACTGGGCTATAAATTATTTTAAAAATAAAGAGATTCCTCACCCAAGGTTGTCTGCAGAGCTGCTTCTCAGTTCAGTTCTTAAACTTACCAGAATAAACTTATATTTAAATTATAACCGGGTTCTTAACAAACAGGAACTTGCTTTATATAAAAAGTATATACTTAAAAGACTGCAGCATGTTCCCATTCAATATATCTTAAAAGAAGCATATTTCAGGAAAATAAAACTATATGTGGATACAGGAGTGTTGATACCCAGACCAGAAACCGAACTTATCATAGATAAGGTGTTCCAGCTCTTAAAAGATAATCCGGCAATGGGGAAAATAAATATTTTAGAAATTGGCACCGGAAGCGGTGCCATTTCTATAAGCATTGCTTATGAGATTTCCGGTGAATTAGGAATACCGGATATATCCTGGCAGGTTATTGCGACCGATAACAATACCGGTGTGCTGGAAATAGCGGAAAAGAATGCCAGAGATATTCTTGATAGTTCTAAATTTGAAAAATTGGAATTTATCGAATGTGACCTGGTGCCGGAAACGGATTCCGATTTTTTTAAGTATTTCGAAAAGAAATTCAACATTATAGTTTCAAATCCTCCTTATATTTCAGAAGAAGATTATAAAAATTTGCCCCGGGAAATAAAAGAATATGAACCAAAATCTGCTCTCCTGGCCGGTGAGACCGGTTTCGAGATATACGAAAAGATCCTTTTCAAAATAAAGCCATACCTGTCCCCTGAATTTTGTTATATTTTATTTGAAACCGATCCCGGGAAAAGTACATCATTAAAAAAAATGTCAGAAGATATCATCAGTCCAAAGACAATTGGGATAGAGAAAGATCACAATCAGAGGGACCGTATTATGATTATCGAGGTATGAATACCGGTGTTTGTTTTTTTAAAATCAAGGTGGTAGGATTTTACTGACTTTTATTTAATAAGGGATTGAAATAAAGGGAAAAAATTGAATCCAGCTTTTATTGCTATAATAATTTTTATACTGACATATGTAGTTATTGCTACAGAGAAGGTAAATAGAACAGTGACTGCATTTGTCGGTGCTTTACTTTTGATCCTTTTTGGTGTTTTTGGTGTAAATGATGCCGTAGGATTCATTGATTGGGAAACCATAGGGCTGTTATTTGGCATGTTTATCATAGTTGCAGCTTTATCAGATGCAGGTTTTTTTACATTTTTAGCTTTGATACTTGCCAGATGGTTAAATTATTCTCCCCGGAAGATTTTTATTTTTTTCCCTATTATAACGGCAATCCTTTCAGCCTTTATGGATAGCGTTACCGTGATGCTTTTTTTTGCCACTCTAACCTATGAGATTTGTAAAATTCTGAAAATAAATGCAGCTACAATAATAATCACCGAGGTGGTCATGGCCAATATAGGAGGATCTGCGACAATGGTCGGTGATCCGCCTAATGTAATCCTGGGTCTTAAACTTGGTTTTTATTTTAATGATTTTTTGGTGCATAATGCACCTATTTCCATACTTGCCGGGGCAGCTGCTCTTCTATACTGTTATCTGGTGAGCCGTAAATCGTTTGTTTCTACCGGGGAAATACCGAAAGAGGAATTAAAAGAGATGGATCCGGCCGAAGCAATCGAGGACAGAAAGCAGCTTAAAGTAGCCCTGGCCGCTTTTGGGACAGCGATTTTCCTTTTAATTACCCACCCCTATATAGAGGAATACCTGCATATCCCGCTTAAGGTTCCTCTTGCTGCTATGATACCTGCTTTTTTTATGCTGGCTGTTCTGGGCAAGAGATCGGAGAAAATCCTGTTGAAGGTAAATTATGAAGTATTATTGTTCTTTATGGGATTATTTATGGTAGTAGGTGCATTGGAATATACGGGAGTAATAGAAATAGCTGCAGGTTATATTACCAATCTTTTCAAGGATAACCATATAGGACTGTTAAGTACACTGCTCTGGGGTTCAGGTCTTAGCAGTGGCGCCATTGATAATGTACCGCTTGCCCTTTCTATGTCGTATATACTGCAGAATATTGTAAAATTTGTAGGTGTTCCTGCATTATCAATAATGGTCTGGGCGACCTCTATGGGCCTGGATATAGGTGGTAATTTTACTCCCATCGGAGCTTCGGCGAATGTCGTAGCATATACCACAATGGAAAAAAGAGGTCAATCGATAGGATGGAAGAAGTGGCTTAAACTTGCGGTACCGGCCACACTAATTGCACTGGTAATTTCCAATATAGGAATTTTTATTAAATATATTACAGGATTTTTCTAATCATCACCCTGCGACCTATATCAGCTAGTCTGAAAGTTAATAATGTTTGAAAAAAAAACAAAAATCGTTATAATAGGTTTTTGCGGTTAAGAAAGTCAGTCGGAGATTTCATAATATCGCTCGGACGCGGGGTGGAGCAGCCTGGTAGCTCGTCGGGCTCATAACCCGAAGGTCATAGGTTCAAATCCTATCCCCGCTACCAAAAATTAGAACTTTTATAGATAAAATAAGAGAGATAGCTCTATATTTTTAAGTAAGTGTAAATACTGAGGTTAAGATATTTAAATTCTTAGTATTCTTACAACAGTCCTATTGATAGATGATTTACCAAGTAGTCCTGTTCCATTTTAATCTGATTACCTATTAGTATAATTATTTTTTATATAACAAATATCATATAGCACTAAAAAATGCAGGATATTTAGTTATAATTTTTAGCATGCTAATAATAAATACAGGGAGAAATATGGTTATGAAAAAAATATTACTTATTATATTTACAGTAGTTATTATACTTGTATTATCTGCTTGTTCTACTAATAAGGCAGAAACTAATCAGGAATTAACTGAAGGCGATGCTGGAAAGCAGAAAGTTGAACAAACAACCGAAGACGATTCCGAAGAACAGGAAGCTGAAGAAAATATAGAAAAAGAATATATAATTAATATATCTACACCTGCCCCATCTCTTGAAAACAATAAATTGGGAGAAGAAGGAGAACAGACAATAAGGGTATTTCTTCCTCCATCTTATTATAATTCAGATAAAAAGTATCCTGTTCTGTATTATCTTCATGGATTTAGCGAGTCCTGTAATAGTTTGAATAGTTTTTATCGTTCTATTAAGAATCGAATGGAAAGCAGTGAATTAAAAGAATTCATTATAGTATGTCCTACAGGGAGAACAAAACTTGGAGGCAGTTTCTATGTTAATTCCCCTATTACCGGAGATTGGGAAGATCATATAGTGAAGGATGTTGTTGGCTATGTCGACAGTAATTTTAAAACAATTGCAGACTCTAAATCAAGAGGAATAGCCGGTTTCTCTATGGGTGGATTTGGTTCCATAAATCTTGCCTTGAGGCACCCTGATGTATTCTCATGTTTATATTCTTTTGCGCCGGGATTATTTGATGAAAATGGTCTGGAAAAGGCATTTGAAAATAATGACTGGGACAGTGGTTTTAAAAATGCTTATGGTGCCGCCTTTTCACCTGATACTGACCTTCCGGAACCTTATGCTGAAATACCGGCGTTTGATGGAAGTAGGGGGGATAATGAAATCATAGCTAACTGGGAAAATGGATTTGGAAATCTTGAAAGCAAACTGAATGATTATATGGATAAGAATATTGAACTAAAGGCAATATATATAGGGTATGGTAAAAATGATAGGTATGTATGGATACCCGAAGGCTGCAGATACTTTTCTAAGATATTGGATGATAATGGAATTAACCATAAATTGGTGGAACTTGAAGGCGGACATGGTATTAATAACATGATAGTACTGGAGAATATGCTTCCTTTTTTTGCAGGTAACTTTTAAAGTGTTTTAAAATAAAGTTATCTAAGATTTAAACTTTGAAATTAAATGAAGAAGTCTCTGTTTAACCCAGTTGGGATCACGTTTGATAGGGGAAATTGAATTCCAGATCTGGTTAAAGCTGTAGAAATAGGAGTTTACCGCGGTTACCTCGCGTGTTACAAGAGAAAAAGCAGGTCGTTTTTTAAGGGCCATAGTATTAAAAATTGTGACGGTATTTTTTTTCACCCATATATCTATATTTTCCAGACATGGGTGAGGCGGTCCTTCGGAAAGGCCGATTTTTAAGTTTGGTATTTTATCCATATCCAATATTATTTCTTCTATACATAGAATCAGAATGTCCCTTGTGATCTTAAGATCCTTGCCTATGAATAAAGATGATTCATTCAGGAAAATACGACCGGATTCAAGGATCTGTTCAAGTTTGTTGATATCATATATATACCTGTGACAATTATCCGGGAGGGTACCGTGGAACTCATTCTTTATTGCTGACTGGTATCCCAGGTATAGTTTGATTTCAGTATTACTGAAGTTGTTTTCCGCCATAATGCTGCGGAACAGTTCACCGGAAATAATGGCAATGGAAGGCGGCAGAGTTGAAAAATAACTATCCTCTTCTTCTTTGAGGGATTTAGTGATTAAATTTACAATTTTTCTATTATCATTATGAAATAATTTCTCGAACATAGGGGTACAGCTGGTTAGAAGACTCTGGATGGCAAACTGGCATTTACTGAGTGATATTGGATCAAAAAGCAGGTAAGTGTAAAGAATCTTGGTGGTTATTTCAGCCGTAATGCCAAAAATAGCCGCAACATTTTTCAATAAAAACATCGTAAACCTTATAGAAGTACTTTCCAGAAATTTAGGATAAAGATAAGGAAAGGTATTCGGACTTATATGAAGCGGCAACCAGCAAAGCAAGGAAAACGCATTTGATTTATATGAACGGTCAAGAGTATGGATGATGTGGATTTTACCGTTTTTGTTCAAAAATTCAAAATTTTTTTTCCTCCAGAGTTTAAGGAATTTCTCGTCTTTATAAAACCACGCATTATCTTCCTGGGAGAATAATAGCATTTCACGCCCCTCAGGTGAAGAAATAGCGATATCCATAAAGTCGATAGATGCCTTCCTACGGCCTTCGTTTTCTTTGAATATGTAAAACTCTGCTCTATATGTATTTTTATCGGTAATTATTTTTAACAAGGATTCGTCTTTTTTAAAGTCGGTATCTCTTTCGGAGAGCCATTGATTCAGGAAAAATGAGATTTCATCCACGGATTCAAGACTGGTATTGGGGTATTCCCGGGAGAGTATTTGTTTTAATCTTTTGTATTGTATATTTGAATCCAGAGCAATAAAGTGTTCAATAATATTTTTAAGATAAGGCGAATGCGGATTCAAAACTCGTTTTCGATTCTTCCATTTGCTTACGAGTGTGTAATGGACATGCAGGATATTTGCCAGTTCTATCTCTGTTATATCAAATTGCCTTAATAGAAAACCAAGCCTTGATAATTGCTTGTTTATCATAAAAAAGCCAGCTTGCTTAATATTATAGAGATTAAAATGATAAACGTAATTTAAGAAAGTGTCAAGATAATGTCAAGTCAGGAAATAAGACAAACGCAGTAAATTGCTTGACTATAAGAGACCCGGGAGTAAAATAGGCTCTCATCTTTCATTAATTTTTTGTTGGTTTTAAAACACTTTCAGTCGACAGGTCTTGAAGCATAATTTATTAAGTTAATTGGGTAACTGGATAATATGCAATATATTGAATTTAAAAATATAAACAAGACATATGTCAGTATAAGAGCTCTTAAGAATATTAGTTTTACTGCCAGAGCGGGAGAAGTTTGTGCATTAGTTGGAGAGAATGGAGCCGGCAAGAGTACACTTCTAAAAATCCTCAGCGGAGACATACAACCAGATAGCGGATCCATTTTTATAGATGGAAAAGAGAAGCATTTTAAATCACCTCAAGAAGCAATCACCAGCGGAATCAGTGTAATATATCAGGAACGTCAAATTGTGCCATTTCTAACTGTAGCTGAGAATGTTTTTATGGAAGAACTTCCAATTAAAAAAAATCAGTTAATCGATTTTAATAAACTAAATAAGTGCACCCAGAAAATTATAGATGATTTTAATCTGCCGATTGATCCCACAGACAGGGTAAATGATATTTCCGTCGCATATCAACAAATGGTAGAAATAATGAAAGCTTACAGGAGGAATTCCCAGATAATTGCTTTTGATGAGCCTACATCGAGTCTTTCGGATTCTGAAATAGATATGCTGTTTAAAGTAATCAGAAAGTTAAAAGAAGAAGGAAAAGTAATAATTTATGTTTCGCACCGCCTTAAAGAGATATTTCAGATCAGTGAAACGGTTGTGGTATTAAAAGATGGTGTATATATAGCAAAAGTAGAAACAACCAAAACCAGTGAACAGGAACTGATCAGATATATGATCGGGCGTGATTTAGGTGATGTTTTTAAATCATTGAGACGGAATAAAAATATTGGTGATGTAATATTGGAAGTAAAAGGAGTTAATTCTGACAGGGTAAGTGACATAAGTTTCAAAATACATGAAGGAGAGATACTCGGATTCGCGGGTCTTGTCGGAGCAGGAAGAACAGAAACAATGAGGGCAATTTTTGGTGCCGATATTTTGAATTCGGGTGAAATATGGATCAATAATAAACATGTACGTATTAAGGATCCTTCAAGTGCAATTGCGGAAGGATTGGGTCTATGTCCCGAGGATAGAAGTTCCGAAGGGGTCATTAAGTCCAGGTCGGTCAAGGAGAATATCAGCATTTCCATTTTAAAGAAAATATGCAGACAGGGTTTTATTGATTTTAAAAGAGAAGAAAATATTATAAAAAATGAAGTCAATAACCTGGGCATCAAGACCCCATCATTGCAGACAGAGATAATAGAACTATCGGGCGGTAATCAGCAAAAAGTTCTTCTTGCGCGCTGGTTAGTTTCAAATGCTAAAATACTTATTCTGGATGAGCCTACCAGGGGAATAGATGTAGGAGCGAAAGTTGAAATATATCAACTGATACTCGATCTTGCAAGTAAAGGATTGGGTATTATATTCATTTCATCGGAATTGTCTGAAATCATTGGTTTAAGTGATAATATCGTTGTTATGCGCGAAGGAAGGATCACCGGGTTTTTAAAGGGAGAAGAAGCAACCGAAGAAAAAATATTAACTCTTGCAATGTTAAAATAAATTAGGGGATAAAAATGAAAAAAATTATCAAGAAAATACAAAAAAACGAACAGGTAAGCTTAATTATCATTTTGATTGCCATAGTATGTGTATTTACAGCGATACAGCCAAATTACTTTTCAGTGCGAAACCTAATTAATATTTTATTCTCAGCTTCAATAGTGGGAATGGTAGCATTTGGCGAAACATTCCTCATAATCGGTGGGCAAATCGACCTTTCGCCCGGGGCAGTAGCAGCATTTTCCGGAGTTCTTGCAGCAATACTTCTTAATGCAGGCGTACCCATGATCCTGACTATTTTTATAGTAATAGCAATGGCGATGTTAATAGGATATTTAATTTCTTTAATGATTAACTTTTTAAAAATGGAACCCTTTATTGTAACGCTGGCTATAATGTCTGTGTTTACCGGATTGGCGTTTATAATCGGTGGAGGAAGATCAATCCCCATAACAAATAAATCATTTATATATTTTGGTGCCGGCGATATATTTGGTATTCCTATTTCTATAGTAATCTTTGCAGTAATATTTGTTATATTTCATATAATACTTACGAGAACACGATTTGGACGTACCGTTTATATGGTTGGCGGAAATGAAGCCGCTTCACGTCTTGCCGGCATAAATCCAAAAAAAATCAAAACCATGCTTTATTTAATAACACCTGTTATGGCCAGTATTGGAGGAATGATACTTGCAGGACGAATGAATTCGGGTCAACCGACTGCCCAGTCTCATTTAATGTTTGGTGCATTGACCGCAGCTATAGTGGGTGGTGTCAGGTTCGGAGGTGGCAAGGGAACACTTTATGGATGTCTTATAGGTGTTTTATTGCTGGAATCTTTTAAAAATGGAATAGCTGTTTTAAATGTCCAGACATTCTGGCAGAACGTTGCCAGCGGTGTACTGTTAATAGTAGCTCTTTCGGCTGATTATGCAAGAACTGCTCGAAATAAATGAGTATAACAAACCTAAAGTAGATTTATAAAAATAAGAAAATTCGGACTAACAAATCCATAACGTGGTCAATAAATTAAGAAAGAAGGTGAAAGCATATAAAAAAAAGAGAAGGTTGGAGAAGAATTTAGTTTATTTATTAATTTCTAAAAGAAAAACAGGAGGTATAAGAAAATGAAAAAGTTATTGGTGAGCATTACGATTATAACATGCCTGGTATTCTTGACCCTGACAGGAGTTGGATGTAAGGAGGAAGCTGCCGCAGAAGAAGAGACAACCGTTGAAGAAACGACAGAGGAAGAAGCAGCAGAAGAAGAAACAGTTGTAGAAGAGGAACTGACCATAGGACTTCTTTCTATGATAATGAGTATAGTCTGGGAACAGGACATGGAAGCCGAATTAAAGGCTTTTGCCAGCGAAAGCAATGCAACAATCCTTACAATGGATGCAAATATGGATCCGGCTCTTCAATTACAGCAACTGGATAACATGATCGGACAGGAAGTTGATGGGGTTGTAGTATTTATTGCTGACCAGGAAATGAGTAAGGCAATTGCTAATAAATGCGAAGAAGCCGATCTAGCACTTATTGCAGAGTCCATTCGCATGATCGATGAAAACGGTAAACTTGTTTGCCCTAATGTGGAATTAGATGGATATGGAATGGGTGTTATTTGTGCAGAATGGATTGCCCAGTATTTGGAAGATAATAATATCACTGATTATGAAACTGTAGGTTTCATTGACCTGGATCAAGCCGATGTTACAAATATCTGGGATCGAGCAAATGGCGTGGAAGATACATTTAAGGAACTAGTGCCCGATTTTCCGGAAGAGAATTTCATCCGTTCGCCTATGGATAGGGAGAAAGCCGGAGCACTGGCAGGATTTGATGCTGCAATGGCAACGATTACTGCCCATCCTGAAATTGATACATGGCTGGTTACCGGACCGAATGATGACCAGGGCGGAGGCGCAGTACGTGCCCTTGAGCAGGTAGGATTGGATGAGAATGCCTGTGTTGTAAGCATGGGTGCAGAAAGTGCAAGAGATGAATGGAAAAAAGAAGAGGATACCTGTTGGAAAGCTGCCTCATTCTTCAGTGCTTATGATTGTGCAAATCTGGTTTGGGAAGGCATGATGCAAATCCTGAGAGAAGGTAAAGATCCGAAGGATGTTTATTCAGAGTTTAAAGAAGAGGGTCAGGATTATGGGCTCGCTACCTTTACAGGTCAGATGGTCACCAAGGCTGACTTCAGAGAAATAATGGGTAAATATGCTGAATAATTGTGATAGACAGGATCATAAGACATTAATATTTATAAAAATGTGTATTTTTACAATGAGGAGGCAGTCTTATGAAGATGCTGATTGGAGGTAAAAAGGTTGACTCAAGAGATGGCAAAACCATTGATGTTATTAATCCTGCAACCGGTGAATTCATTGATACGGTACCAATGGCTACTGAGGAAGATGTAAAAGAAGCCGTGAGACTCTCAAAGGATGGATTCAGGGAATGGAGTGCCATGCCACTGCTGAAACGTGAAGGCATAATCAAAAAATTCCTGGTTCTTCTTGAAGAGAACAAAAAAAGACTCATGCCTATATTGGCCAGAGAAAGCGGGAAAAGTCCTCTGGTAGGTGTATTTGAGATAGGCCAGACAGCCGGTTTATTCAGTGGTTATATCGAAACAGCAAAGCGATACGATGGTAAGATTCTGGTTCCCGGTACGGAACTTGGTCATGACGGTCACACAGAAGGTGATCTGCTGCTTGTTGTTTATGAACCGATAGGAACAGTTGCAGCTATTGTACCGTTTAATGCCCCTTTATTACTGTTCTCATATAAAGTTGCTCCTGCTTTAGCAGCAGGTAATTCAGTTGTTGTAAAACCGCCGACTGATAATCCACTGGCTTTGATCAAAATGGCAGAGCTTTTATGGGAAGCGGGTGTTCCGGGAAATACGCTGCAGGTAGTTACAGGTAAAGGTTCGCAGGTGGGCAACTGGCTGGTCAGTAATCCGGGAGTGGATGCTGTAACAATGACTGGAAGCACTGAGGTAGGCGTTGGTATTGCAACCACTCTGGCAAAACGCCTGGCTCCCTGTTGTCTGGAACTGGGTGGAAACGATCCTTTCATAGTGCTTGATGATGCTGATATCGATATAGTGGCTGACCAAGCATGCGGTGCCAGAACAGGCAATGCCGGTCAGGTATGTATCGCTCCTAAAAGATTTCTAATTCAGAACTCCGTGAAGGAAGAATTTACCAGGAAACTTATAGAGAATGTAAAGAAAGTAAAGACGGGTTTTAACCCTGATGTTGAAGGTGAAATGGAACGTTTTATGGATATGACGAATGTTACCAATGCAAAAGGTATGATGGGCAGTCGGCTAAACG
>Ga0265297_10009693_pt1 | contig 12330 bp, 13 predicted proteins | sample Munlanlwell13791_FD_192502 | JGI IMG/M metagenome (GOLD analysis project Ga0265297, IMG submission 192502) | Leachate microbial communities from a municipal landfill in Southern Ontario, Canada - Leachate well 137-91 | ecosystem: Engineered > Solid waste > Landfill > Unclassified | place...
GCGATCCGATGCTACGATAAAGCCCTGGAACTTTCACCCGGCGATGCAGGAACCTGGTCGTTGAAGGCAGTAACGCTCCGCGATTTCGGTAAGGGGAATGAATCTGCAGAATGTTTCCGGCGAGCAGGTGAACTCGATCCCCGCTATGGTAACGCGTAATTTTTTTACGTTAAAGGGGCTCGGATACTGTCGCACCTGATCACCACAGGTGGGCTGCACCCCCTCCCCCACCCAACCGGGCCCGCAACAGGCCCGGATCGCCACTTCCGGGGGTTGCCCGACCGGCCTGTTTCGGGGGTTTTTGCGGGAAGTCTCAGGGAAAAACGCCATACTTCGCCCAATAGGGAAACGGGCAATTTTACAAGGAGAAAAACCGGCCTGTTCAGAACCTGTTTCTTTTGAGGATCGGGGGCTGTCGCAGGGTTTGGTGCATGAGCGGGGGAGAACATCATAGAAACAGGGATATGTGATCCAATATCTCCCCCATGGACATACACTCCCTCACTCGTCATGCTCCGTCGTAGAGACTCCGCCCAATCCAACCCCCAACCCGCCCGGGAGACATAGTTCCTCAAAAAAGAGACAGGGTTAGGTAAATTTTCCTTCATTTTTACGTCAGCGGACCAGAGACAGAGTATGGCAGAGTTACAGTGCGAAATACGGCCCGAAGGGCTGTATGAGCTTGAGAAGAATGCCAAGGCCTGTATTCTCCCGAGCGGTCGTTCGCCCGGAAAACTGGCTGGTGGACGAGCTGAACGAAGGAAAACCCTGTTTTGATCGGGAGTTGGGGAGGGTGGTTTGGGATATCCGGCACGAGCTGATTATTGTGGGGTTGGGGGAACCGAAACAGGAGAACCAAAAAACCTCTGTTAAAAAAAACTGCCACGTCAATGCATTAATAATAAGAACCGACCAACCACTCACATAGTGGAATGATATGGACGCACTCGCACTCCTCCGTCAGCACGAACCGGAACTGAAGAAACGGTTCGGCGTTCTGAAGATTGGTATCTTCGGCTCGTTTATTCGGGGAGAGGAGCGGCCGGAGAGCGACGTGGACGTTCTCGTTGCATTCCGAAAGGGAGAGGAGACCTTCGACAACTACATGGACTGCAAGTTCTACCTGGAAGATCTCTTTTGGCGAAAGGTCGATCTTGTCATGAACGGCGCGATAAAGAAGCGGCTGAAGCCCTATATCCTCGGCGAGGTGGTCTATGCGTAGGACCTCCCTCCAGTATCTTGACGACATCCTCGAAGCGATTAACAATATTGAAGAGGACACCGCGGGGATTTCATTCGGGGCTTGCGGGAAACTCAACCATTAAACGATTTCATGCTGAAGATTCGTACCATGATACCAGATTCCCCGAAGAACCGGTTCCCCGTTGCGCTGCAGATTCTTCTGGGAGTCTGTATTCTCTGTGCTCTTATTTTGGCAATCATTGTTGTGTCCTGGTACCTGCCCGGCACTGCCCGGACCAGTGATACCGTTCACGTAAAAATTCTCGCGATCAACGATTTCCACGGGCAACTGACTCCGGGACAGACCCTGAACAAGAGTCCGGTCGGGGGTGCACCGGTACTGGCATCGTACCTGAAATCCGCGATGGCTGGAGGGAATGCTGACGGCACCATCATTGCCCTGCCGGGCGATGTTGTCGGTGCATCGCCTCCTGAATCCGGCCTGCTCCTTGATGAGCCGGCTATGCTCTTTTTCAATATGTATGCAAATCCGTACTGTTCGGCCGGATCAAACCAACCGAATGATTCCTGTAATATGGTTGCAACTCTCGGCAACCATGAGTTCGACAAAGGGATACCAGAACTGATGCGGAAGATCAACGGAGGGGATGGTGCAACGAATATTACGCACCTTGTTGATCCCTATCCGGGTTCAAAAACCACGTATGTCTGTGCAAACGTGGTCTGGAAGACCAATAATACCCACATCCTCCCTCCCTACACTCTGCGCACTATCAGCGGCATACCCGTCGCGTTCATTGGTGTAGATACCATGAACACGCCCAGCATCCAGAAATCAGCCAATATCGATGAGGTGATCTTCCTGGATGAAGCCGAGTCCGTTAACCGGTATATTCCGGAGATCCAAAGCCGGGGCGTACATGCGATCGTTGTCCTCCTTCACGAAGGGGGAAGCCAGGTACCCTATGATGGTCCCACGCAGGTGAACGGGACGGTGACCGGAAGAGTGGCCACGATTATCCCCCGGCTTGACAGCGACGTTGATGTTGTGCTGTCCGGTCATACCCACGCGTTTACCAACGCGTACCTGACGAATGCCGGTGGAAATCCTGTGCTTCTCACGCAGGCGTACATGTACAGCAAGGGGTTCGCAGATGTCGGTCTCATCATTGACCGGGCAACCGGGGAGATTGTACAGAAATCTGCACGGATTGTCCCGGCATATGCAGACCAGTCACCCGGCACCAGCCCGGACCCCGCTGCTGCAGCCTTCCTTGCAAAAGATGAAGAGGTTGTTGCACCCGAGGTTGACCGGGTGATCGGTGTTGCATCCCAGGACATTCCCCGGGAGAAGACCCCGGCCGGTGAATCTGCACTCGGAGATCTGGTTGTGGATGGTCAACGGGACGCGATGAAAACAGACGTGGCATTTATGACCAATGGCGGTCTACGGGCAGATCTTGCCAAAGGTACGATTACCTGGGGCGAGTTATACTCAATCCAGCCGTTTGCCAACACGGTCATTACCATGACCCTGACGGGCGAACAGATTAAACGGGTTCTTGAACAGCAGTGGCAGGAGCCACTCCCCCCGCACAACCTGGCGGTTTCCGGGCTTGCGTACACCTATGATGCGGCCCGGCCTGCCGGCAGTAAAGTAACGGACGTAAAAATACACGGCCTTCCGCTGGACCCAAAAGCGATATATACCGTTTCCCTGCTGGATTTCCTTGCCGGGGGCGGTGACGGATACACGGTGTTTAAGGAAGGACAGAACGTTACCTACGACGGGCCGTCTGATGTCGATGCCCTTGTTGCCTACGTGCAGTCATTACCGCAACCGCTGAATATCACGACGGACAATCGGATCCAGAGACTCAACTGAGCGGTGCTCATGCCCCTTTAACTGGGGCATCCTCTGTCCCGATGGCGGAAGTTGTAAGGGAAGAGCCCGGCACCCTCCCGCCACTTTTTTCTCTGATGAGCGTACTCCCGTTCCTGCTCGCGGTATTTTTTTGGATCCGTTTACTGAAACGATACCCGGAAAAGAAAATTATTATGCTGGTGATACAGCATCGCAGTTCCCGTCGGGAAATGCTGACATAACTTTTCGTACCAAGAGATATGCGATGATGGGTTCGATGACATAGACGACCAGGTACACCCCGACTACCATCGTATACGTGGGCGTGATGATACCTGCCAGGGTAAGGGCACAGAAAGGAATTATGATCCCAATGTTGGTGATACAGGTTATATAGAGAATGTACCGCGTTTTGCCGGTCCCGTAAAAGACACTGCGGAGAACGATCCTGAGGCAGTAACCAATGAAGCCAATGAAACCCACTACGAATACGGTGTCGGATAATCCGGCAATAGCGGGATCCGGGTTTAAGAACAGCGATACCTGGTGCCACCACAGGAACCCGGTGATCGCAATCGTGAGCGAGAATGCGATCGCCAGCACTATGGATGTCTTTAAAATGTTCCGAAGATCTCCATAGCGTTTCTCGCCAAGGAAATTCCCCACAAGCACACTCGTTCCCGTTCCCACGGCAGAGATCGGCATAAAAAAGATCCAGATCATCCATAACGCAAGGCCGAACCCGGCATATTCGTCTTTTCCAAGCCCGTTCAGGATAGCCAGAATCCACAGGTACGATATCATCCGGATTGCCGTTTCAAGGCCGGACCAGCTGCCGATCCTAAAAAGCGGGACCACCTGGTTGCACCAAGAAGTGGTTATGAGTGAGCTGATATTGAACTCAAGGATATGGATAAGCCATGCCAGGGCGATGACCAGCAGCAGACTCTTTGTCAAAAGAAAACTTATCGCCACTCCTGAAATACCCATGTTCAGGGATACCGGGGTGTTGGAGATCATGAACAGATCGAGGACCATGTTCAGGATAACGGAGAATGCGATAAGGATGAAGACATCCTTTCCTTTCTTTAAGGATTTGAGCGCTACGAGAAGAAGGTAGGCGATTCCGTCAAGGGGAAATGCGATCGATCGCAGCATAAGGTAATCCCGTGTCTGGTCCACGATCTCAAGAGGCGTCCCGATCAGTGCGATACCCTCCCGGTTAAAAAAGATGAATATGATGGTAACGCTGAGCGAGAGCGCAACCTGGAGGATCAACCCGGCTTTTACAATCTCCATAATTTTTTTCTGGTTGTGATAGTTCTGGGCAACGAGCGCGAGGACCCCGACCGGGATCGTGTTTAAGAGAATCTCAAGCACCGTCACCATGAACTCATATTGTTCGGTGATGACCAGGGCATCCTGGCTGATGCGGCCGATCCAGAACAGGTTTGAGATCGTGTAGAGCTGGGGGATGAAGCTTGCGAGGATCAAAAAAGCGATGAAATGCCAGGGATAGAACTCGGTAATAATCGCCCATTGTTTTTTTATGCGCTGGTAAAGATCCACCATGTGCCTAGTAAAAACCGCAAAAACCCGGCCCTCGATCCTTATAGTCACTATGCAATATTGGCATTAAATAATAGTGAATCGATTTTTTTGTCTGGTTGGGGGCACTGGTCCGGGGGGTCGATTGAAAAATTCCGGGCAAGATCCGGTTATTTATTTCATGCAAGGTCTGCTCAAAATTTTTCGTTCAAGGTCCGGTTAAAAAAATTCATACAAGGTCCGGTTGATCCGGAAACAATTTTCAATCGGGATCCGGCTCGCGATGAAAAGTTTTCATGCAAGGTCCGGTTGAAAATGCCGGGAACTGCAAACAGTTCCAGCAGGGGGGTATGCTGATACCCACATTTTCCAGGCAGGGTCCGGCCGAGATCCCATCAGGCTCCCACCCGCTCCCGTAAAAACCCGGGGGGTGGCCGGGTCTCCGAGTAACGGCCTAGCCTTGAGCCAGTGATCTCATGCCATTTGACAATTGTCCGGAACATGATCGGGCACCGGGACTTGTGGGTACCGGAGATTTTGGGAGATTTAGAGGAACCGGGAGGCAGACCGCACTCATATCTGCCGTAAGTCACCACCCCTCCCACGTAATTGCGCTGCCAGAGACAACTTCAATTTTTTCACGAATTCATCCTGTTTTTTCCAATAAATGATACCAAGCCCATTTTTAGTACTCCTCAAACATCTTCCTGATCGTTTCAGGGTCCCGGGTTTGTGTGAGGGCGACCATTAAAAGGATTCTGGCTTTCTGCGGGTTGAGGGTATCTCCTGATATCAGGAGTGCATCACCAGGGATCGTTATTCCTGTTCCAGTCCTCGATGAGATTACTACCGGGGTCCCCTGTTCCGAAAGATTCAGTAACGCCTTCCTTACAATCTGTGGATATCCGCCGTTTCCCAGTGAGGCAAAAACAATTCCCTGCGTTTTATTTTCAGAAAATGCATCGATCGCAGTTGTGTCCATACCAGCATAGGCATAGACGATGTCAACCCGGGGCAGCGTTGTAATTCCGGTCAAATTAAAATCAGAACTGGCGGTATGACACCGGGTGGATTCCCGGTAAAAGGCTGGTTTTCCATTCTGATAATATCCGAGCAGGCCGAAATCGGGGGATCGGAACGTTTCAACCATCTCGGTAGAAGTCTTGGTAGTGTCCCGTGCACCATTGATCTCATTGTTCAGGCAGATCAGAACGCCCCGGCCTTTCGCGTCTGGATCTCCTGCCAGGCGGACAGCATTCATAAGATTGAGCGGCCCATCTGCGGAGAGAGCAGTTGCCGGTCGCATTGAACCCGTGATTACAACTGGTTTTTCACTCTTTATCACGAGATTCAGAAAATACGCAGTCTCTTCAAGGGTATCGGTCCCATGAGTGATGACCACACCATCAACAGTTGGATCTGCCAGAACATCGTTAACCCGTTGAGATAGAGTAAGCCAGATGGCAGGCGTCATCTCACGGCTGTCGATATTGCAGATCTGTTCTGCGGTAAGGGTGGCGTACGTGGAGAGTTCCGGGACCGAGGTGACCAGTTGATCCACACTCAGGTTAGCTGTGGTATATTCCACCAGTTCGGCGGATGATGGTGCAGTTCCCGCGATTGTTCCACCCGTTCCAAGGATTACTACATGGGGGAGATTTTTACCATCAGTTTCTAACGCAGAGACCGGGCAGGCAATGATGAAAAGCAGAATGACGATGATCGGGTACATTCGCATGAAGGTACCATGAACCGTTGAACGAATATTATTTTGGAACAGGCTTTGCTAAAATTTTCGGCACTTTGGCGAAAATTGACCAGCACAACAGTGGAACCGGATTGTCAGGACCGGTACTGGCCCCACCCGTCCCCTCCAAAATCCCGGGGCTGGCCGGGTCTCTGCATAACGGCCCAGCCTTGAACCGGTGATCGCATGCCGTTTGACAATTGCTGGTACATGAACGGGCACCGGGACAGGTATATACCGGAGCGTTTGGGAAAGTGGGCGGTACCGGAAAGGACTCATATACTCCGGAACCGGAAGGCAGGCCATGTTTCCCGGATCTCATGAAGCCTGGGGCTGGAGCACCAACTATGGTGCAATCACCGAGATACAATCGACCCGGGAAAAATCACGATCATTCGTGATGAGATGATCAAGAGCATAATGCGTGCAGCTCGCGGCATGGAGAGCATCGGAGAAGAGGAGACCGTACTTCCGTGAGAGGGCGAGGGCTTCATCCATAAGGGGGGCGGAATCAAGGATGACAATCCCATAATCGTGGAGCACTTCCCGGGTCACATCAAACGGGAGAGCAAAATCTGCTATCCGTTCCCGGGTTCTGTTTCAGGAATGCAATCGCTTCTTTCGGCTGCATACCGTTTTCGGCATATACCTGCATGAGCAGGACCTTGTGGAAGAATTCATCAATAACGGTGCTATTGATATGGCCCTTCACCACACCATTTTGCACATTTTCGAGCAATTATTCACAGACTGGAGTGAACCGGGTGGAGGTGAATGCATAGATGAGAATATTTGTGTCGATGAATACGGAGCTGTCCTGAAGGCTGGAGATTTTCATCAATAGAACTCTTCCATATCGGTTTCGGCAATCATCATGGCAAATTGTTCCGGGACGGGGATCCTGGTCCGGCCGGTCTTCTTTTTCAACCGTACGAGGACTTCGCTCTGACCGTTTGCCAGCGGGTGATCGAGGATGATCGTGCGCCCGTCAACCATTTTTCCATCAACAGTAACCGGCATGTGCACTCCTTTTGTTTTTCATATATTACTGCTCTGGTATATCTGCTTCTCTCTCTAGGGAGGCAGTCGTGCATTATCAACCCGACCCCCCCTCCAAAAACCCCACAGGCCATCCCCCCACACAAAACAATGCAGCCGCGATCCGGGAGGCACCCCTACTACCGAAGCGAAGGGGAGGCCCGGTATTTTTGTGGCAGGTTCCCGCTGAATATTTTCAAACGGTTGCATCGCCGGTTTTGTTTATGGCGCCCGGTCGGGCGTGATCCCATGAATGCGGGAAGAGGACATGGGGATGATTATTTTCACTCCGCGCCGGCATACTTTAAGTGCCATTACTTCCGGGTTATATCTGTAGAGAATATACACTCACGTCAGGAAACGGGAAATGAAACCAGCACTCATAAGACGCCTTTGTAAAAATTTTGAAGATTACGTTCACGTACAGGACGGCGTAGAGTTCTGGTTTGCACGGGACTTACAGAATCTCCTTGGTTATACCGAATGGAGAAATTTTTTAAAAGTTATCGAAAAAGCCCGGGAATCCTGCGAAAATGCAAACAACCCGATTTTAGATCATTTTGTTGACGCCAACAAATCGATACCAGTTCCTAACGGCGGGCTAAAGGTCATTGAAGATATCCTTCTAACCCGCTATGCCTGTTATCTTATCGCCCAGAACGGTGATCCCCGCAAGGAAGAGATTGCGTTTGCCCAGAGTTATTTTGCGGTGCTAACACGGCGACAGGAGATTATTGAAGACCACATTCGTCTTGCCGAGCGGTTGAAAGCGAGAAGACAGCTGAAGGATTCAGAAAAAGAATTGTCGCGGAATATTTACGAGCGGGGCGTTGACGAGTCGGGTTTTGCCCGTATCCGGAGCAAAGGGGATATGGCTCTTTTCGGGGGCCATACTACCCACATGATGAAAAAACGCATGGAGATTGCAGAGAACCGACCGCTCGCCGATTTTCTTCCGACCGTTACTATCACAGCCAAGAATCTTGCTACCGAGATCACGAATTTCAATGTTACAAAAGAAGACATGCTGGGAGAAGAGCCAATCACGGTTGAACATGTGCAAAATAACCATGATATCCGTAATCTGCTCCTGAAGCGAGGGATCCGACCCGAAACCCTTGCTCCGGAAGAAGATCTCATAAAACTTGAGCGGCGCGTGAAATCACAGGAAAAACAGATTGCGAAACGTGCAGGAAAAATTGCTGCTGATTTGATCGATTCCGGAAAGGACTGAGCTTCTCCGAGTCAGAAGGCAGCCACCCCTCCGAAACCCCAGGACCATCCCCCCCACACAAAACAATACAGCCGCGATCCGGGAGGCACCCCCAACGATGGAGCGGAGGGGCGGCCCGGTTGGAATCCGTCAGATCTTCAACAAAGATTTTAGGATTGGAGATACCATTCTGATTCAGGAGATTCATATGTCAACATTTACCGCTGTTCTTCACAACGAGGATGACACCTATGTGGCAGAATGTCCCGAAGTAGGGACGGTCAGCCAGGGCGATACGGTGGAAGAGGCGGTCAATAACCTGAAAGAGGCAACGGAATTATATTTAGAAGAGTTCTGACGGACTCTTCACATCTTCGTATTTCGCACGCTATACCGCAACAGGTAATATTTTATAAAATGACTATTCCGCTATGAGAGGGTTGATTGTTTTTGGTATCCTTTTGATTGCAATTGCCATTACCGGCGGGTGTATTTTTCAAACTGAACATTCAGCGCCTCTCATTAATCCGCCACCGTCAATTTCCACAGAACCGGATGTACATCCCGGAGGATCGGCACTGGCCATTGCATTCAAAGGAGATGAAATTTCAACAAAATCACCTGAGGCAAAAGAGCGTTTCATCACAGGACTCACGTATCTGACGCAATATGCCCGGTACAATGAGTCTTTAGAATATTTTGATGCTGCTCTCGCCATCGATCAGAATTTTTCCGAAGCCTGGCTGGCAAAAGCGGTTGCCTTTCATAATATGAAACAGTACGAGGATGCGATTCGATGCTATGATAAAGCCCTGGAACTTTCACCCGGTGATGCAGGAACCTGGTCGCTGAAGGCAGTAACACTCTGGGATTCCGGGAAGGTGAATGAATCCGCAGTATGTTTCCGCAGAGCAAATGACCTCGATCCCCGTTATGGAACCGGGTAATTTTTTTGTCACCGTTGATGAGTGAAGGTGGGCTGCACCCCCTCATCAGCCCATCCGGGCCCGCAGCAGGCCCGGATCGCCACTTCCGGTGGTGACCCGACCGGCCTGTTTCGGGGGTTTTTGCGGGAAGTCTCACGGATAAACGCCATACTTCGCCCGATTCGGGAACGGGCAATTTTGCAGGGAGAAAAACCGGCCTGTTTAGAGCTTGTTTAAATCGAGGATCGGGCGGGGAGATGAGGTTTGGGTTGTGGAGGGGGGTGATCCGTGACCCGGCGGCCGCTATGGTGGGTCTGGTGGTATTCGGAGTTTTACGTCGAAGAAATGATGTGATCTATTTTTTTTATCGGATCGTCCCCCTCTTCTGACGATGGAGGATAACCGCCTCTTTTTTAGAGTATCAGTACTCTCACCAGTCCGGATCGGTAAAAATGACCCATCCGAGCCCGTACAGGGCCCCGTTTCACTCTTTCCGGTTATCAGCGACCGGCTTGTTTCGGGGGTTTTTGCAGGAAGTCTCACGGAAAAACCCCATACTTCGCCCGATTCGGGAACGGGCAATTTTGCAGGGAGAAAAACCGGCCTGTTTAGAACCTGTTTCTTTTGAGGTTAGGTGGCTGCCGCAGGGTTTGGGATATGGGCGGGGGAGTACGTCCTAGAAACAAGGATATGTGATCCGGTATCTCCCCCATGGACATACACTCTCACGATTATCACGCTCCGTCGTAGAGACTCCACCCAATCCTACCCCAAACCAGCTCGGGAGACATAGTTCCTCAAAAAAGAGACAGGGTTAGGTACATTTTCTATCATTTTTACGTCAGCGGACCAGAGACAGAGTAGGGCAGGGTTACAGCGAGCGAAAAGGAAGGATTTCGGGTTCCGGGAGGTTTAGGGAGGTGATCCGGGACGTGAGGGGGCGTTATGGCTGAAATTGGGCGGGGGCGGATTTTTACGACGTAGAAATGCCGCGTTCCGTTCAGGAATTTAGGGTTCCCGAAGTTGCAGGTCACTTGACATTCGAAGAACGCTTTGCGTTCTTCTCATCCTCCAGGTCTGATGACCTGTCGGACCGTAACGGGTATTTTGAGAGAGTCCGGATCTGCACTATGTCGAATCTCGCAAGAGGTGAGACATGAGAAGAATCCGAAGGATTCTTCGAGTCATATATAGGGGAATTTGAGGGCTGATTCAGGACACGAGGTGATGAAATTTATCACGCAAGTTCTGCTCAAAAAAGCAGCTCCCAAGCGTCTGCTGAAACTGCATTGCAGTGTCAGGCATCTTCAATCAAAATCCGGTTAAAAAATTCCGGGCAAGGTCCGGTTAAATTTTTTCAAGCAAGGTCTGCTCAAAACTTTTCAATCAAAGTCCGGTTGAAAATTTTCGGGCAAGGTCTGGTTGATCGGTACGCGGCTTTCAAGCAGGGGCTGAGGAGTCGATTGAAATTTTTTACGCAAGGTCTGATTATTTTTTTTCATGCAAGGTCTGCTCAAAATTTTTCATGCAAGGTCCGGATAAAATTTTTCATGCAGGGTCTGATGCAATTTTCCCGCACATCCACACGTCGCAACGGCACACACGCACGCACGCACGCACGCACGCACGCACGCACGTTTCAATCAAGGTCTGATTAATTTTTTTCATGCAAGGTCTGCTCAAAATTTTTCGTTCAAGGTCCGGTTAAAAAAATTTATGCAGAGTCCGGTTGATCCGGATTTATTTTTCAATCAGGATCCGGATCGCGATGAAAAAATTCCAAGCAAGGTCTGGTTGAAAATGCTGGGAACTGCAAACAGTTCCAGCAGGTGGGTATGCTAATACCCACCTTTTCCTGTTGGGGTCCGGTCGGTCTCACGTCAAGGGGGCCGTCGGGAACGATGAGTGTGGGCGTCTGGTTATTACCGGGACATGACGGGCACCGGAACGTGCACTTGCCTTGGCGTTTGGGAGAGTGATCGATAACGACAAGTGCCGGGGGATATCCGAAAAAAACGTTTCACTTTCACTCTCCTCATGGCTCCCTGTTAAGAGGACTCGATCAAGACCAGAGGTACAGAACTATTTGTGAGCAGGATAAGCGATGGCTGATTCAAACCGGAAAAGAAATCTGCCGCAAACGCGTGAGAGTTCAGAGCCCGTGCCAAAATTGATCCCGGATGAGTTACTTACCGACCTACGACATCTCATAACCGAGACGCGATCTGCGGTTGCAGTTACCATCAATGCCGGGCTGACATTGCTCTATTGGCGGGTCGGAGAGCGGATTCACCGGGAAATTCTCGGCAGGGAACGTGCGGAATACGGCGAACAGATTGTGCACGCACTGAGTGCACAATTACGACTTGAATATTGAGAGGGGTTTGGCAAACGCAACCTTTTCAATATGATTCGATTTGCCGAAGTTTTTCCTGACGAACACGTTGTAAGATCCCTGGTTTCCACGCTCAGCTGGACACACATCCGGCTGATTATCTATATCGATGATCCGCTGAAACGGGATTTTTATGCAGAGATGAGCCGGATTGAACGATGGAGCACACGGACATTGCAACAGAAGATCGATTCTATGCTTTTTGAGAGGACGGCCCTATCGAAAAAGCCGGAACTTCTGGCACAGCAGGAACTCTCTCTACTCCGTACTGAGGATCGGATGACGCCGGATCTGGTCTTTCGCGATCCCTATATTCTCGATTTTCTCCGGCTCCGGGATACCTATAGTGAAGATGATCTTGAATCTGCCATTCTTAAGGAGATGGAGCAGTTCCTT
>Ga0265297_10009694_pt1 | contig 12329 bp, 13 predicted proteins | sample Munlanlwell13791_FD_192502 | JGI IMG/M metagenome (GOLD analysis project Ga0265297, IMG submission 192502) | Leachate microbial communities from a municipal landfill in Southern Ontario, Canada - Leachate well 137-91 | ecosystem: Engineered > Solid waste > Landfill > Unclassified | place...
TGATGAAGAAAAAAAAGTATATAAAATCAAAGTTAAAGGAAAACCTTCAGAGCTTTCCAACAAAGAACTTGTTGATTTTTATGAATCGTTAACAAAAAGTTTCCCGATTATTTCCATTGAAGACGGTCACGCTCAAGATGACTGGGACGGCTGGAAAATGATGACGGAAAGAGTGGGAGAAAAAGTTCAGATAGTCGGAGATGATCTTTTTGTTACCAATGTTAAACGTTTAAAACAAGGAATAGAAGCGAAAGCCGCAAATTCAATTTTAATTAAATTAAATCAGATTGGCACCTTAACAGAAACTATCGATGCGATAAAAACAGCCCGCAAAGCCGATTGGACTTCCGTTGTTTCTCACAGAAGCGGCGAAACAGAAGATACAACGATTGCGGATTTTGTTGTTGCGCTTGGAACAGGCCAGATAAAAACCGGATCTTTATGCAGAACGGAAAGAATCTGCAAATACAATCAGCTACTAAGAATTGAGGAAAAACTTGGAAACAAAGCAAAATTTAAAGGAGAATTCTGGAAATAAATTATGTTGTTTATTGCACAACATTTCTTTATAATTGCACCCGAATTAAGGTGATCCAGGATTTATGCGAACAAACGTTTTAAAAAGAGGATATGTTAAACATATTTTTCCAGGCCGCGAGCCCGATTCTCATAAAGGGCAGAACGGAAGAGTTTTAATCGTGGGCGGAAGTATAGAATATTACGGAGCTCCTATGCTAAGCGCTCTTGGCGCTCTTTATAGCGGATCCGATCTTGTAAATGTGTTTGTTCCGGAATCTAATTTTGATGTTTCAAGAAGCCTTTATCCGGATTTTATTGTTAAAAAATTTCCCGGACAGTATTTAACTCATACCGGAGTAAAAGAAATTGTTGATTTTGCTGAAAACTGCGACAGCGTATTAATTGGCCCCGGTATGTTTGAAAGAGAAGTAACAGTAAGAGCCATACTTGAACTTGTCGAGGCAATAAAAAAACCAACGGTTCTTGATTCAACCGCAATTGAGGTATTAAAGCTTGTTAAAGATGTTCCTCTTCCCCAGCCCATAGTTGTTTGCCCGCACAAAAACGAATTTGAAAGACTAACAAACAAAGAAATTAAAGATCTTAATAATCCTGAAGATTTGGTAAAATTTATCAGAACAATAGCAACTGAAATGGGAATTAATATTCTGCTTAAAAATCCAACAGATATTATAGCTTCCGCAAAAGGAGATATAGCTTTTAATAAAACAGGAAATGCAGGACTTACGGTTGGCGGAACCGGCGATGTACTGGCAGGAGTAATTGCTTCTTTAATTGCACAGAAAGCCGATCCTTTTGAAGCATGCCAGATAGCAGCTTATATAGTCGGTTATACAGGAGACTTCTTATACAAACAAAAAGATTACTGCTACAGCGCAACTGATGTTGCCCTGGAAATGCCTTTTATAATCAGGAATATTCTTCAATAATCGTGTGTTTTTCCTTTACCTTGAGCTGTTGACAAATACTACCAACACGGTATATTTATTTTGCTTCCAGGCTGTTTTGCTTTAAATAAGCTGAAACATGTCGGCGCAAAACGCCTCATCAGGAAAATCGTCCTTTCACATAAAGACAACTAGGAGGGTAAATAAATGCACATGCAAATGGATAACAGAGAGCTTCTGGGCAAGATCTTCGGTACTATAATCGTAATTGCAACTGGAGCGGTCTTTGGGAGTCTGGCTATGGGAAACCGGAACCTTCTTAACATTAACATTCTGCTAAGTATAATCGGCGGGGTCATGATACTTACCGGAACAGTAATGTTCATGATTTGGCCCAAGTCGTACTACCCCGTCTGTCTTCTGCTCCTGGGGATCGGAGAACAGGCTGCGATGCTGCTTGTGTACTTAGACATCAAACTTCTCTGGGAAGGAGTGATGATAGCCGGACTGGTTATGGTCGTACTGTTCTGTTTTGCCGGAATCAGACATCTTGACCTGCATCTGAGCGATGAAGAGCTGGAAGAACAGTACCCCGAACCGCGTGTGATTAGTCCGTATGAAATTCCGGATAACAGATACTGCGTGCAGGTAGGCAGAGCTGCAAAACCGGTACAGGATGGCGAAGTGGTGAACATAAATACCGCAAGAAAACCTCCAATGTCAGGATAGAAATCGGACCGAAGATGATGGCTTCGCCCCGAATTAGCGACTTTTTGTTGCTAGTTGCGGGGCTTTTTTCTACAATGGAATAAAATAATTATTTAGATGCATTACGCTGTAATAACTACCGTCGGGGATGACAAACTTCTTTTAGAGATTTTAAGCAAACCTATTTTGTATTATACAATAGCCGTTTTTTATGACCACCCTCTGATAAATAAAATAATTATTATTGTTAATAAAAAAAATAAAGGCGATGTTGAAAACATTATAAAAGAAAATTTTCCCGGAAATTCCAAAGATATTAAGATTATTACAGAAGGCAAAACAAAAGAAAAAAGCTTAACTGATGGTGTCGAGTTTATTAAAAAAAACAATAAATTAAAAACTTCCGATCTTATTATTCTTCACGACGGCGCAAATCCTTTAGTTACATATAAGGAAATAGAGGCATGCATTAAAAACTCGTGTAAATCAACCCAAGTTAATTGCATACCTGCTTCGGATCATAACTTTAAAATAATCACACCGGCGGATTACAAACGTGCAAAGCATATTATGGGCGATATTCCCGATAATTTTATCTTCGGGATCGGACAGGACAGCCATGAAGAATCTAACGGCGACTTTGTTCTACATGCTCTTTTTAATGCGATTTTACAGGCTCTGGGTGAAAAGCCCCTAGGTGCGTTTGGTGATGAATCATGTGAGTTGAATTATATTAAAGACAAAAAAAAATATTTAAAAACTTTATTATTAAAAGCTAAAAAAACCGACTATTTATTAAAGCATCTCGGCTTTATGATCGAACATAAAAAATCGAAAAAAAATTACACTCCGCAAAAAATAAAACAAAATATAAGTCTGCTTACGGGGCTCAGTTCAAACGAAATAAGTGTTTCGGTTTCATCCGGCGAAAAGAATCAGTGCTTCTGCGTTGCTTCATTAAAATCCAAATGATTCTGGAAAACTCTAATAATCCGTTCTGTGCTGCATGGCTTTCCCGAGCGTTGCGCTGTCAGCATATTCCAGGTCCGAACCTATTGGAAGTCCCCGCGCAATTCTGGAGATTTTAATGTTTTTATTTTCAAAATGCCTGCTTATATATAACGCCGTAGCTTCTCCTTCCAAGCTCGGATTTGTGGCTAAAATCATTTCGGTTATTTCAGGGTGTTTTTCAATTCTATCAAACAGTTCAGCCAGTTTTAATTGATCCGCCGAAACGCCGTCGATGGGAGAAAGAACTCCGTGAAGTACATGATAAAGACCCTTGAACTGATTTGTCTTCTCTATTGCAATAACATCCAAAACATCCTCCACAATGCATAGTTTTGACCTGTCACGCGACTGGTCGCTGCATATGAGGCATGGAGTCGTTTCCGTGACATGCCAGCATATTTCGCAAAATGCCAAACCTTCCTGAAGATTCAAAAGAGCCTCACCCAAAGGTTTGATTCGTGAATGAGGGGACCTTAAAAGATATATTGATAATCTCTGTGCGGTTTTTGGACCTATTCCGGGCAGTTTTGAAAGTTCATCTATTAATTTCTGAAGAGATTTCGGAAGCATATTTTTCTTTATGATATTTTATCTATATGACGGAGGAACTCGGACCTGGTATTCATATTTCCCTTAAACAAACCGGTTAAAGCAGATGTTTTTACAACTGAATTCTGTTTTTCAACACCGCGCGCCATCATGCAAAGATGCCTGGCTTCAAGTATAACACCAACCCCTTTTGGCTTAAGAAGGTCATTTAACGCATTCGCCACCTGAACCGTAAGACGCTCCTGATTCTGGAGTCTTCGCGAAAAAATCTCTACAAGCCGCGGGATTTTAGAAAGGCCTATTATCTTTCCGTTTGGAATATATCCTATATGCGCCCTGCCGAAAAACGGAAGCAGATGATGCTCGCAGGTTGAATAAAATTCTATATCTTTAACAACTATCATCTCGTCATAATCTTCACCGTCAAAAACCGTCAGCATATCTTCGGGCTTTTTATCGTAGCCGGAAAAAAGCTTTCCGCATGCCTCGGCATAACGCTTTGGAGTGTTTTTAAGTCCTTCGCGTTTTTCGTTGTCACCTATGGCTTTTAACAGCTCCTGAGTTAATTTTTCAATTTTGGATTTATTCATACACCTGATTAAGCGGCTAAATTCTATAAGATGATTATTTTTTTTACCAGTGATTTATGATATATTCTTTAAGGCCATTAATAATACCAAAATATGAAAATTTACACAAAAAAAGGCGACAAAGGACAAACGTCGCTTTACAGCGGGGAAAAAGTTTCAAAAAATTGTCCCAGACTACATGCTTACGGAGCAATCGATGAAGCAAGTTCGTTTATCGGTTTTGCCGTATTAATGCAGAAAAAACGCAAAATGAAAAAATTACTGCAGGATCTCCAGAAAGATATGTTTGTTTTAGGTTCATATGTTGCATCGCCGACTTTAAAATCCCAGAAAGGACTGCCAAAATTTCCGGAATCAAAGATTGAAAAACTTGAGAAAATAATTGATAAAATTCAGGAAAAACTTCCACCTTTAAAAAACTTTATTCTTCCCGGAGGATCTCAGGGAGCATGCGCGCTTCACATGGCGAGAACAGTTGTAAGAAGGGCGGAAAGAGCATGCGCCGAGCTTGCCGAAAAAGAAAAAATGTTTGAGCACACACTGCCTTATTTAAACAGACTGTCTGATTTATTATTTGTTATGGCAAGACAGGCCAACAAAGGAAAAGACACATTGGCTTAAACCCATTTAAGAAAACTTTTCGACATCATAAACGGAAATATCAACTTTCTGATTTTTCCAAACATCAGGTTCAAGGCCCGCTTTCATAGCCAATGATGAAAGAAAAAATTCGGGTTCCTTTATTTCATCCCAGACCTGTGGCAGATAAGTTGCCTTAAAAAAGCCTTTACCAAGAATCACGCCCTCTTTGCCGGGCTGCAGTTTTTTTATCAAGTCTTCCGGAGTCGTATATTTTAGCGGTCTCGGATCTGTCAAAACGGATATTTCAATATCAAGGCTTTCCAATTCCTCCTCAACCACCGGATCAAACCTGGGATCATCAAACGCTGCTTCATGAGCGTTTCTTCTTACTGCTTCATAAAGTGGATAAACAGGCTCAATATTGCCTATACATCCACGAAGGTTGCCATACATTTCCAATGTTACAAACACGCCTCTTTTTTCCTGAAAAATTTTATCCTTAAAATCTTCATTTTTAAATTTTGGCTCCTCAAGGGCTAAATCATTTGCAATTGTATTGCGCGCAAGCTCAAGCAGCATATCTTTCTGTTTTTTTGTAAGACCGGTTTTCATTTAATTTAAAAGTTATTTTGTAAAAGCATAACATCCGTAACCAACAACCTGACTTTTATCACCGGCTGTGTCTCCTGAATTTTTATAGTCAACAAAATGACCTTTCCATCCTAGCACATCCGCAAGATGAAGAAGAGTCAGAATTCCTTTTATTCCACATGCTTCAACTTTTTCTTTAACATCATTGACTGCGATTTTCGGAATATATTCATTTGCATTTTCATCTATCGCAACGGCGTCTTCATATGGGAAGTAATGGCTTAAATCAGAGCTTACGACAATAACAACGTCGTCTCTTTCTGCAAAATCCTTAAGATCGATAGCTAAAATCTTTGGATTCAAATCCCCCAAACACAAAGGGTATAAAATCCATTTTTTCATAACCATTTGTAAAAAAGGAACTTCAACCTCAAGTGAATGTTCTTCTGTAAAAACATTTTCTTGCTGGATAATTGCGTCGGATTTTTTTATTTCATCTAAAATATTTTTAACAAGCACAGTGCCGAGAGGTGTCTCCCAGCCTTCAACTTCGGGAGATACAGCCCCTTTAATAAAACTAAAATGAGACGGACCCAGCAATAAGACTTTCCATTTTTTTTCTTTATCGAGTTCTTTTAAAAGTTTAAATCCGGCTCCGGCTACAATTCCGGAATAAATATAACCTGCATGAGGAACCACTATCGCTTTTAATTTCCCCGGCAATTTTACAGAAACGGATTCATTTAAAAATCCATTTATCATTTGCGCAAGCACCTTTTCGTCCCCGGGATAAAACGCTCCTGCTACAGCCGGTTTTCTTATCGCTTTCATATAATTTAATTAATTATTTCCAAATTCCCTCAATTATTTCTTTGCAATTCGGACATCTTCCTTCCTTTTCAATAATACATGATTCGCATTCGAGGCCGTATCTTTTTACAAGTTCGCTGTTACATTTTGGACATCTGGTGTTCTCACCTTCAAGCCCCGGAATGTTTCCCGTATAAACATACTTCAATCCGGCTTTCATTCCGATATTATAAGCTCTAAGCAATGTATCGGGCGGAGTCGGAGGCACATCTGTCATTTTATAGTTTGGATAAAAAGCTGTTACATGCCAAGGAATGTCCGGCGATATTGATTTAATAAATTCTGCAATTCCAAAAATCTCTTTATCAGAGTCGTTTTCCCCCGGAATAAGAAGTGTGGTTATTTCGGTCCAGATTCCCAGCTTATGACACCTTTTAACGTTCTCCAGAACGGGTTTTAATTTTGCTCCGCATATTTGCGAATAAAACTCCTCCGTAAAGCCTTTAATATCAATATTTATCGCATCCATATATTTATGAAATTTTTCCAAATTTTCTTTTGATTCATAGCCGTTTGAAACATAAACGTTTTTAATTCCGTTTTTATGAGCGAGTTTTGCCGTATCATAAGCATATTCAAAAAAAATTGCAGGTTCATTGTAAGTGTATGCAATGGAAGGGATTTTATTTTCAAGACAATAATTTACTATTCTTTCGGGAGACCACTCTTCACTCTGTGAGATTATTGATTTTATCTGTTCTATCTGGCTTTTCTCGTCCGGATTCTCTTTTTTTATTATCGCGGGCGCCTGCGAAATATCCCAGTTCTGACAGAAAGAACACCTAAAATTGCAACCTATCGTGCCGAGCGAAAATATTTTTGTTCCCGGCAAAAAATGAAACAACGGTTTTTTTTCAATATTATCAAGATGCACGGCAACAGGTCTGCCGTATACCAAAAGGTATAAATCTCCGTTGTCATTAAATCTTACACCGCATATACCTGTACGGCCTTCGGGGATTTTACAGTACCAGGAACATGCCTTACACTGAACACTTTTTTCTTTTCCTTTTTTATAAAGAATACATTTATGCATGTATAAGTTTTACTTATACTTTAATCGTCACAATTTTTTTTCTCTTTAAAAACTTCTTTATCAGAGGACAAAAGACAAGGAATAAAACACCTCCAAGACAGATGTATCCGACAATAAGATTTTGAAACGGGAAAATGTAAAAGAATCCCGCAATTCCAAAAACAAGTTCAAGAATTATCGGCATAAAGCTTAAAGTGTCTTTGACTTTTATTATCTGCCCGTACATAGCCATAATTAAAAACACAATATAAAGCGGCTGCAGCAGGGCCATATCAAGAGCTCCGCTCAAGCCAACGGCATTAAATGCATCTGTAATATACGGAGTCTTTAATCCAAGAAGACCAATAACAATAATTAATAAATTACCTATTAATACTAAATGTTTTTTCATTAGACTGTTTTTTTAATTTAAATTTTTACGCATGTAATTATAGCATATGTTTTATATTTCTTTTAATACCGCTGCAGCCGGCTCTTTTTACCGGTGAGCCTTTAAATTTCTCGTTAAACTCTGATTCGTTCATATTGTATATTTCTTCCGGATTCATCATAGGTCCTGCAATATGGTTTAAAAACTCCTTAACTTCTGTCTGTTTGGCGCGGCAATTATGCGGGCAGACTTCCTGGCATATGTCACAGCCAAAAATTCTGTTATCCATTTTTTTTCGGATTTCGGGCGCAATATCATTCTTATTTTCTATTGTCTGATAAGAAATACATTTACGAGCATCAAGCGTGTAGGGTTTTATTAACGCTTTAGTCGGACATGAATCAATACATCTTTGGCATGTGCCGCATGAAAGACCATTAAGCTGTTCTTCTTCTTTTGAAAAAATATTATTTTGTTTATCATAATCTAATTTTATAGTCGTAATAATTTCGGAAAGAAAAACCCATGAACCGTACTCTTTTGTAATTATTGCAGTATTTTTTCCTACAAAACCAATACCCGCTTTTGCCGCATAAGATCGCTCCAAAATTGGCCCCGCATCGTTATACAATTTAAAGTCGAGGATACTAGCTTGTGAATTTTCCAAAATAAATTTTCTAAGTTTTTTTAGTTTTTTTTCTATTACAGAATGATAATCTTTGCCCCATGCATAACGTGCAATACGTCCGAATTTTTTATTATCACTTTTAAATTCCTGATAATAATTTATGGCAAGACAAATTATGCTTTTTGCTTTTTGGATAATTTGATCCGGCTTAAATCTCTTTTCCGGTTCTTTTTTCATATATTCAAGATCGCCGGAATAACCTTTATCCAGCCAATCTTTTAAATATTTACCATCGGCCGGCAGCGGTTCCGCAGGAATTATTTTTACGATATTAAAACCGAGCGAATAAGCATGCTCTTTGATTTTTTCGCTTAAATTCATAAAATTTTATCTAAGAGTTCCAGGGTGTCTTTATAAGGATTCCTTAATTTTAGAACATTTTCAAACTGCAGTTTTGCACCTTCTTTGTCGCCAAAAAATAACAGCATCTGAGCGTATTTATAAGTATAAAGGGGATTATTTTTTCCGATTTCCGCTGCGCTTTTCATTTCATCAAGCGCAATATCTTTATATTGCTTAAACTTAACAGTATCCGATCTGTTTAAATCGGCGAGGCGGGAAACCGCCAATCCTTTGTTAACATGAACCGAAGGAAAACTTGTATTTATTAAAAGAGCTTGGTCATAAAACTTTACAGCATCTTCAAGGTAAGGAATCTGCGCGGAATCGGGCATGCCAATACCAAGATTAAATAAAAAATCCGCATAACCTTCGATAAATTCATGATTGAATGGAGAAAGTTTTATCGCCTGTTGATATGTTTCTATTGCTTCAGGATATAATCTTTTTGATGCAAACACTTCGGCATGTTTATACAACGACTCGGAACTAAACTGTAAAACACTAAAATAAAAAGCCGTAATCAAAATAAAGACAGCCATTATGCTGCCGGATATTCGAACCGGCATAAGCCAAGCGCCCGGAATAATTTTTATTTTGGAGTTTTTAAAAGCAAACAAAACTCCGAAAAGAGTGTACAGCATAAATAAAGTAGCTATTACACCGAAACTAAAAAGCACCTGAACAAGGTAAACCGCAATACCGGCAGATACTGCAAAAACAATTTTTTTGATACTCTCATCATCAGATTCCTTTATCAATTTTTTAGCAAAAACAAACACCGCTATAATCATCGCAATATAAACAACCAGTCCGATTATCCCCTGCGTAGAAAGAATATTTAAATACTCCATATGCGCCGCTTCGGGTGTAATCCCGTCCTGAATATCATCCGGAAGACGGTAATCGGTTCTTCGGTATTGATTATAAACATCTCTGAAAGTGGATAGGCCGCTGCCTAAAAATGGCTTATCTTTAAATATTTCCAGACTGCTCATCCACCAGCTTACACGGTCGGGAATATTCCCTTTCTGTATAAAATCGAATGTATCACCGGTTCTTTTTACAACCTCAAGCTCTGCTATTTGATTTCTAAAAGCAATGGCCGCCAGAAGCAGAATGCAAAAAATAACGGCAATTATTTTTAAATATTTTTTTAAAAATAATTTAATTTTTTTATTATGAAAACCGTAAATCAGCCAGCATAAAAGCCCCACTATCAATGCAAGAATTCCTCCTCTGCTTGCTGTCATAAGTATCATTACACCCATCGTTACCCCCATAAAAACAACAAGGATATTTTTCCATCTAGATAAAGAATTATTAATTAATCCCAGCAAAACCATCAAATTCATCGCAACGTATGCAGCTGTATGATTTGAGTGCCCGATTGTTGAGAAGACCCTGTCGGTAGGATCCTGGCTCCATGTAAAAACATTTACAATCCAATTTTCATGCTGAAAAATTCCATACACCGATATTACAAAAGACGTTATTACGGAAATCCATAATAATAATTTTATTTTTTCTATCGTATTTATTTCCGACATCACGATATAAGCCCAGAACAAAAAATTAATTAACGTAAAAAATCCAATAAAATAGCCATAATTTCCAAATAAACTTGTCCAGATATTGACAGTAAAAACTGTGTTAATTAAAGAAATAAATCCGTATGCCGCAAAAAACCAAAGTACAGGCAACCATTTTATTTCAATGTCTTTTTTCAGAAGGAGTCTAAAACCCCATATAAATATTATTATAGCGGTAACAATTCTGAATACGTATAATTTTGGAAAACTAAAAACCGAGTTTATATTCGGAAGAAAAATAAGGGGTATTAAAGCAACGGAAATATAAATTAAATATTCGGTTATTTTTTTGCCCCATTCTTCCTGAATCCGGCATTTTTGAAATAAATTTTTAAACATATTTTTAAGTTCCTTAACCAATTAAAATGCTCCTTTGCCTGTAATAACAGTCCATATTGTTTTTACCATAATTACTAGATCCAGTAAAAGAGACTGATTCTGAATGTAATAAAAATCATATTCAATATTTTCGTGCAGAGGTAAATCTTTTCGTCCGAGAATCTGCCAAAGTCCGGTTAAACCCGGTTTAACTTCCAGTCTTTTCATCTGCCATTTTGTATATGTTTTTACAATGAACGGCATTTCCGGACGCGGGCCCACTAGCGACATTTCTCCATTTAAAATGTTTATCAGCTGAGGCAGTTCATCAAGACTGGTCCTGCGTAAAAATCCGCCTATACGTGTAATCCTTATATCATCGGGCGATTTAGGGGCTTCCTGGTACAAATTGGAATCCTCATGCATTGTTCTGAATTTATACATTTTAAAAATTTTTCCGTTTTTACCAACTCGTTCCTGTTTAAAAAGTGCACGGCCTTTTGAACTGATTTTGATTAAAATTATAATCAGAAGCCAAACGGGAGAAAACAAAACAAGACCAATTCCAGATAAAAAAAGATCTAACATTCGTTTAATAAATCTATAAATAAAATTCGGTTTTCTTTTTTTTATATCCATTGAAGGAATTCCTTCCAATTCGCTTATATCTATATTACCTGCAAGAATCTCGTAAAGGCCCGAAACAAGCTTAAACTTAACATTCAAATCCTCACAGTCTGCCATAAAAGCTAAAATTTTATCTCCCGGGGTCATCGGGTCGGAAACGAATACAACATCAATATTTTTTTCCTGTATTATCTTTTTAAGCATTTCCAACCTGCCAAAAATCGGATAGTCGGTTTTCTCTTTCTGCACTATGTCATCAATAAATCCGATTATTGAATAACCAAAATTTTTGTATTTTTCTATCTGTTTTGCAAGCTTTCTTCCGGGTTTTCCGGCGCCGATTATAAGAACATTTATAACGCCGAAGCCGCGTTTGATCATTGCTTTGCGTATTAGCCTTACAAACAGCCTTCCTAAATTTAAAAATATTACCGCTGAAAAAATAAAGACCAATATAAATCCTCGCGAATAATCATATTTATATAAAAATGACGCTGCCATAAAAAACACTGCCGCCATAAGTACCGCTTTTAAAACCGCGTACATTTCGCCCGTACCTTCGAGACGTATTTTCTGTTCGTATAAGCCGAAAAAATAAAACACAACGGCAAGAAGCAGATAAGCCGCGGGAAGCGCCTGTAAATAAATTTCTAAATTCTGAATCGGTTCGGCTACAAAATTTCTAAAATAATATGCAGCCAAAAAACTTACGATAAAAAATAATAAATCGGATATAAACAAACAAATCAGCGCTATTTTTTGCTGGTCAATTAGACGGAGGAAATTTCGCATATATTTCGAGATGTTGTGCTTTATATGTTAAAAATTTTTGACTTTTGGAACTTATGAACCACTTTCTTATTTCCCCTGCTTTTACCCGTTTATGCCTCATTATATAAGATCTCTTTCTTAGAATTCCGGGGATATCTTTTAAGAATTTAAATAATCCGTCCTTTGCAATTATCGATCTAACAATAAGCCAAAAATCATGCATTATATTAACAATAAATTCATTTTTAAAAATCATAATT
>Ga0265297_10009695_pt1 | contig 12329 bp, 9 predicted proteins | sample Munlanlwell13791_FD_192502 | JGI IMG/M metagenome (GOLD analysis project Ga0265297, IMG submission 192502) | Leachate microbial communities from a municipal landfill in Southern Ontario, Canada - Leachate well 137-91 | ecosystem: Engineered > Solid waste > Landfill > Unclassified | place...
ATTTTACCATTCCGACTTGCCCGATTAACGGTGAAGAATTTTATGCTATCGTTTTACAGATTTTAGGCGGCAAAAAGCCCTGCATCCCGCCGCATCCGGTTTGCCTGGAATGCCAAAATAACGGCAATGAATGCGTACTGCAAAACGGCGAACTTTGCTGTGGTCCGATTACTTTGGGCGGCTGTAATGCGGTTTGCTTAAATAGCAAACAGCCTTGCTGGGGATGCCGCGGCCTGCTGCCGGAGCCGGACGTGGATAAATTCGTCAAGAATTGTTTTTTAGCCGGCCACAGCGCCGCGGAAGTCAAAAAGGTCTTGGAAGTCTTCGGCGTCAAAGACGATTGGCTTTCCCAGGCGGAGAAGGAGTGGAAGAGCGGGAAGACAGAAACTTCATTAACTAAAAAATAATTAAATAATTAATAACAAATAATTAACAAATATTTAAATATTTTAATATTTAAATATTGATTAGATATTAATTATTAGATATTAAATATTTTTTATGAAGATAGTCATCAACCATTTAGCCAAAATGGAGGGTCACGCGGATTTTGTCGGCGATATTTTAGAGGGTGATGTGGCCAAAGCCCGAATGAAGACGACGGAAGGCGTGCGTTTAATTGAGAGGATTGTGGTTGGCCGGCATTTTTCAGATGTGCCAATTATTACGGCCAGAATTTGCGGCATTTGTCCGGTAGTCCACTCGTTAAATACGATTAAGTGCGTGGAGGATGCTTTTGACCTGAAAGTCAGTGAACAGACAATCAAACTGAGAAAATTAATGGAACTTTGCCAATTCATACACAGCCACGCTTTGCATATGTATTTTTTGTCCATGCCGGATTTTTTCGGCGTTAAGGATGACTTGGAATTTATCCAAAAGCATCCGACCCAAGCGCAGGCGGCGATAAAAAGCCGCGAGTTTGCCTTAAAGACGTTGGCGGTCGTCGCGGGCCGGGCAGTACATCCGATAGCCTGCGAAGTGGGCGGTTTTAAAGTTTTGCCGCGCAAACAGCAATTAGCGGATTTAAGGTCAGACTGGGAGGACGCGATGAAGGCGGCAATGACACTGGTGGCTTTCGCCGGTGACCTGCCAATGCCTGAATTTCAACGACCGCAGGAATATGTTTGTCTCTCCGACCGTCATGAGTATGCCATTTACGACGGTCAGGTAAAATTTTCCAGTGGCCGCACCGCCACGGCGAAAAACTACGGTAAGATAATTGATGAATATCAGCTTTTAGGTTTGGCCGCTAAGCGCGCGGATTATAAAGGCAAAAGCTTTATGGTCGGCGCTTTGGCGCGATTAAACATCAACCGCGCTAAATTAAGCCCGGAGGCGAAAAAAATTATGATGCGCTTGGAGCTTAAATTTCCGATTAACAATACCTTTTTTAACGTCTTGGCGCAAGCGATAGAATTAGTGCACGCGACGGAAATTGCCGGCATGATTTTGCATGATTTGGAGAAAAATTTACGCTCCGAAGAGAGTCTGGCCAAAAAGATCAGGCTGATTGCCGGCGGCAATCCTAAAGGCCAAGTTGTATCCGGCTATGCGGTGATGGAAGCGCCGCGCGGAATTCTGTATGATATGCTGCGGATTGATGAAAACGGCATAATCCAAAAATGCGATATTATCACGCCGACGGTGCAGTTTTTGAATAACATCGAGCAAGACTTGAAAGTCTATTTGCCGGACTTGAAACAATTAAGCGCGCTTAAACGCGAGCAGAAGATTAAGACGCTGATTCGGGCTTATGACCCGTGTATTTCGTGCGCTACTCACTAATTCAGCAAGATAAGTATTAAGCAAGATAAGCAAGGTAAGTTTAAAAATATAGCTTTTAGCTTGCCTACCTTGCTTAAGTCTTATCTTGCTTGCTATGCATGATTTACACGCTGCCGACCAGATACTAAAATTAGTCCTGGTTAAGGCGGGGGAAAACAAAATATTAAAAATTAATAAAATTGTCATTGAACTAGGCTCCGTGGTTGAGCATGGTGCCGAAATTAACGCGGACAATCTGGTTTTTAATTTAAAATTATTGGCGAAAAATACACCCGCCAATGGTGCAGAAATCGTTGTCCGCCCGGTTACCGGCAATACTTGGAAATTGGTGGAAATTGAAGGAGATTAAATGAGCAAAATAAGCAGGTCAAGAATCAATGTTTCAAGATTGATCGCGGATATTTGTTAAATATTTGCCTGGTTTTTTATCTTGTCAGGCGTGGATGGTTTGTGTTATAATTATTAAAATTTTACAGCCAGGTTTAATGCTAAAACTCAAGTCAATCAAAGAAGTTAAAAAATTACGCGGTAAAACCGTTTTGTTTCGGGTGGCTTATGATGTGCCTCTAGTTGAAGCAGACGGCGGCTGGAAAGTGGCGGATGATCGGCGCATCCGGGAAACTCTGCCGACTTTGAAATATCTTTTGAAAAATAATTGCTCCGTCGTGGTGCTTTCTTGGCTGGGCCGTCCGGGTGGCAAGGTGGTGCAAAAATTAAAAATGGATCCGGTGGCGCAGGCATTGGCGCGTTTAATCAAGCAACCGGTAAAGAAATTGGATGATTGCGTGGGGCCGAAAGTTTTAGCGGAAATAAAAAAATTGAAGCGCGGGCATATCCTCATGTTGGAAAATGTCCGTTTTTATCATCAGGAAGAAGAAAACAGCCGGTTGTTCGCCGCCATGCTGGTTCAGGGGATTGACCTGATTTGCTTTGACGCTTTCGCGCAGACGCATCGCGTCCACGCTTCCACAACCGGCATTACTCAGTTGCTGCCGACTTACGCCGGATTTTTGTTGCAAAAAGAAATCACAGTTTTGGGCCGGATTCTGAAAAAACCCCAGCGGCCGCTCCTGGTTATTCTGGGCGGCGCCAAAATGTCCGATAAAATCGCGGTGCTGGAAAATTTAGTCAAAATCGCCGACCAAGTTTTGATCGGCGGCGGTTCGGCCAATATTTTTTTACAGGCGCGCGGCATCAAAGTCGGGCAGTCGCTTGTGGAATCAACCTTTGTGGACAAAGCCAAACGGAAAAACATCGATATTTTAGCCTTTGCCAAAAAATTACTGCAGCAGTATCCGGACAAGATTATCTTACCGGTTGATATGCTGGCGGCCAATAAAATTGACACAAACGCCTTGGTAGAAGTCGTTGATTTGGAAAACCAGCAGCACATTGATGCGCGCTGGCTTTTTTTGGACATCGGACCCAAGACGGTTGGCAATTATTTGCTGGCCATTAAACACGCCAAAACCATTTTTTGGAACGGGCCGATGGGCTATTTTGAAATCCGCAAGTTCGCGTTTGGCACGAAAAAAATCGCGGAAGGCGTGGCGCGCGCCCAAGCCGTCAGCATTATCGGCGGCGGTGACACGGAAATCGTGGCGGGGCAGTATTCTTTGGAAGACAAGTTTACGCATATTTCCACCGGCGGAGGAGCGAGCTTGGATTTTTTAGGCGGCAAGGAATTGCCGGCGCTGAAAAATATCATAAAATAAATGTTAAATTTTAAACTGTTTGCGATTTGGAAAATTGAAATTTAACCATGTTTAGAAATTAGATATTATAATTTATAATTTAAAAACGTTATGGACCAACAAAAAAATGAATGCGGCTGCAATAATCTGCCGGTTTGGAAAATCCTCGGCGCGATTTTAACTTTATGGCTGGTGGTTTTTATTTCCGTGCTGACCTGGAATGAAGTCAAAAAGCACGATTACATCGGCCGCGAATCACAGCAGACTTACACCATTACCATCGACGGCGAGGGTAAAGTCACGGCGACGCCGGATATTGCCGAGATTTCTCTGGGGTTGCAGACGGAAAACGTGAAAGTGGCGTCAGCGCAAAAGGAAAATACCGACAAAATGAATCAGATTATCGCCGAACTGAAGAGTATGGGAATTGAAGCCAAGGATATTAAGACGGCAAGCTACACAATCTATCCCAATTATGATTATCCCAGCGGCCGGCAAGTGCTGAAAAATTATGTCGTCAGTCAAAATGTTACGGTTAAGATCAGAAGCTTGGATAAGATCGGCGACGTGGTGCAAAAAGCCGCAACTTTGGGCGCCAACCAAATCGGCGGTTTGAGTTTTACCATTGATGAGCCGGAAAAGATCAAGCAGCAGGCCCGCGAATTAGCCTTAATAGCCGCTAAACAGAAAGCGGAGAGCTTGGCTAAATTGGCCGGCGTGCGTCTGGGTAAACTGGTATCTTTCACGGAAAGCGCTTATGGCGGATCAATCCCCAATGTGCGGGATTATGCCTTGAAAGTGGAGAGCGGTATGGGTGGCGCGGCGCCGGCGCCGGCGGTGGAAGCCGGCAGTCAGGATGTGGTCATTAATGTCATGGTGACGTATGAGGTGTTATAACGAAATTACTAATTTCTAATGCCTAATTGCCAATTAAATCCCAATGTCAAATGACCAAAAATTTGTTCATTTGACATTGGGTCTTGGTTATTGATTAGAAATTAGTAATTAGAAATTAAATATTTTTTATTTATGCCTAAAATCAAATCCCTTAAAGCTTTGGAGATACTTGATTCCCGCGGCAATCCGACGGTGAGAGTGGAAATTAAATTAGCCAACGGCATTTCCGCTTGGGCCAGCGTGCCTTCAGGCGCGTCCACGGGCGCGCATGAGGCTTGGGAGTTGCGCGACAATGATAAAAAGCGTTATAACGGCAAAGGCGTTTTGAAGGCCGTTAACAACGTCAATCGGTTTATCGCGCCTAAATTGATCGGGCAGGAGCCGCTGAATCAGAGGCAGCTTGATCAATTGATGATTGGCTTGGACGGTACGGAAAACAAATCCAAGCTTGGCGCCAACGCGATTTTGGGCGTATCACTGGCTTTGGCTTATGCCGGCGCCAAGGCCAAAAAAATGCCGCTCTATAAATATATCCGGCGCGTTTACGGTTTAAAGTATGCCGGTTTTAAATTGCCTTATCCAACCATGAATATCTTAAACGGCGGCGCGCACGCGGATTGGTCGCTTGATATTCAGGAATTTATGATCGTGCCGCAGCAAAAGAAATTTTCCGAGCGGCTGCGTTGCGGCGCGGAGGTTTTTGCCGCTTTGGGCAAGATTTTGAAAAAGCAAGGCTACCAGACCTTAAAAGGCGATGAGGGCGGTTATGCGCCCAAGCTGCCGGGCAACGGCCGGGCGTTTGTCTATATTATGCAGGCGATTGCGGCGGCTGGCTATCAGGCCGGCAAGGAAGTGATGCTGGCGCTGGACGTGGCGGCCTCGGAATTTTTTGATGCTGGTAAAAAAGTTTATCATCTTAAGGCCGATCAGCGCACCTTGACGGCGCGGCAGATGATCGCTTTGGAAAAAAGCTGGGTGAAAAAATACCCGCTGGTTTCCATCGAGGACGGTTTGGCCGAAGACGATTGGAAAAACTGGAAAGAATTGACTAAAGAATTGGGCAAAAAAATCGCTTTAGTCGGCGATGACTTGTTTGTGACCAATGTTAAACGGCTGCAGCAGGGGATTGATTTTGGCGTCGGTAACGCGATTTTGGTCAAGTTAAACCAGATTGGTACGCTTTCGGAAACGGTTGACGCGATTGAACTGGCGCACCGCCACCATTACAAAACGGCGATTTCCCACCGTTCCGGTGAAACAGCCGATACGGCGATTGCCGACTTGGCGGTCGCGGTTAATTCGGAATTTATCAAAACCGGTTCCTTGTCGCGCTCGGAGCGGGTAGAAAAGTACAATCGGCTGCTGGAGATTGAAAGCGAATTGTAATTTTTTTGGATGAAAAAAATTTTAAAAAATAAAAATCATCAGCCGCCTTTCATCCTTTTAATATTGGACGGCTGGGGCGTGGCGCCGCCCAATAAAGGCAACGCGATTGAATTGGCCAAAAAGCCGAATTTTGATTTTTTTTGGAACCATTATCCGCATACGCTGCTTCAGGCCTCGGACGGGTATGTCGGTTTGCCGCTCGCCCAGCACGGCAATTCGGAAGCCGGCCACATGAATTTGGGCGCCGGGAGGCTGGTGGAACAGGACGCGGTGCGCATTTCCCGCGAAATCAACACCGGGCAATTTTTTAAAAATCCCGCTTTTACCGCCGCTTGCCAGCACATTAAAAAAAATAAATCTGATTTGCATTTAATGGGTATGCTGGCAACCAGTCAGAGCGCCCATGCCGATCCGGATCATCTACTGGCGCTTTTGGCTTGTTCCCGCATTCATAAAATAAAAAATGTTTATTTGCATCTTTTTACGGACGGCCGCGATTCGCCGCCGCATGCGTCTTTGAAATTAGTGGAAGCTTTGATCCGCCAGCTAAAAAACAAAGGCAACGGCCATAGGAGCTCCGGGGAATGGATTGCCACTTTGATGGGCCGGTTTTATGCCATGGATCGGAAAAAAGAATGGCCGCGGACGGAAGCGGCTTATAATGCCATGGTTTTAGGCAAGGGCTTGGCCGCAAAAAGTCCGCAAGCCGCCATTACGCAGGCCTATAATCGCGGCGAGACGGATGAATTTATTCCGCCATATGTGATGAAGAGAAACGGCGAGCCGCTGGGTAAGATAAAAGACGGGGACGCGGTGATTTTTTTCAATCTGCGGTCCGACCGGGCGCGCCAATTGGCCAAAGCATTTGTTCAGACCAAATTTAATTCCGCGGCGAATTCCGGCGCTTTCGTCCGAAAAAAAGTCTTGCACAATCTGGCGTTTGTGGCCATGACCGATTTTGGTCCGGATTTGGATGCCATCCTGTCGGCTTTTCCCGCTTTGGACTTGGTCAATACTTTGCCGCCGACCTTAGCTGGATATCGGCAGCTTTATTTGGCGGAAAAAGAAAAATACGCGCATGTAACTTACTTCTTTAACGGCGGTTACACGGCGCCGCTAGCCAATGAAGATTGGCTGATGGTGCCGTCGCCGGCGGTCGACAGTTATGACCAAGTGCCGGCCATGTCGGTTAATATGATTACGGAAAAAGTTTTGCATTACCTGCCAGATTATAATTTTATGACAGTGAATTTTGCCAATGCCGATATGGTGGGGCATACTGGCAATTTACCGGCATGCATTAAGGCGGTGGAAGCGGTGGATGTGTGTCTGGGCAAGGTGGCGGCGGCTGTGAAAAAAAGGCATGGCACTTTAATTATTACTGCGGATCACGGCAATGCGGAAAAAATGATTGATTTAAAGACGGGCGAGGTTTATACTGAACATACCAGTAATCCGGTACCGTTTATCCTGGTAGAGCCGAAACGCAGCCAGCGCCGGTTGAAAAAAGGCAAGCTGGGGGACGTGGCGCCGACGATTTTGAAACTGATGAATCTGCCCCGGCCCAGAGAAATGACGGGCAAATCCTTATACTAATGATGAATTTCTAATACCTAATTACAAATCAAATCTCAATCACCAATGACTAAATCCCGATTATGGGGGATTAGACATTAGAAATTGATCATTGATTAGTAATTAGGTATTAGAAATTCTTAATTTACTTATGGCAATAATCCGACCCAAACCTGTAGTGCTTGTGATCTTAGACGGCTGGGGCGTGGCGCCGCCTTCAAAAGGCAATGGCGTGACTTTGGCCCGCAAGCCGGTTTTTGATCACTTGGTGGCGACCTATCCGGTCATGACGCTTCAGGCTTCCGGTGAAGCCGTAGGTTTGTCCTGGGGTGAAATGGGCAATTCCGAAGTCGGACATTTGAATCTCGGTTCCGGTAAAATAGTTTATCAGACCTTGCCGCGGATTTATAAATCGATTGAGGACGGCAGTTTTTTTAAAAATTCCGTTTTTTTGCGCGCCATGGAGCACGTTAAAAAAAACAAGTCGCGGCTGCATTTGATCGGTCTGGTTTCTAACGGCGGCGTCCATTCGCATCAGGATCATCTTTACGCCTTGTTGGAATTATGCAAGACTCAGGAATTAAACAAGGTTTTCATTCATGCGTTTCTGGACGGGCGTGACACGAAAAAAGACGGCGGTTTAGATTATTTAAAAATGCTGCTGGATAAAATTAATGAGCTGCAGGTGGGAAAAATCGCGTCGCTGAGCGGCCGATTTTACGCCATGGATCGTGACAATCATTGGGAACGGATTGAAAAGGCCTATCGCGCTCTGGCCTTGGGGCAAAGCGAGAACCAGGCGGAAGACCCGTTGCGCGCGGTGGAGCAGGCGTATCAACAGCAGATGTATGATGAGGAATTCGTGCCCGCGGTGATGACAAAAAACGGCAAACCGATTGCCACCATAGACGACAAAGACGCCGTAATCTTTTTTAATTTCCGCGCCGACCGGGGCCGCGAGTTAAGCCAGGTTTTTTCTTTGCCCAGTTTTGATAAATTTGACCGCGAGAAAAAATTTAAAAATTTATTTTTCGCCACATTGACTCAATACGACAAGGATTTGCCAGTTGAAGTGGCTTTCCCGCCAGCCTTGATTGAAAAGCCGCTGGCGCGAATTTTGCAAGATCACAATTTGACGCAGCTGCACGCCGCGGAAACCGAAAAATACGCTCACGTCACTTTTTTCTTTAATGGCGGCAAAGAAGACGAGTTTATCGGAGAAAAAAGAATTTTAGTGCCCTCGCCTTCGGTGCCGACTTATGACCAAAAGCCCGAGATGAGCGCCGCGGAATTGACCGCCAAGCTGGTGGGAGCGGTGAAAGAAGGAAAAAATGATTTTATGGTTGTTAACTACGCCAATGCCGACATGGTCGGGCACACGGGCGTGATTGGCGCCACGGTCAGAGCGATTGAGACCGTGGACAAATGCTTGGGCGATTTGATCAATTCGATTTTGGCGCAGCAAGGTGTTTGCCTGATTACGGCTGACCACGGTAACGCCGAAGAGCTGATAAATTTACAGACGGGGGAAATTGATAAGGAACACAGTACCAATCCCGTGCCGTTTATCGCGGTTGGGCGGCAGTGGGAAGGCCAGACTCTAACTTCGGGGTTGGACAGCGCCGGCGGAGATTTAAGCATTTTGACGCCATCCGGCATGTTGGCTGATATTTCGCCGACGATTTTAAAGGTTTTAGAAATAGATTCGTCTGAGGAAATGACGGGCACGGCTTTAATTTAAATAGAAAAAATCAAACGCCCCAGGCAGAATTTGCAAGCCGCGCCAAGCGGCTTGATTTGCTATTTTCGGAAAAATATGTTTAAATATAAGCATGAAAGAGCGCACTAAATACCGAATTCTGGAAATCATTCCAGGTTTTTTAGTCTGGGCGACTTTTAGCGCCGTCGTTTTATTGTCATTCGCGCGGCCGCTTTGGGCGATTTATTTCATTATCGCTTTTGACATCTATTGGCTGCTGCGGATTGGTTATATGCTAATTTATCTGTTGACATCCTGGTACCGTTATCAGCGTGATTTGAAGATTGATTGGTTTGGCTTGGTAAAAAATTTGGACCGTGATTGGCAGGATTACCACCATTTGATTTTTTTGCCGACGTATAAAGAGCCATACGCGGTGGTGGAAAAACCGTTCAAGGCGCTATGCGCTTCGACGTATGACACGAAGCGGTTTATTGTGGTTTTAGCGGGTGAAGAGCGCGACCGGGAAAATTTCATGGCTATAGCGGAAAAAATTCAGGCGCAATTTGCCGATAAATTTTTTCGCTTTCTGATTACCGTTCATCCTAAGGGCGTTTTAGGCGAACTGCCGGGTAAAGGTTCTAATACCCACTACGCGGCAGTTCAAGCTCAGAAATTGGTGGATGAACTGGGTTTGGATTACGGGCGCGTCATTGTTTCCAATTTTGACATTGATACTTGCGTCCATCCGCAGTACTTCGCTTATCTGACTTACAAATATCTGACCCATCCTGATCCGACGCACGCCAGCTATCAGCCAATCGCCGTTTACAATAATAACGTCTGGGCGTCAAACCCCGTGGTGCGGGTAGTGGCGAGCTCAACGACTTTTTGGCTTTTCACCGATTTGTCGCGGCCGGAACGGCTTTTTACTTTTTCTTCGCATAGCATGAGTTTTCGGGCTCTGGTTGATGTGGGTTTTTGGGATAATACGATTGTCACCGAAGATTCCCGGATTTTTTTACAGTGCTTAGTGCGCTACGACGGTGATTATCAGACGGTCCCGATGTATATTCCGGTCTACATGGATACGGTTGATATCGGCCAGTGGTGGCACAGCCTGAAGAACCAATATAAGCAGATGCGGCGCTGGGCTTGGGGAGTAGAACATTTTCCCTGGATGGTCAAACAATTTTGGTTTAAGGACGGTCAAGGCAAAAAGGTGCCTTTTCTGAAAAAAATGGCTTACCTTTGGAATCAGACGGAAGGCGTATATTCTTGGGCGACGGCGCCGATTATCATGTTTATCGCGGGCCATCTGCCGCTGCTGGTCGCGTCCCAAGTGGAACGGGAGACCGTGCTGTTTCAAAACACGCCGCATATTCTGGCGCTGCTGATGCGTTCGGCCATGGGCGGGCTCGTGGTTATTGCCATTCTTTATACGGTCATGCTGCCGGCTAAGCCGGCGGAGTACGGCCGCCACCATTATTTTTTAATGCTGTTGCAATGGATTTTAGTGCCATTTACGCTTATTATTTTCGGCTCCATTCCCGCGGCTGACGCGCAGACCCGGCTGATGTTAGGCGGCCGTTTTCGCTTGGGATTTTGGGTCACGGAGAAAAAGTAATAACTGAAAGCTAAGCCATATATGTCTAAAGTTTCCGTTCAAATTGTTACTTGGAATGCGATGAATTTTATTTTTGACTGCCTGGAGTCTTTAATGCGCCAGTCTTTTCGTGATTTTTCAGTGATCGTAATTGACAATGGTTCGGATGATGGGACCGTGGAATTTGTCCGCGCCAATTATCCGACAGTTTCGGTGCTGGAAAATTTTAAAAATTTGGGATTCACTAAAGCCAACAACCAGGGTATTTTGCTGGCGAAAAGCGAATATGTTTTAACCTTGAATGCGGATGTTATTTTATCAGAAAATTTTTTGGAGCGATTGCTGGCTTTTGCGGATACTAAGCCTGATGCGGGCAGTTTCGGCGGCAAGGCTTTTAAGCTCTACAGCGAACCGCTGGCTTCGGGCGATGAGATTAGCTTGCGTGAAGTCGTACGGTCAAACATTTTGGATACAACCGGCCTGCAGATATTTCGGAGCCGGCGGGTAATTGACCGGGGCGAGGGGGAAAAGGATACGGGGCAATATGATCGCCGCGAAGAAGTCTTTGGCATCTGCGGGGCTTGCGCCCTGTATCGTCAGTCGGCTTTGGCAGAAGTAGCGATAAAAAAAGAGTATTTTGATAATGATTTTTTCGCCTATAAAGAAGATGTGGATTTGGCGTGGCGCTTGCGGCTTTATGGTTTCGCCGCTTGGTACATTCCGGACGCGGTTTTTTTTCATCACCGGCAGCTGCCGACCGTTGACGAGAACAATCTGGTCAAAGCGATTTATCAGCGCCAATCCGTGTCAAAATTCCGGCGGGCGCTTTCTTTCCGCAATCAGCATTTATTGCTGGTTAAAAACGATTTACTGATCAATCTGCTTTTTGCTCTGCCTTGGTGGCTGTTGCGGGAAGTGAAAATTATTTTGGCCGCCTTGATTTTAGAACCTTTCCAAGGCAAGAGTCTGATTGAATTTTTTCAGCTTTTGCCTAATGCTTTGCTTAAGCGCCGGGTGATTATGGCGCACCGCAAAGTCAGCGCCAAAGAAATTAGAAAATGGTTTAGGTAGCTGTTAGCTTATAGCTTGTAGCTTTTAGGGTGCTCTCCTAACAGCTAAAAGCTAACAGCTAAAAGCTGGATTAATGGATTTATCAATTATACTATTAAATTACCGCCAAAAGGGTCTGCTTAAACAGTGTCTCAAGGGGATATTGGCGGCTCAGCCGCGGCTGGATTATGAGTTGATCGTGGTGGATAATGATTCCGGCGACGGCAGCTTGGGTATGGTGAATGATTTTTTAGAGAAAAGCGCGGCCACGACTTTGCCGCCTTGGGCATCGGTTCAGCCGCTGGCCTTACCGCCGCTGGTTACGATAGCCGCTGAGAGCAATAAAGGTTTTGGCGCCGGCCATAACCTCGGCCTCAGCCGTGCCAGGGGAAAATATATTTTGATTGTCAATCCGGATATCGCCGTTGAAGCGGGCGCGCTGGAAGCGATGTTTAATTACTTGGAGCGGCATGCGGCCATCGGCATCCTCGGACCAAAACTTTTGAATCCCGACGGGACAATCCAATATTCCTGCCGCCGGTTTCCCAATTCTTTGATCCCGCTTTACCGCCGCACGGTGTTTGGCCGGCTGCCATTTGCGAAAAAGGCGATTGACCGCTACTTGATGGCGGAT
>Ga0265297_10009696_pt1 | contig 12328 bp, 12 predicted proteins | sample Munlanlwell13791_FD_192502 | JGI IMG/M metagenome (GOLD analysis project Ga0265297, IMG submission 192502) | Leachate microbial communities from a municipal landfill in Southern Ontario, Canada - Leachate well 137-91 | ecosystem: Engineered > Solid waste > Landfill > Unclassified | place...
GGCAGGGACATGGTCAAGCTCCCTGTGGCCGCGGGGCGGCAGCGCGGGCCAGGCGGTCGCGGATCGCTTCGCCGAGGCCTTCGCCGGGGATCGGCATCACGGCGATCCCGGCGGCGCCGCTGGCGTCCAGCCGCCGCAGCATGGAAAAGAGGTTCGCCGCCGCCTCGGCGAGGTCGCCGGCAGGTGAGAGATCGAGCCGCGCGACGCCGCCCGGCGGTGCCCCGGATCCGAAGGTGAGCAGGGCTTCGTCCGGCCCCACCGTGGAGGCGTCGAGCCGCACCGGCAGGTGCGGCGCATAGTGGGAGAGCAGACGCCCCGGGCTCTGCGGTGCGTCCTGATCGGCGCCGGCTTCGGCCAGGGGGCCGGTCACCGCTTCGATCGCGGCGCGCGGCAGGCCGCCGGGGCGCAGCATGACGGGGCGGCCGTCGAACAGGCCGACGATGGTGGATTCGACCCCGACCGGCGACGGCCCGCCGTCGATCACCAGGGCGACCTGATCGGGTGTGAAACAATCGGCGACATCCTGCGCCGTGGTCGGGCTGAGCCGGCCGGAGGGATTGGCGCTGGGCGCCGCCAGGGGGCCGGCGGCCTCGATCACGGCGCGGGCGACCGGATGGGCCGGGCAGCGCAGTGCCACGGTGTCGAGCCCGGCGGAGGCGAGCAGGGAGACCGGGCAATCCTTCTTTCGCGGCAGCACCAGGGTGAGGGGACCCGGCCAGAAGCGGGCGATCAGGGCATCGGCCAGCGGCGGGATCTCGGCCAGTGTCGCGGCGCTCGCCCGATCCGCGACATGGATGATCAGCGGATTGAAGCTGGGCCGGCCCTTGGCCGCGAAGATGCGCGCCACCGCCCGATCGGACGTAGCACCTCCTGCGAGGCCGTAAACGGTCTCGGTCGGCAGCCCGACGAGCTGGCCCGCCATCAACGCGGCCGCAGCCATGGCGATGGTATCCGGGCCCGGAGCAACGACGGGCACGGTCGTCTGCGGCGTCATTTCGTCAACCATGCGTTTTTCGGACTTAGCATAATGCGGCGGGCGTTGTAAGACCGCAGGCCGATTGTCCTCTCGTGCATTGTTCCCGCGTGAACGTCGCCGCCATCCGGAGAACCCCTTCATGACCGTCTATTCCGCCCCGACCCGCGAACTCATGTTCACCTTGGAGACCATCGGCCGCCTGCAGGATATCTCGGGCTTCGAACTCTACGAACATGCGACGCCGGAGACGGTGGCGCAGGTGGTCGAAGAGGCCGGCCGGCTGGCGCGCGACGTGATCGCCCCGACCAATCCGATCGGCGACAAGGTCGGCGCCCAATACGAGAACGGCCGCGTCACCCTGCCGCCGGAGTTCGAGACCGCGTGGAAGGCCTATACCGAAGGCGGCTGGCCTGGCGTGCCCTTCGAGTTCGATTACGGCGGTCAGAGCCTGCCCTGGACCGTGACCGTGGCGGTTTCGGAAATCTGGTCGTCGTCCAACATGGCCTTCGGCCTGATCATGCTGCTGAACCAGGGCGCCACCGAGGCGATCCACGCCCATGGCACCGAGGAACAGAAGGCGACCTATCTCGAAAAGATGATCGCCGGCGAATGGACCGGCACCATGAACCTGACCGAGCCCCAGGCCGGTTCGGACCTCGGCGAGATCAAGTCGAGGGCGACCCCGGCCGGTGACGGCACCTGGCGCATCAAGGGCCAGAAGATCTTCATCACCTTCGGCGAGCACGAGCTCTCGAAGAACATCATCCACCTGGTGCTGGCCAAGACGCCGGGCGCGCCCGCCGGCTCCAAGGGCATTTCCTGCTTCATCGTGCCGAAGTTCCTGATCAACGCGGACGGCTCGCTGGGCAAGCGGAACGATGTCCGCTGCGTCTCGATCGAGCACAAGATCGGCATCCACGGCTCGCCCACCTGCGTCATGGCCTTCGGCGACAACGACGATTGCGTCGGCTACATGATCGGCAAGGAGAACCGCGGCCTGCACGCGATGTTCACCATGATGAACAACGCCCGCCTCTCGGTCGGCGTGCAGGGCCTCGGCCTTTCCGAACGTGCCTATCAGCAGGCGCTTGCCTTCGCCCAGGAGCGGCGCCAGAGCCGCGCCCTCGGTGCCAGCGTGCCGAGCGCCATCATCGAGCATCCGGACGTGCGCCGTATGCTCTTCACCATGCGCTCGACGATCGACGCCATGCGGGCGCTGGCCTGCCGGAACGCGCTGGCGATCGACCTCTCCAAGGTTGCCGCGACCGAGGAGGAGCGGGCGGCCGAACGCGCCCTGGCCGACCTGCTGACCCCGATCACCAAGTCCTGGTCGACCGACAAGGGCATGGAGCTGACCTCGCTCAACATCCAGATCCACGGCGGCATGGGCTTCATCGAGGAGACAGGGGCGGCCCAGCATTGGCGCGATTCCCGCATCGCCCCGATCTATGAAGGCACCAACGGCATCCAGGCGATCGACCTCGTCACCCGCAAGGTGCCGCTCAATGGCGGCGAGACCGTGCGCAGCCTGATCGCCGAGATCGAGTCGGTGGTGCCGGCGCTGGAAAAGACCCCGGGCGAAGACTTCAAGGTGATCGCCCGCCATCTTTCGACCGCGGCGACCGCCTTCTCGGACGCGACCGAATGGGTGCTCGCCAATGTCGTGACCCAGCCGAACGACGTGCTGGCGACCGCTTCCGTCTATCTCGACATGGCCGGCCAGGTGGTGGGCGGCTGGCTGCTCGCCCGCCTGGCCCTGGCTGCCGCCGAGAAGCTGAAGGAAGACGGCGTCGACAAGAAGTTCATGAAGGCCCGCATCGCCTCGGCCCGCTATTTCGCCGAACAGCGCCTGCCCGTCGCCGCCGCCCAGCTCGGCCCGGTGACCGCCGGCCATTCGCTGCTCGCCGACCTGCCGGCCCTGCTGATCGCGTGACATCGACCCGTCGCGCCAGTCACCTGATCGACTGGCGCGACGGACTGAAATTCTCTCTTTGATTGTTTTTATTGAAGAAATGTCCCCATGAGTTGATTTGCCGCGTTGCGAGCTGAACGCAGGGTGGTATCGTGCCCCTGGCATTTCGACGCTTTGGGGGGCGAATGATTTTCTTCGGGGATTGGCGCAAGGTCGCCGCATGTGTTTCGCTCCTCCTCGTCTGCTCTTGCGCGGGGGCGAAACCGACCTCTCAGATCACCAGAAATCTGGTAACTTATAAGATTGCGGGAACCGCTTACGAGCGAGTTGCGGATGCTGTTACCAAGGGACTTCAAGGGTCTAACGCCGATGCGGTCCGGGTGGACCGGTCGCTGTTGCCTGCCAACTTGCCGGACGCACCAGGAAGGCTCGAACTGAAGAATCCGATCGGTGGCAATCTTGGAACCTTGCTGGCGGGTCAGGGGCAGCGTTTGCAGATACCTGCTTGCGACAATGCGCCCTACATCGCTACCGGCTCAGATCAGAGCTTCGCGAGGTACGGCGAGTCGACCGGCTACTATGTTTGCCTCTGGGCTTACAAGGACGGGGTCAGTCTCGACATCTTTACGGCCTTCGAGATTCGCAAGGGGGGTGTGGAAAACATCGGCCAGGATTTGGCTCGGGCTGTGCTCGGAGACAGCAGCCAGTTCATTCAGAAGTCCATTGACAATATGTTGAACGAGGTCCGCGCCACAGGTGCGGCCGTGACCAAGGTCGCCGAACAGCGGGCCTGACGTCGCGTCGCGGCCCCTGTCCGGGCGTAAGTTGACGCGCACGTCAAGCACTCTACACTCGCTCCCCGAAACGAATTCGAATGAAGTTTTCGGGGAGCGAGCGCCGTGTCCGGTCTGATTTTTCCCTTCGCCGAGACGCCCGCCCCGGGCGAGACGGTCGAAGTCGCACAGGGCGTGCATTGGGCGCGTTTTCCGCTGCCCTTCAGCCTCGATCACATCAATGTCTGGCTGCTCGAGGACGGCGAGGGCTTCGCGGTCGTCGACACGGGTCTGCGCGGCGAGGCCACGGAGGTGCTGTGGCACCGGCTGTTCGCCGGCGTGATGGGCGGGCGGCCGGTCACCCGCGTGCTGGTCACCCATCTCCATCCCGACCATGTCGGCCAGGCCGGCTTCCTGGTACGGCGCTTTTCGGCCGAGCTCTGGATGACGCGGGAGGAATTCCTGCTCGCCCGCCTGCTCTGCCTCGACGTCCGGCCGGAACCGCCGGCCGAGGCGGTCGATTTCTACCATCGTGCCGGCTTCTCGCCGGAGATGCTGGAAACCTTCAAGCGGCGCGGCTTCGGCAATTTCTCCCTCGGCGTCACCGAAATGCCGCTCGGCCATCGCCGGCTCTGTGACGGCGATCGTCTCTCGATCGGCGGGCGCCATTGGGAAGTCGTGGTCGGGCGCGGCCATTCGCCGGAACATGCCAGCCTGTGGTGCCCGGCGGAACATCTGCTGATCTCGGGCGACCAGGTGCTGCCGCGCATTTCCTCCAACGTCTCGGTCGGGGTCACCGATCCCGAGGGCGACCCGCTGACCGAATGGCTCGACTCCCTCGAGGCGATCGAGAACCGCGTGCCGGACGACGTGCTGGTGCTGCCCTCGCACAACGAGCCGTTCCGCGGGCTGCACCACCGCCTGCACCGTCTCGCCGTCGGCCACCAGCGCCGCCTCGATGCCATCATGGAAGCGCTGGACGGGCCCAAGCACGCGATCGACCTGATGGGGCCGATGTTCCGCCGCAAGCTCGAAGGTACCGACCTCATGCTGGCGGTGGGCGAGGGCATCGCCCATCTGCACTGCCTGCGCACCCGCGGCCAGATCCTGCGGGAGACGGCGGCGGACGGCGTCCATTTCTGGCGCCGCGCGGCATAAAGCTTCACATGTGAAATTAATGCTTCACAGGTGAAGGAATTCCGCCTAGGGTGCCCGCATGACCGCCGAGAAGCCGCGCCTGCTCTATCTGCTGAACCGCGCCCGCCACGCCCTGTTCAAGGCGGCGGACCAGGTCCTGCTGGAGCGGCTCGACATCACGGGGGCCCAGCTCGGCGCGCTCTTCGTGCTCGCCGAGACGCCGGATTGTACCCTGGGCGATCTCGCCGACCGGCTGGATCTCAATGCTTCCGCCGTGACCGGCCTGGCCGACCGGCTGGAACGCGCCGGGTTCATCGCGAGGCGGGTGAGCGAGCACGACCGGCGCGTCACCCTGCTCGCCCTGACCGGGGCCGGCAAGGCCCGGGCCAAGGCGGCCAAACCCCTGCTGGCCGAATTGAACGGCCGGCTCGTCGAAGGCTTCACCGCGGAAGAGGTGGCGCTGGTTGCCCGCTTCCTCGATACCGCCACGCAACGCTTTGCCAGGAGTGCGCGCGAATGACCGACCAGATCCTGACCGAAACCCGGGATGGCATCACTACCATCACCATGAACCGGGCGGACAAGAAGAACGCCCTGACGCTGGCCATGTACGACGGCATCGTCGACGCCCTGAAGACGGCCGAAGCCGATCCGACCGTGCGCGTCGTGGTGATCACCGGGGCGGGCTCAGCCTTCACTTCGGGCAACGACCTGATCGATTTCATGCAGAATCCGCCGGATCTCGCCGGCGACTCCCCGGTCTCGCGCTTCCTCGCCGCGATCACGACCTTTCCCAAGGTGCTGATCGCCGCGGTCAACGGCATTGCGGTCGGCGTCGGCATGACCATGCTGCTGCATTGCGACTTGGTCTATGCCGCCGACACGGCGAAGCTGTCGATGCCCTTCACGGCCCTCGGCCTGGTGCCCGAGGCGGCGTCGAGCCTGATCGTCCCGGCCATGATCGGTCATCGCAAGGCGGCCGAGCTCTTCCTCTTCGGCGACCAGATCGAGGCGGCGCGGGCAGCCGAACTCGGCTTCGTCAACGAAGTGGTGCCGGCGGATGCGCTGATGGCCCATGTCGAGGCCAAGGCGAAGCGCCTGACCGCACTCGCCCCCTCCGCGCTGCGCCTCACCAAGCAGCTCATGAAGTCCTCCAGCCGCGAAGTAGCGGAGCGCATGAAGGAAGAGGGCGCCATCTTCGGCGCCCAGCTCCGCAGTCCCGAAGTGGCCGAGGCGATCGGCGCCTTTCTGGCCAAGCGCAAGCCCGACTTCTCGCAATTCGCGGCCTGACGATCCGGCGCTGCTTCCCCTCTCATTCTCATTTGTCATGCCCGGGCTCGTCCCGGGCAGCCACGTCGAGACGAGTCACAGTCGTCGACGTGAGGGGCGGCTTGCGGGCGTAGATGGCCGGGACAAGCCCGGCCATGACGGTGGAAAAGGGGCGCAGGGGTCGTGACGCGCCGGGCGTCCCCAGGCCACTGCGACGAAACCGAAGCTTGACGGCGGCAGACTTCGGCGTCATGTCCGGGGCCAAGAACAAGGGGAGGAACCATGAGCAACCTGAAGGGCAAGACACTGTTCATCACCGGCGCCTCGCGCGGCATCGGTCTCGCCATCGCCAAGCGGGCGGCGCGGGACGGGGCCAATATCGCGATCGCCGCCAAGACGGACGAGCCCCATCCCAAGCTCGAGGGCACGATCCACACCGCGGCGGACGAGATCCGCGCGGCCGGCGGCCAGGCGCTGCCCCTCGTGGTCGACGTCCGCGAGGAGGAACAGGTGGCGGCGGCGATCGCCAAGACGGTCGATACCTTCGGCGGCATCGACGTCCTGGTGAACAACGCCAGTGCGATCCAGCTCACCGGCACGCTCTCGACCGACATGCGGCGCTACGACCTGATGCATCAGATCAATACGCGCGGCACTTTCCTCTGTTCCAAGCTGGCGGTTCCGCACCTCAAGAAGGCGGTCAATCCCCACGTCCTGAACCTGTCGCCACCGCTCAACATGGAGGCGCGCTGGTTCGCCCCCCATGTCGCCTACACGATGGCCAAGTTCGGCATGTCCATGTGCGTGCTCGGCATGGCGGAAGAATTCGCCGACGACGGTATCGCCTTCAACGCGCTGTGGCCCCGCACGGCGATCGCCACGGCGGCTGTCAACATGCTGGGCGGCGACGCCATGATGCGCGCCAGCCGCAAGCCCGAGATCATGGCCGACGCCGCCTATCAGATCGTGACCCGGCCGAGCCGGTCCTTCACCGGCAATTTCTGCATCGACGACGCCGTGCTGGCCGAGGCGGGCGTGACCGACTTTTCCGTTTATGCCGTCGATCCCACGGCCCAGCTCGCGCCCGACTTCTTCATTTGATGCCGGGTGGTGCGAGAAAGCCCCTGTCCAGCCTTAAGTCGCACTTGTGACGGGGGCATTCCGGTACGACATTGGGAATAACGGTGGTCGCACAGATGGCCACCGGGGAAACGCCGTCCGGAAGCATCGCTCATGTCGACCATCCTGTTTTCCCATCCTTCCTGCTTGGCCCATGACACGGGTTGGGGGCATCCGGAATGTGCGGACCGGCTGCGGGCCGTGCTGCGCGCCCTGGAGGCGGAGGACTTCCACTACCTCGAACGGGCCGAGGCACCGCCGGCGACGCGCGAGCAGCTGATCCGCGTGCACGCGCCCGATTACGTCGACTGGGTGCTGTCCAAGGTTCCGTCGGTCGGCCACAACCGCTTCCATCTCGACTCGGACACGGTGATTTCCGCCGGTTCGGGCGAGGCGGCCCTCCATGCCGCGGGCGCCGTGATCGCCGCGGTGGACACCGTGCTGACCGGGGGCGCCTATTCGGCCTTCTGCGCCGTCCGCCCGCCCGGCCACCATGCCGAGCCGGACCACGCCATGGGCTTCTGCCTGTTCAACAATGTCGCCGTCGGCGCCCAGCACGCCCGCGCCGCCCATGGCCTGAAGCGGGTCGCGGTGGTCGATTTCGACGTCCATCACGGCAACGGCACCCAGAGCGCGTTCCAGGACGACCCCGATCTCTTCTACGCCTCGACCCATCAGGCGCCGCTCTATCCCGGCACCGGCAATGCGGGCGAGACCGGCGTGGCCGACAATATCGTGAATGCACCGCTGCCGCCGGGGGCGGACGGTCCCGCCTTCCGCCAATGCTTTTCCGAGCACATTTTCCCGGCGCTCGAAGCCTTCAAGCCGGAGCTTCTGCTGATCTCCGCGGGCTTCGACGGCCACGCCCTCGACCCGCTCGCCAACATGCGCCTGACCGAGCAGGATTATCGCTGGGTCACCGCGGAATTGGCCCGGATCGCGCGCAAACACTGCCGCGCCGGCATCGTTTCGACCCTCGAAGGCGGCTACGACCTGTTCGCCCTGTCGTCCTCGGTCGCGGCCCATGTCGCGACCCTGATGGTCAACTGAGGGAAGTCCCCGCCGGCTTGAACCGGCGGGGATCCCCGGGTCACTGCGCGGTGCCGTGGCCCTGGTGCTCGATCGTGGTCTGGCCCATCGGGCCGACCACGAATTTCACCTCGACATCGCCGGCCTTTTCGAAGTGCAGCGTGGCCAGGAAGGACTCGCCTTCCTTCAGCGGCTGCTTCAGGCCGATGAACATGATGTGGTAGCTGCCGGGCTTCAGCTCGACCGCGCCCTTGGCCGGGATGTCCAGGCCGTTGGTCAGTTCCTGCATGCTGGCGGTGCCGTCGGCCGCCATGCTCATCTCGTGGATCTGGACCTTGTCGGCGACGGTGCTGGCGATCGAGACCAGGCGGTCGGCGCCACCGTCGTTCTCGATCTTCAGGAAGCCGCCGGCGACCTTGGCACCGGCCGGCGTGGCGCGCGACCACGGATGGACGATCTCGATGTCGCCCACCTTGTATTCATGGGCCTGGGCGGTGCTGGCGCCGGCGAGGGTGGCGACGGCGAGCACGGCGGCCCGCGCCAGGGAAGCGAAGGAAATGGACATGATGTGACCTGCCTGTTGGCCGTGAAGGGCGGCCGGATTCCGAAACGGGGTTCTGTCGGGTCAGGCGGTCGCGGGCGGCGCCCGGGCGAGGGAGGGCGACCAGGTCGACATGGGGCCGGCGGCCGGGGCGGCGATCGGCTGGCCGGCGGCGACCGGGCGCACCGGCAAGGGACGGAGCAGGGCGGCGACGCTCGGCATGGGGCCGCCGAACATGGGGCAGCCGGCTTGGCAGCAATCGCCCTGCCGATGGTCGCCCACAGGGGCCTTGGCCCTGCCGTCCGCCGACACCGGCTGGAGGGCGCAGAGCGAGGCGGTGAGGAGGTCGAGTTGTCGCAGGGCGGCGGCCCTGGCCCCCGGCGGCGCCAGCGCCAGGGGCTGCAGGAAGAATACGGCGGCCGCCAGAAGTGCGGCGAGCCTCCGTCCCCAACCCGATTGTTGCCCCTGAGTCATGGCGTGTTCCTCGTCCTCGTCCTTGCTAGCACTTGCCGTGCGGCAGGGGAAGCGGCGCCCCAGGACGGGCCCGGTCAGGACGGGCGCGATCCGGCTTGTTTTGCCCGGCCAAGGCGTTTAGGACATGAGGGCGGCCTGCTGCGCCGCGCAACGGACGTCCGTCGACCGAGGTTCCGAATGCCTGCCGAACCCGCCCCTCTGCCTCCTGATATCGCCGGCCTCAGTTTCGAGGCGGCGCTGAAGGAGCTGGAGGCGATCGTGCGCCAGCTCGAGGACGGGCGCGTCGACCTCGAGGCGTCGATCGAGACCTATGGCCGCGGTGCCCTCTTGAAGCGCCATTGCGAAGCCAAACTGGCCCAAGCCAAGGCACGGGTCGAGGCGATCGTGGCCGGCCCGGACGGCGAGATCGCGACGAAGGCCTTCGATGCCGGCTGATGGCACCATGACGACGAACGACCTTGCCACGGCCATGAAGCTGGCCGCCGACGATATCGAGCGCACCCTGGAGCGCCTGCTGCCGCCGCCCGTCGGGCCGGAGGCGCGGCTCGCCGAGGCGATGCGCTACGCGACCCTCGGCGGGGGCAAGCGGCTGCGGCCGTTCCTGACGCTCGAAACGGCCGGCATTTTCGACGTGAAGCGGGGCTGCGCGCTGCGCGCCGCCGCCGCGGTCGAATGCGTGCATTGCTACAGCCTCGTCCACGACGACCTGCCGGCCATGGACGACGACGACCTCCGCCGCGGCAAGCCCACGGTGCACAAGGCCTTCGACGAGGCGACCGCGGTCCTGGCGGGCGATGCCCTGTTGACCTATGCCTTCGAAATCCTCTCGGGTAGCGAGACGCACGACGATCCGCGCGTGCGCCTCGAACTCGTGGCCATCCTCGCCCAGGCGTCCGGCCCCCACGGCATGGTGGGCGGTCAGATGGCCGATCTGGCGGCTGAGGCGGCGGGGGAGGACTACGACCTCGGCCAGGTCACCCGTATGCAGAAGATGAAGACCGGCGCCCTGATCCAGGCCGCGGCCGAGGCCGGCGCCGTGCTCGGCCGGGCCAGCCCGGAGGCGCGCGCGGCCCTTCGTGCCTATGCCCATGACGTCGGCCTGGCGTTCCAGATCGCCGACGACCTCCTGGACGTCGAAGGCCGGATCGAGGAGACGGGCAAGGCGGTGGCAAAGGATGCCGACCGCGGCAAGGCCACCTTCGTCTCGATCGTGGGCGTCGAGCGTGCCCGCGCCCAGTCCGCACGGCTGATCGACCAGGCGATCGGCCATCTCGCCCTGTTCGGCGAGCGGGCTTCGGGTCTGGCCGCCCTGGCGCGCTTCGTGATCGAGCGAAAATCCTGATTTCGGCTTCGAGGATATGACAACGGTGACCATCAGCCCGCCGCTCACCCCCCTCCTGGACAAGGTCGCCGGGCCGGAGGATCTGCGTCTTCTCGAAGAATCCGATCTGCCGCAGCTCGCCGCCGAACTCCGGGCCGAGACGATCGATGCCGTTTCCATCACCGGCGGTCACCTCGGCGCCGGGCTCGGCGTGGTCGAGCTCACGGTGGCGCTCCACTATGTCTTCGACACGCCGAACGACCGGCTGATCTTCGACGTCGGCCACCAGGCCTATCCGCACAAGATCCTGACCCATCGGCGCGACCGCATCCGCACGCTGCGCCAGGGCGGCGGCCTGTCCGGCTTCACCAAGCGGGCGGAGAGCGAATACGATCCCTTCGGTGCCGCCCATTCCTCGACCTCGATCTCGGCCGGTCTCGGCATGGCGGTGGCACGCGACCTCAAGGGCGGCCACAACAATGTGATCGCCGTGATCGGCGACGGCGCCATGTCGGCCGGCATGGCCTATGAGGCGATGAACAACGCAGGCTCGATGGAGAGCCGGCTGATCGTCATCCTGAACGACAACGACATGTCGATCGCTCCGCCCGTGGGAGCCATGAGTGCCTATCTGGCCCGGCTCATGTCGTCGCGGAGCTACGTCAACTTCCGCCAGGCGGCGAAGCAGATGATGCAGCGCTTCCCCGCGAGCTTCGAGCGCACGGCGAAACGGGCCGAGGAATATGCCCGCGGCATGGCATCGGGCGGCGGTACCCTGTTCGAGGAACTGGGCTTCTATTACGTCGGCCCGATCGACGGCCATAATTTCGAGCATCTGCTGCCCGTGCTGCGCAATGTGCGCGACACGGAGAAGGGCCCGATCCTGGTTCATGTGATGACCCAGAAGGGCAAGGGCTATCCCCCGGCCGAGGCCGCGGCGGACAAATATCACGGCGTCGCCCGTTTCGACGTGGCGACCGGCGCCCAGGTGAAGGCGAAGCCCAACGCCCCGCAATATACCCGCGTCTTCTCGGACACGCTGATCAAGCTGGCCGAGAAGGACGACCGGATCGTGGCGATCACCGGCGCCATGCCTTCCGGCACCGGGCTCGACCGTTTCGGCGAGCGGTTCCCCAAGCGCTGCTTCGACGTCGGCATCGCGGAGCAGCATGCGGTGACCTTCGCCGCCGGCATGGCCACCGAGGGGCTGAAGCCGGTCTGCGCCCTCTATTCGACCTTTCTGCAGCGCGGCTACGACCAGGTCGTGCACGACGTGGCGATCCAGAAGCTGCCGGTCCGCTTCGCCATCGACCGCGCTGGCCTGGTGGGGGCCGACGGTGCCACCCACGCCGGCTCCTTCGACCTCGCCTATCTCGGCTGCCTGCCCCATTTCGTGCTGATGGCGCCGTCGGACGAGGCGGAACTGGCGCGCATGATCGCCACCGCGATGACGATCGACGACGCGCCTTCCGCCTTCCGTTTCCCCCGGGGCGAGGGGGTCGGCGTCGAAATCCCGGCAGAGCCAGAAGTGCTCGAAATCGGCAAGGGCCGCATCGTCCGCGAGGGCGGCCGGGTCGCCATCCTCTCCCTCGGTACGCGCCTCGCCGAAGCCCTCAAGGCGGCCGACGACCTCGCCGCCCGCGGCCTCTCGGTCACCGTGGCCGACGCCCGCTTCGCCAAGCCGATCGACGAAGCCCTGGTCGACCGCCTGGCGCGCGAACACGAAGTGCTGATCACCATCGAAGAAGGCTCGATCGGCGGCTTCGGCTCCTTCGTC
>Ga0265297_10009697_pt1 | contig 12327 bp, 11 predicted proteins | sample Munlanlwell13791_FD_192502 | JGI IMG/M metagenome (GOLD analysis project Ga0265297, IMG submission 192502) | Leachate microbial communities from a municipal landfill in Southern Ontario, Canada - Leachate well 137-91 | ecosystem: Engineered > Solid waste > Landfill > Unclassified | place...
TCCGGGTAGATGGTGATATCTCATTTTATTTTATAAACAGCATCTCTCTATATTTTGGCAGATCCCAGGCGTCATCCGAAACCACGCATTCCAATTCATCCGCGTGCTTACGGATATGCTCCATCAACGGCTTAAGCTCTTTAAAGTAAAGCTCGGCGCGCTCTTTATCATCGCACTCTTTAGCCTTTTCCAGCAGCTTATCCATTTCATTGGTATTGCGCCTGACATAGTAGATCTTGGAAACTATATCGCTTAAATGTTTTTTTCTATCCTCCAAGGCCGCGGGGTCGATCTTTAGATCAGCGCCTTTTCCCAATGAGATAAGTTCCTGCAGCGTTTCGGCAAGCAACTTTTCATATTTATAACCTGCAGGCACTACCGAAGCGTTAACCATCTCTTTTAAAGTATTAGCTTCGATTTCCAGGGTCAGATTGTACATATGGATCCAGATGTGATACCGGGCAACCAATTCTTCCTTGGAAAAAACTTTATATTTCTCAAAAAGAGCGATATTATTTTTTTCGCCAAAGGCCTCTAATGACTCATAGGTGGCGGCAATATTCGGCAGGCCCCTTTTCTTTGCCTCTTTTATCCAGTCCTCTGCATAGTTATTGCCTTCAAAACGGATAGCCTTTGTTTCTTTAATAATAGAGCTTATTACCTTCAAGACCACGGAATTAAAATCCTTACCCGTATCTTTAAATGTTTTGATCTGGTTAGTGACATATTCTAAGCTATCCGCGATAATCGTATTAATGATAGTAATGGGCGTGGAAATATTCTGCGACGAACCCACGGCGCGGAACTCAAATTTGGCGCCGGTAAAGGCAAACGGCGAAGTGCGGTTCCTATCTGTCGTGTCTTTGTTGAATGTAGGTAACCGGCTGATCCCCAAATCAATGATATCTTTCCTGGAAACCTTGGCCTTGCTGCCGTTCTCCAGCATATCCAGAATTTTAGTCAACTGCTCTCCCAGGAACACGCTGATGATCGCAGGTGGCGCTTCATTAGCGCCTAGGCGATGTTCATTACCGGCCAAGGCAACGCTGGCGCGCAAAAGGTCTGCATGCAGGTAGACTGCGCGCAATACCGCCGCTAAAATTGTCAAGAATTGTAAATTATCTTCCGGAGTTTCTCCGGGATTCAAAAGGTTATTGCCCTTATCGTCTGATAACGACCAGTTTAAATGCTTTCCGCTTCCGTTGATCCCGGCAAAAGGCTTTTCATGTAAAAGGCAAACCAGATTATGCCGCAGGGCGACCTTCTTCATTAATTCCATGAGTAGCTGATTATGGTCACAAGCAATATTAGATTCCTCGAATATCGGAGCAAATTCATATTGATGCGGCGCTACTTCGTTGTGCCTGGTCATCAAAGGAATACCCAGTTTATAAGCTTCCTGCGCCACCTCAAACATAAAGTTAACCACGCGCTCTTTAATCGTGCCAAAATATTGATCTTCTAACTGCTGCCCCTTAGGAGATGGTGCGCCGATTAAAGTGCGCCCGGCCATTACCAAGTCCTGGCGTAGATTGTAATAATTCTTATCGATCAAGAAATACTCCTGTTCCGGTCCGCAGGTAGAAAATACCTTCTTTATACCGCTATGCCCGAAAAGCTTGAGTAGATTTATTGCTGCTTTGCTCAAAGCCTCATCAGAACGCAAAAGCGGCAATTTCTTATCTAGGGATGCGCCGTGATAAGAGATAAAAATTGTAGGAATACACAATGTCTTCCCCAGGGTACTCTCAATGATAAATGCCGGGCTGGAAGGATCCCAGGCAGTGTAGCCGCGCGCTTCAAAGGTTGCGCGCATTCCTCCCGAAGGAAAGCTGGAAGCATCCGGCTCTCCCTGAATCAATTTACTTCCAGAAAACTTTTCTATCACCTTACCGGGTCCGGTGATAGAAATAAAACTATCATGTTTTTCCGCGGTAAGCCCGGTCATCGGCTGGAACCAGTGGGTGTAATATGTAGCGCCTTTAGACATCGCCCATTCCTTCATTGCATCCGCAATCTCATTTGCCTGGGCCAGGCTTATGATTTTTCCTTCAGTCAGCCAGGTTTTAAATGCCTTAAACGTAGATTTAGAAATATGCTTTTGCATGGTCCCCATACTAAAGGTATTTTCGCCAAAATAACCGGAAACTTTCTTCGGAAAATCAATCTTTTCAAGTTTAGCGCTATTAATTTTAAAAAGAACCTTTTGCCTGATACTCATTTTTCTCCCCCTTAAAGTTAATGCTGCCTCTGGCGTTTAGCGTTAATTTTATACCGCACTGTGTGCGGTTATCCTATGGCTATTGAGCCGCGTTCTTCTGTACGAATACGGATACATTCCTGTAGATCCAAAACAAAGATTTTCCCATCGCCGGTCTCGCCGGTCTTGGCGCCTTTTACAATCGCTTTAATTGTGGATTCAACAAAATTATCATTTACAGCGATCTCAAGCCGTATCTTTCTTAAAAGGTTACCTGTCTCTTTTGCGCCGCGATAAATCTCTGTAATACCTTTCTGACGGCCGTGCCCCATCACTTCACTTACAGTGACAAGATTAACTTCCTGCTTATAAAGCTCTTCTTTTACTTCTTCTAATTTAGAAGGCTGAATTATAGCGATGATTAACTTCATTTTGACCTCCGAGTCTCTTTCTAAAGTTATTCAAGTACGGTATAAGCTCTTTCGTGATGCTGGGTAATGTCCAGCCCCATAAGCTCCTCTTCTTCTTTTACCCGCACGCCGATCAATAAATCAACTAATTTGTAAATCGCTAAGGTAACTATAAAGGTATAGCCTACGGTGACTAAAACAGCAACTGCCTGGATAAACAGCTGCTTCGGATTGCCAAAAAATAATCCGTCTGCCCCGGCAGGGTTAACTAACTTAGAGGCGAATAATCCGGTTGCCAAAGCACCCCAAATACCACCTACACAGTGTACGCCGAAAGCATCAAGCGAATCATCGTATCCTAATTTTGGCTTGATCACGGTAACCGCGATAAAAGAAAATACACTGACCAGCAATCCTATGATTATCGCAGGGATCACGCTGACAAAACCAGCAGCCGGAGTAATCGCAACTAATCCCGCCACCGCCCCGGAACAGACGCCGAATATCGTCGGCTTACCATTGTGGAGCCATTCTACAAGCGCCCAACTTAAACCCGCGGCTGCTGCAGCAGTATTAGTAACCACAAAAGCATTTACTGCCAAACCATTAGCTGCTAAGGCGCTGCCCGCATTAAACCCAAACCAGCCAAACCACAAGAGGCCCGTGCCTAATACCACAAAAGGCATATTATGCGGCATAGGGACATTCTTCTCCAGATTGACTCTCTTACCTAATATTAGAGCAGTAACCAGGGCGGCTATCCCGGCATTGATATGCACCACTGTTCCGCCCGCAAAATCAAGCGCCCCTAAATTCCTTAACCAGCCTCCCATACCCCAAACCCAGTGACAGAGCGGATCATACACAAATGTAGCCCAGAGGAGCGTAAACAAAAGAAAAGCGGAAAATTTCATCCTCTCCGCAAAGGCACCGATAATCAAGGCCGGGGTGATAATTGCGAACATTGCCTGGAAAATCATAAACGCCTGATGCGGGATTGTTGCCGCGTAATCTGGATAGGCCTCAAAACCAACACCCTTTAAACCAAACCAATTAAAACCGCCCCAAAACCCTTGATTCGGCGCAAACGAAAGGCTGTAGCCGAAAAGGACCCACTGCAGGCTTAAAACGCACATAATAATGAAACATTGCATCAACACGCTTAAAATATTCTTTTTCCTGACCATACCTCCATAGAAGAAGGCCAGGCCGGGAGTCATCAATAAAACCAAGGCTGATGAAATCAAAACCCACGCCGTATCTCCTGAATTTATCATTTTTTACTCCTTCTTATAAATCAATATCTAACTGAAAGGTTATCGTATTCTTAGCATTAGGATTGTTGTATATGTCGTAGCCGACTATTGCCGAGATATTCTTGGTAAATTTCCAGGAAAAACCAAAATTAAGCGCACCGTAACTTGATTGCGTGCCCTGATAGTCTATGCATAACCATAACTTATCACTTATCTCTGACATAGTGCGTTCCCAGGCAAACATCGGACCGATATTATCACGGTCGCCGTTTTTGTTCCTTAAAAGTCTGGCATTACCGTTAAAATAGCCTGCGGAGAACCTGCCCAGATTGAATTTCCCTATAGAAATAGTTTTGGCACCCCTGAGATACCAAACGTTGTAATCGGTATAATTATGCTTATAACCCATATCATACGCACCTATAGCAAAACCTGGCATATGCTTAAAATATGCGTCCTCAGGCACGCCGAACTTGAAATGAAAGTATACCGGCCATTTATCCAGCAGCGGGCCGAATCCTTTCTTGTAATCAAATCCTGTCTCTGCCATGATTTTGCCCAAAGGCGACCAGAGTTTACCTAAAAGATTATCTTCTGGCTTATCCGACAACAGGCTAAAGGTCGGGCCATAAACCTGCTGCACATAGAGCTTATTTCCGTTACGATCCCTACTTTGAATTGGAGTATAATTATCAATATTCAGATGGATCTTGCCGTAGGGTTGGATATCCGTGGATGGAGCCCAAATCAAGGTAGTAGGAGTTGCGTAAGCTAAATTGAAGAAACATAGTCCTGAAATTAGAAGAGCAATCAATATGTTAAAAGTCATTATTTTTTGCATTTTTCCTTTCCCGCCAAAAAAAGGCGTCTTGGATCCATCGCTGGATTAAAGACGCCATCGTCTATAAAATAAGCCCCTTTCAAAGCATTTTTGCTTTAAAAAGGGCGCCTTTGTCCTTAAAAATGAAAAAGCTCCAAATTATTTTTTGGAGCTTCTTTGCCTCTTTGACATCATCGTCATTAAAAGTATAACATCTTCTCTTTGCTTGTCAAGTATTTTTTCCCGCGGAAATAAAAACTGGTTTCCCCTCTCATATTAGCCGAGGGGAAACCTCTCGCTATTTCAAGTATATATTATAGGAAGGGAATTACCTTGCTCTCTCAGCCTGGCCTATCTTAACGTCTGTTTCTGTTTTTATTTTTTCACAATAATAGACATCTTCGGAAACGTCTATATTATTATCATGCCCCAGTTCTTTCAACTTAAAGATAGCGTCTGAAACATAAGATTCTGCGGTTCTATAAGATTTTTCTGCGTCGGAGGGCATTGAAGAACATTCTGCCTTGTCTAACCAATCTATGGCTTTTTTATAGCTCGTATTCGCTTCTGCTAATTTAGGATTTTGAGATAGTTCTCTGCGGTATGACGTTCTGCATGTAGCGCAGGCACTAAGCGATATAACCAGGATCCCTAAAACCAAGATACTAAATCCCCTAATATATTTCTTCATCGTATTTACCTCCATGATTTAGCTCAATTATTTTTAAAATTCAATACACTCTGATAACTTTTCTTTACTGCTCTCTGATACATCTGGAAAATAAACACCAACGCGATATGGCTCGTTCTCCGATTTTCCCCTCCTCTCTTCGCTGGGAGCGGGCGATTTCTTTTTCTAAAAGCTCCATTGTCGATCTGAAATTTACACAGCCGGTGAGCTCTGCGTGGCTGGCCTTTTGATAAATTTTACGCGCATTCAAGAGCATTATTCGCTTGCCGATATCAGGAAAAATATAATTACACGTATATATAAAAATTATTCTAAATAAATATCTTTATCACCCCTGATGTTCACTCCTTTAATCTTGCTGCGTAATTCTTCTTTAGACAATGCAAAAAGAGGGCTGATCTCCACTCTTACCTGCGGCTCTACTTCAATTCCTGTATCATGAAGCCAATTTTTATACATGTTACTCAATATCTTTCTAACAGTTTCCGGAGAATCATCGCCATCTTTATTTTTTAGCGGAGCAAATTCTTCTTCGCGGGATATTTCCATACAGCAGGTTTTTTTCGCTAAAGGAATGGCATCGAAAATAAATGTTTCAAACTTCCATCCTTCAATTTCTGCGATCTCCCCCTCTACTCCCAATGAATTTACCTTTTTAACAGCATGATGATACGGCAAAGAAAATCCATGTTCATCTAAACGCTGAATAAAAGCAAGCGAGATCATATGTATTGCGGTATTCCCCGCCCAATCTCGAATTTGTCCTTTATTATCCAAGATGCCGCGATTATCCGGATCTAATTCGCTGTACTCAATAATTTTTGCCTTGCCATCTTCAGCGGCAAAGATCCCGACTTTTTCCTCGCAACTCCTGCGACGCACTACTTTAGTAGACATTTCTGAATCTTCCGCCTTATGATACCCGACGAAAGCCGGATCCATTATCTTTACTAAGAGATTGTCAATCTGGCAATAAAACAAATCGGAGTATCCATCTTCAATTAGCTTTTTTAATAAACCTGAATCATATAGCCCCTTAATACAGCCGCCGTGGCCGTTTGGATTAACAAATAGATGGGTTTTATCTTTTAAAATTAATTTTCCATCTACAGTCAGAGTAGGAAGCATCTCTTGCTCAAAGAAATGCACGGTTTGCGGATCGAGGCCAAAAAAATTATGTGTTTTAAAAAAGTCTTTTGCTTCCGGTAGAATTTCAGTGTCTGTCATTATCAACAACGGAACAACAACTTTGTAGCGCAAAGATAAAGCCTTGACCGACTCGGCAAAAAGCTGAAATAAGGATTTGTTTTTTACGGGAGAGATCGGAAACATCCCTTTTGGGCCATTAAAACCCAAACGAGAGCCATGGCCTCCGGCTACGATCAAAACAGCTATCTTATTCTTGCGAATTAAAGACTCGCCCGATATGCGCGCCTCTTCCATTTCAACCTGCTCATCTGAATTTTTAGGAATAGTAAATATCCGCGACGGATAGATATCTATGTTATGCTTGATGGGAGATTTTTGCTGGGAAACCTTTTCATAAAGTGAAAAAACGAGCTCAAAATCAAGCTTCCCCATTTCACTAATAAATTTTTCTTTTTCCGGAAGGCTTAACGACTGATAATGCCCGAGAATATGAGTTTGGCTGTATTTTTGGAGCAGATTTAAAAAATATTCTTCTTCCATAGCTTACCTATTATTATGAAGGCTGTATCCTTTCATAAGAATAGTGCAATTGACAATGCCTTTGACTATTATTTTAAGCGGAATCCGCGGGCCGTCTTTACAGATCCAGACTTCAAACTTATCGGGAGTGCTTTTAAAATGGTAAGCCTGGAATTTACCGGCGGGAACCGTTATTTCATCGATTGAAATTAATTTTAACTCCAACTCCAAGATCCGAAGTTCATCAAGGATATTCGCAGTAAAATGCCAACCTATTTTAAGGTCATGTTGCTTACGCAGATAAAAAAGAAGCAAGTTCATATTCTGAATCGGGACGCCTGATTTGATCATCTGGCTCTTTACTAACTTTTTATTTTTAAACTTTTTTACTACGACTGTAAAATTTTTCTGATCGTATTCTTCCGTCCTGTATTCTTTAAACCAGGGAGCTGAAGTAGTGCGCTCTGTTTTATATGGCAGGAGGCTTACCGGATCGCTATAGATCTTTTCCGCGACCTCGACAAATAATATTTTGCTCTTAAGCGTTATTAAATTCGCCTTCACTACCTTTAGATCAAACGTTCCAAGATTATTATATTCTGATTTCCCGACAGGCTGTACGCCATACTGAATACTTTCTCCGGTAAAATCATAATTGACAGTTTCTGCCTTCAATAAACCGTAATTTACAAAAATAGTTAAAACTATTGCTAATACAATAAGTATTTTATTGGCCTTCATATTCTTTAGAAATCAGTGGCTACCTGCTATGGTAAACCCAAGCAGTTCCTCGACTATTGAAACAAGTAAAGAAGATTGTTTAGAAACACTATCAATTGCTTTTTTTTGCTCCTCATTAAGAGCTCCATATGATCCATCCTGAAGTAATGATATGTTCCCGCTAATCACTCCCAACGGTGCACGCAGTTTATGCGAAATAAGAGCCAGGGTATCCTGTTTCAGGGATTCTTCCACGCGCGCTGCGGTAACATCACGCAAAATAAAAACAATACTTAACAGCTCTCCGGCTGGATTCTTTACCACATTAAAATTTACCTCTAAATATAATGCCTCTGTAGTTTCTGATTTCTGCCGTACAATATCAAATGTTTTATGCGCAATCGTTAAATCCAACAGGGCTTCTTTATTTATAGAAACAGAGTAATTCTTAAATAGCATTTCGACCAAATTAACATTCGCCGCATCGGTAATATTTAAATAATTTAAAATCGCCGCATTGCTATCTTTGATCAGATAATCCGGGCTACAGATAGCGATACCATCGCTTACTTTATCAACCACTGCCTTAAACTTCTCCTGTTCCTCTAATTGCCGGCGGTAATAACTTATCTTGAGTATAGACTTAACCCTTGCCAATAGTTCAACCTTATCAAAGGGCTTGGAGATAAAATCATCACATCCTGCCTCAAGGGCTTTTACCTTGTCTTCGATCTCCTTAAGTACGGTTACCATCACCACCGGGATCGCCTTAGTCTTGTCATCGGCACGCAATTTCTCCAGCACCTCTATGCCGGACATCTTGGGCATCATTACGTCCAGAAGGATCAGATCGATTTGATTATGGACAAGTTTTTCCAACGCTTCTTCACCGCTCGCCGCCTTGATGACTTCATAACCCTGCGGAACAAGATATGCTTCGAGAAGTTCAATGTTTTGAAGCTGGTCATCAACAACTAAAATTAATGGTTTGCCTTTCATCTTCTACCTCTTTTGAATTTGAGTTCCCAAAACTCACTTAATGAACTGACTGACTTCTTTCGCAAATGTGCGCGTATTTATCGGCTTGCCTATGAACCCGCTGTTAGTTATAGCGTTTATCTCTTCCCTGCCTTCTGCCATTACAGAAGCAGTCACAAAAACAATCGGGATATCGCTTATCTCTTTGTCTTGGCGCAATATCTTGGCGGCTTCGGAACCGCGCATATCAGGAAGCCGCATATCCATAACTATGATATCCGGTTTTTCTTTCCTGGCGCTGGCAATTCCATCGGTAGCATTTTTAGCTAGAAATACTTCGAAGCCAGCGACCTCCAAGAGGTCTTTTTCCAACGTCAGATTGTTGTCATTATCATCGACAATCAAGGCCCTTGTCTTCATCTCACACCACCTTTCTAGATATAATCGGCAAAGTGAACCTGACCTGGGTACCTTTATTTAACCCCTCTGATTCTACGGAAAATTTTCCACCATGCAACTCAACCAGCTTTTTAGAGAGCGGCAAACCCAGTCCGGTCCCTTCAGTTACACGGGAATATGGGGTATCGACCCGGAAAAATCCTTCGAATATTTTCTTCGTGTTTTCAGATGCGATACCGATTCCCGTATCCCAAACCACTACTTCTATCCCGGAATCGGTTTTCTTCGCCCGCATGCCGATTTTACCACCCTCAGGGGTAAACTTAGCCGCATTTGAAAGCAGGTTATAAATTATCTCTCTTACCTTAAGCTCATCCGCCTCAATATCCGGCAGATCTTCGGCTATTTCCAGCAACATTTCAATTTTCTTTTTACTGACCATATCCGCTACCAACAGTGAAATCTCATTTAACAGGCTCTTTATGGGTAAATTGGATAATGCCAGATTCATCTTCCCGGCTTCAATTTTTGCCATATCGAGTATCTGATTTATCAGCAAGAGAAGATGCTTTCCGCTGGTCAAAATATTATTAACGTATTTTTTCTGCTTCTCATTAAGCGGCCCGAAAGTCTCGTCGTATAATACCTCAGAGAAACCGTTAATGGAGTTAAGTGGAGTCCTGAGCTCATGCGACATGTTAGCCAGGAACTCGGATTTTGCCCGAGTGGCACGTTTTAACTCGACGGCCAAATCCTGTAACTCTTTATGGGCTTTTTCCAGGCCCTTTTCTATCTCCCTGCGCTGGGTAATATCCTCGATAGCCAGAAGGATGATCCGCTCCTTGCCCATCCCCCGTTCAATCTGCCGGGCGTTCAACAGCATGATACGCCTGCCAATAGTGGTAAAATCATGTTCTACTTCGTAGTTATCAAAGGTCGCTTTTTGAGGAAGGATGGTTTCCAACAGTTCCCGCAGTTTGGGAATATCCCACTGTTTATTACCCAGGTCATAGATCAGCTGTCCCACAGTCTCTTCAGGTTTTACCTTAAAGAATTCATAGAAGGAACGGCTGACGGAGACTACCCTGAGGTCTTGATCCAAAGAAATTAAGGGTTCACGCACAGTGTTAATGATGCTCTCGGCTAATTCACTGACTTCATCTGTAGATTTCTTAATAATCTCCAGTTCTTTTACAGTCTTCTCCAGGCTATCCTCTATCCGCCTGTGCTCGGTAATATCCTCGATAGCAAGTAAGATAAGCTTTGTATGATTAAGCTTTCGATAAATTTTACGAGCATTTAAGAGCATTATTCGTTTTCCGACATCAGGAAAATCATGTTCGACCTCAAAATTATCAAAACTCGTGGTTTTAGGAAGGATCTCCTCCAGCAACTCTCGCAGTTTCGGAATATCCCATTGACGATTTCCTAAATTATAGATATGCTGTTTATAGGTATCTTCGGGCTTTACCTTAAAAACTCGATAAAATGAACGATTGGCTGAAACTACCTTCAAATCTGCATCCAGAATCAGCAAAGGTTCGCGCACAGTATCTACAATGTTCTCTGCATAGGCAAGAGCATCTTGAGTTATTTGATCTGTTTTCTTGTGTTCCTCAATTTCATGGTGAAGCTGCTTAATAATTATTCTTTCTGCGACGGTGCGAGTTTCTACCTGATTCTTAATTGATTCTTTGTTTTTATTTTTTCCTTTCATGGCTTATTCTCCTTCAAGGATTCCTTTCCGTTCTTTACCGTCGTATCTTTAATCTTGACGGGCTCTGTTTTCTGAAAGCCTCCTTCGAACACTGATGTAATTACGGATTTAATATAATTGCTGCAAATATCCCACTCCGCTTTCATGCGCCACAGGATGAGATAGCGCGAACTATTTTTTTTGCCCAGAGAAACAGATCTTCTTGATCTAATTTTATCGTAAATCTCTAACATGTGTTTGGCGGCAGATTGAATCGGGTATTTCTGCACCGTCATTCTTACGATCTGCTTTATGGTTTGTAAATCTTCAGGAGCCCGGGATAAAGACCAGATAAGAGCATCAACAAAACTTTGCTGATCCATCTCTTTGAGCAACCGGCCGTTATGATAATCTTCTACGACCTCCCGCGCTCCCGGAGCATCCAATGCTACCACCGGAACCCCTGCTGCCATAGCTTCAATAAGAACTATCCCTTGCGTTTCGCTTAATGAAGCAAACGCGAAAACATCCATGGCAAAATAAGCATCAACTAAATCCTGATAACGTAAAACCCCGGTTAAATGCAATCTTTTTTCAAGGCCGGCTGCTCTAAAGGCGTCCTTGATCAAATTTTGCGATGGGCCAAGGCCCACGACCAAAGCATGGACCCTTGGATCTTTTTTTAATAATTCAACCAGGCAATTTGTCAGGAATCCCAAATTTTTTTCCGGAGACAGCCGACCGGCATGGCCAACCACTAAGGCATCGGGAGGGATCTGATTAAGCTTTCGAAAAGCTATTCCGTCGCCTTTTGAAAAACGTTGGGCATCTATCCCTGTCGGAATAACCTCCATGGGAGTCTTGACACCTCTTTTAAGTAAGATATCCTGCACACTTTTGCTAGGCACGATTACCTGGTCTACTAAATTTGAATATCCGGCAGCAAGCTTGACCATAAATCTTTTCACTCCCTCATTTTGAACCGGCCAATCATGCACGTACTGCTCAAACATACAGTGATAAGTAAATACAAGCGGTATGGCGTGCTGTCGGCTAAGGCGTAGAGCAAAATCTCCCATGAAAAACGGAGTGTGGCTATGCACCATATCCGGTACGAATTCTTTCATGTATCGCTTTAATAGCCCGGAAATCGGAAAGTTAACGGAAAAAACAGTCCCGCCAAATTTTTGGAAAGCCGGAATTCGAATAACACCCGGCTCCTCAAGCGGGGCGCCCCCAAAGGCCGGAGTAACAATCAAAACCTCATGCCCTAAACTTCTAAATGCCTCGCTGAAAGAATAAACCGATTGCTCTAACCCTCCCACCATCGGAAAATATGTATTCGTCATCATGAGAATATTCATCTTTTTTCCTTTAATTCTATGAGCGCTCGTCTCGCCGCCACGCATATTGCTTCGTAAGAATCCTTCGCGCCCATAGCTAACCCTTCTTTTTCTAAATCTTCAACAAGAAATGGCTTGCCGAATCT
>Ga0265297_10009698_pt1 | contig 12327 bp, 9 predicted proteins | sample Munlanlwell13791_FD_192502 | JGI IMG/M metagenome (GOLD analysis project Ga0265297, IMG submission 192502) | Leachate microbial communities from a municipal landfill in Southern Ontario, Canada - Leachate well 137-91 | ecosystem: Engineered > Solid waste > Landfill > Unclassified | place...
AGAACGGTATATGCGGGACGACTGTCCTGCTCTAAATCCCACTCAGGTGGCTCTCACTCAAGCTGCTTGATCTTGACGTTGCGGAAGTAAATCGGCGCGCCGCCGTGCTTACCCTGAAGCCCGATGTGGCCCTTCGTCGGCAACTCAGCCATCGGCCGGCTCAACCACGGCGGGATGTCGCTGCCGTCCGGGTTCTTTTTGGCGGAGGTCCATTGCTTGATATCGGCTTCGGTGACGAGTTCGCCGTTGAGCAAGACGCAGATCATCGGCCCTTTGCAGACAACGGTCATCCGGTTCCATTCACCGGCTTTCTTAACGGCCTGCTTCTTCGGCGCGGATCGTCCGAAAAGGCCGCCGCATTTCCAAGTGGCTGCCGCCTTCGCCCACTTGGGCGCGCTGTCGTCGAGAATCTGAATCTCCACCGAATTTGGAATCCAGTTTTTCATGTCGGAGGCATAGACGATCACGCCGCTGTTGGCCGCCTCGCCATTCTTGAACTCCAGATCGAGGATGAAGTTCTCGTATTGCTTCTGCGTCCAGATGCACTCGTCCTTCGACGCCGTCAGCAGGCCGTCCTCGTAGAACCAGATGCCTTTGGAAAACGTCGCATTGGACAGTTCGACGTTGAAGAGGCTCGCCCAGTTCGCGGAGTCAGGGTGTGTCTTTGGCGGCACGATATCGCCCGCGCCCGCCGTCGCAACCCATCCCAAACAAATCGCCATCACCACGGCCATCATTTTCTTCGTCATTGTCTTCTCCTGTCTTCGCTGTGAACTGTCGGCGTTGAAAAACTTGTGTTCAGTCTGCCAGAGGGGAATGTATTCGCGCAACAAGAACGACCGGGCGCCGCACTGTCATGGGGTCGTCGTCGCAGGCTGTTCCTGATTCGGACGGATCATGATCGTGACGCCCTGCGGGTTCTGCTGCAAGCCGTCGAACATCCGCTGGAGCTTCATCCGAAACTCCTCGTCCTGCTGTGCCCGCTGGCCCAACTGGTCAAGCCTCGTCGCGGAAATCATCTGGCTGTTGCCATCCGCATCCGTGCAGGAAAACTGGATGGTCACCTTGTCGCCCTTCAGTCCGCGGAACGGGTTGCGTTCATGGGCTGCAGCCGCCGCTGAGGCTCCGTCCGCGTCCATGTTCTCCAACACGATGCAGTAGGCGGTCTTCGTCATGCCTTTCTGGATGAGGTCGAGCCGCATCTGCGTGCCGAAGTTGCGACGGTTCAGCACCGCCTGAAATTCCTGCGGGCTAGCCACCGGCTGACCGTCGGCGCGCACAATGACGTCCGACCTTTCCAAACCGGCGACCGCCGCCGGACTTTCCTTCGCGATACTCTGGACCATGATCCCCTGCCCCGCTGGCAGCTTCGGCAAATGTGAGCGGACGATGTCCGGTATCGGCTCCGTGGTCACACCGATCCATTTCGGCGGCTGTCGAAGCGGCATTGGTGGCGCCTGTTTCACTGCGGCCGTATCGCGCTGTCCTTCAGCCGCGCAGACATCCCCTGTCCCAAACCAGCAACCCGTCCCCACCATCATCACGAGCAATCCACCCGCAAATCGCAACGTCTTCATGTCGCGCAGTCTGCCAGACCCGAAAGGAATCGTCCAACAGGAACAGCAACATCCCCATTGTCATCAACCGTGCTCGTTGCCAGCCGCGGGATTGGCGGCGGCCACTCCGGCTGCAATAAGTCAGCCTACGATTGCCGCAGCCGCGCCCGCCAGTCTTCCAAGACTTGACGTTCGTGTTTGAAGGCCATCGTCGCAGGCAATGCGTCGGGCGCAAACCACCCGATCTCGCTGGCGTCGTCGGCGGCACGCGGCTCGGCGTCATCCATCGGCTCGGCGATATAGTAGATGTTCAGCGTCCACTCGTCCGCGTCATCGCCGCCGTAGCAGTCCATGTAGATGCCGAACAGTCCGACGAGCCGCACATGCAAGCCGGTTTCCTCAAGAATCTCACGGCGAGCGCCGACTTCGGGATGCTCGTTCTCGTGCAGAAAACCGCCAGGAGTATCCCAATGGCCCTTGAACGGCTCGATCGCACGGCGCACCAGCAGCACCCGCCCGCCGCGCACCACCAGAGCGCCGGCGCACGGCTTGGAGTTTCGAAAATGTTCGGCGCCGCACAACTCACATTTCTGCGAGCGATGAGGCTCCGTTGCCGGAGCCAGCGCGCGGCCGCAAGCAGGGCAGAATTTTCGTTGCATGGCGGGTCGTGGCGCGTGCGCGACTGCCGCGCACGCTCTCTGCGTTACGGCTTCGAAGCGAGCAAACGTTGACGAAGCTGTTCGTGCTGCACCCACAACTGATCGGGCAGCCGCGAGCCAAACTGGTCAAAGAACTTTTTGACCGAGTCGAGTTCTGCCAGCCACTCCTTCTTGTTCACTGCCAGCAGTCTCTCCATCGATTCCGCAGGCAGTTTCAGACCGGTCATGTCGATGTCTTTCGGATCGGGCACGTAGCCAATGGGCGTCTTCACACCCGTAACTGCATTCCGCGATCGAGCCAGGATCCACTCGATGATGCGCAGGTTCTCACCGAAACCGGGCCACAAGAATCTGCCCTTCTCGTCGGTGCGGAACCAGTTGACGTGAAAAATTCTCGGTTGCCGCCGAATGTGCTCGCCCATGTCGAACCAGTGGCCGAAGTAATCCGCCATGTTGTAGCCGCAGAACGGCAGCATCGCCATCGGGTCGCGCCGGATTTCGCCAATCGCGCCGACCTGCGCTGCCGTGCGCTCGCTCGCCATGGTCGCGCCCATGAACACGCCATGTTCCCAATTCATCGCCTCATACACCAACGGCGCAAGCGTTGCGCGCCGGCCGCCGAAGATGATCGCGGAAATCGGCACGCCGTGATGCTGGTCATAGCGGAACGAGTGCGTTGGACAATTGGTGAACGGCGCGGTGAAGCGGCTGTTCGGATGGCTGGAAAGGATCGCCTTGCCGTCCGGCTCGGTCATGCCGGGCCGCCACTTCTTGCCCTGCCAGTCCAATGCCTTGGCAGGCGCCGGATCGTCGTGCCCCTCCCACCATTCGGTGCTAACGGGCCGCATGGCGACGTTGGTGAAAATCGTGCCCTGCTTGACCGTGAGCATCGCGTTCGGATTGGTGCGCATGTTCGTGCCAGGCACCACGCCGAAGAAGCCCATCTCCGGGTTCACCGCCCAGAGCTGGCCATCGGTATCCACGCGCATCCACGAGATGTCATCGCCGACCGTCCAGATGCGATACCCTTTTCGCTTCAAACCCTCCGGCGGCAGCAGCATCGCCAGATTGGTCTTGCCGCAGGCGCTTGGAAACGCGGCAGCCACATACAGGTTGCGGCCGCCCGGCTCTTCGACGCCGAGGATCAACATGTGCTCTGCGAGCCATTTCTCCCGCTGCGCCAGCACACTGGCGACGCGCAACGCAAGGCACTTCTTGCCCAGCAGCACGTTGCCACCGTAACCGCTGCCGACCGACCAGATGGCGTTGTCTTCCGGAAAATGCAGAATCAACCGGCGATTGATGTCGAGGTCCGCCTTGCTGTGCAGGCACTTGGTGAAATCCCCCTCCGGCCCGAGCGCGTTCAACGCCGCCTCGCCCATGCGCGTCATGATTCGCATGTTCAACACGACGTAAATGCTGTCGGTCAACTCGATGCCGATCTTGGAGAACGGCGACCCGATCGGTCCCATTGCGAATGGCACCACATACATCGTCCGGCCCTTCATCGCTCCGCTGAAGAGTTCACGGGCTTTGCGATAAGCTTCGCGCGGGCTCATCCAGTTGTTGGTCGGGCCGGCGTCGCCTTGGAAACTGGTGCAGATGTAGGTCAGGTGCTCCGTGCGGGCGACATCGTTCCTCGCGGTGCGATGCAGGTAACAGCCGGGCATCTTGCGCTGGTTCAGCTCGATGAGTTCGCCGGTCTTCAGCGCCTCCGCTGTCAATCGGTCGCGCTCCTCCTCCGAGCCATCGCACCAATAGACATGATCCGGCTGGCACATCGTGGCCATCCGATCCACCCATTCCTTTACATGCGGATACTTGATCATAGTGGGTAATCACTTACACGAATCCCCGGCCTCGTCAACATCTGCTTCGTATTTTTGCCGTTATTTCGCCGCCCCCCACCCACCCGACAAAATTTGTCGGCTGTGGAATGTGACACCGCCATGCAACCACATCCCGTTCGTCCGAACGAGCGTCTCATATCTGCTTTCACACGATTGGCAGATCGCGCAATCTTCATTTCCGCTTGTGGCTGCGGAAGGAGGAATGTAACGTGCCCGTATTTATTACGAAGAAGCGCGGTGGGAATTGCCCTCCGAGAAGCAGGTTGCAGGTGGAGTGAGAGCCGCAAGCAAATGGTTATGAGGTTTTTTCCTGACAAATGGATGAGAATGGGTGTGATAGTCGGCCTCTTCCTTCTTTCGATCAACCCGGTTTCAGCAGAGAACTACGCTCTGGTGTTCAGCGGTGGCGTGGATGCATCCAACAACCACGACCGCTATTACGAGGAAACCCTGCGGATATGGCAGGACCTTGTGAGTTGCTGGGGATACGACGTGAACAACGTGTATGTGTTGTTTGCCGATGGCACAAACCCGGCCATTGACCGCTCCAGTGGCGTGAGTTCGGACTGGAGCTCGATTGTCAGCGCCGGTGGGAACATCAGCGCCGCCACGACAAACGATTTCAAGAATGTGATTCAAACCATCGGCAGCAGCATGGTGAGCGGGAGTGACAGCTTTTTCTTCTGGTCGTTTGACCATGGTTCCCAGACCGAGCCTGCCGTCAAGGGCAGCGGTTCGTTGTGCGCTTGGAACGATGAATCCATCTATTCCAGCCAGTTCACCACTTATTTGGACCCGGTGCTCAGCCAGACGCCCACTTGGGATGCTTACATCTTCACGCAATGCTACGCCGGCGACATGGCCAGCAGTCTGGGCATTACTTCCGATGATACCAATCGGTTCACCTCCTAGGCGGCGGCATGGAATGAAGTGTCGTATGATAGAGGGTTTGCCGACGCATGGGCCAGCGGCATGGAAGCAGGCCACACGTTGACACAGACTTTGGGAACCTACGCCGTGAACAACGACCCATTTGGTCCCAATGGGACCAAGGAGGAGACTCCCGGGTGGGTCGGCGGCCTCTTTTCCATGGCCGTGCCGGAACCGGGATCGGGATTGCTGTTGTTCCTCTCTTGGGGAATTGTTCGCACCACCCGTCGCAAGAGGTAGCCGTGCGTCGTCCGCGCTTGCGTCGCCGCAATCAATACCGGAAGCGGCCAAACACTCCGTGACGCACTGAAAGTCGCGCCGCTTTGTCGTTTGCTGGCAAGTTGCGATGAACCTGCAGACCGGATATCATAGTGCACATAGCCATGTCCGAATCCTCAGAACATCAGTCAGAACCTCTTTCGAATGAGGAATATCAGCGAGAGTTCCAGCGTTTGGTCCGCGAGATGGAGGAGCGGTTTGCAATTGGTGATTCTCCCCGGGAGCAATTGCTTTTTGCGATGGGCGTGATTGAGCAAGAGATGAACGGCAACGGAGGCTGCCATTGGGTGGAGGAGGATTACGCTGACTATATGGACACGCTCCGTAATGCCCTGACCAGCGAGACGAGTTTCTCCGCGGAGCAGTTGGGCAGAATCCGGTGGGCATTGGATGAGATTCTTGCCTGCGGTCGCGAACTTGAGAGCGTCGGGGAGTCAGACCGCAATGCAACCGAGGCGGTTGATTACTTGATCGCACGCGTTGTGGATTGGTGCCACCTGCATGCGGCGAAGGGGTAAAACCACACTTCGAGCGCCCGTTCCTTGCGCGACACCGTGCGCGTTGTTTTCCCCCGGTCAAAATCACTTCTACGGCAAATCCGTCGCGCCCATCAGCCAGCGGTCGCACTCGCGCGCGGCCCCACGACCTTCATTGATGGCCCACACCACGAGGCTTTGGCCACGACGACAGTCACCGGCGGCAAAGACGCCGGGGATGTTCGTCGCGAACCGGCCGTGTTCGGCCTTGAAGTTGGATCGCGGGTCGCATTCGAGCTTCAGCGCCCTGGCGAGAGTCTCTTCAGGCCCGAGGAAGCCCATCGCCAACAGGACGAGCTGCGCGGGAATGACCCGCTCAGTGCCGGCAACGCTCTTCGGAATGAACTGGCCCTTGTCGTTTTTCATCCACTCGACGTTGACGATCTCAATGCCTTTGACCTGTCCCTGTTCATCTCCGACGAAACGCTTCGCGGTGACGAGGTAGTGGCGCGGGTCGGCGCCAAACTTCGCGGCGGCTTCCTCCTGGCCGTAGTCCATCTTGTAAACCTTCGGCCACTGCGGCCACGGGTTGTCCGCAGCGCGCTCCAGAGGCGGCTTGGCGAGAATCTCAAGCTGGTTGATGTCCGTGCAGCCGTGGCGCAACGAGGTGCCAACGCAGTCGGTCCCGGTGTCGCCGCCGCCTATGACAACAACGTGTTTGCCTTCGGCGCTGATGAAGTCGCCGGTGCAGCTGCTGTCGAGCACCCGCTTGGTGTTGGCGGTGAGGAAGTCCATCGCAAAGTGGATGCCCTTGAGGTTGCGGCCCTCGATGGCCAGATCGCGCGGCTTCGTGGCGCCGACGCAGAGCACGACGGCATCAAATTCCTTCAGGAGTTTCTCGGCGGGATAATCAGTTCCGATCGCGGTGTTCGGCGCGAACTTCACGCCCGCCCTCTCCATCAACTCGACACGGCGCAGGACGACCTGCTTGTCGAGTTTCATGTTCGGGATGCCATACATCAGCAATCCGCCAATGCGATCCGCACGCTCAAAAACAGTGACGATGTGTCCGGCAACGTTGAGCTGCTCGGCCGCCGCCAATCCCGAGGGGCCGGAGCCGACGACGGCGACGTTCTTGCCAGTGCGCTTCGACGGCATGGGCACAGGCACCCAGCCTTTTTTCCACGCGCGGTCAATGATCTCGCACTCGATCTGTTTGATCGTGACGGGCGGCTCGTTGACGCCGAGACAGCAGGAGCCTTCGCACGGCGCGGGGCAGACGCGGCCGGTGAACTCCGGGAAGTTGTTGGTCTTCAACAACCGCTCCATCGCTTCCTTCCAGATGCCGCGATAAACGAGGTCGTTCCACTCCGGGATGAGGTTGTTGATCGGACAGCCCGACGCCATGCCGGCCAGCAGGCGGCCGACGTGGCAGAACGGCACGCCGCAGTCCATGCAGCGCGCGCCTTGCAGTTTGAGTTTCTCCTCCGGCAGATGCTGGTGGAACTCGTTCCAATGCTTGATGCGTTCCAGTTCAGGCTGGTCTTGCGGCAGCTCGCGCTTGAACTCCATGAATCCGGTTGGTTTGCCCATATAACCCTGTAAAACGTAAATCGTGATACGGCTTAGTTGCCACCGACTCGGGCGAGGTCCGATTTGTTCTCCTCGAAAGCACGCATGACGGCTTCGTCGCCAGTGAGTCCGGCGTCCTTGGCCCGATTGAGACATTCGAGCATGCGCTGGTAATCCTTCGGTATGACCTTGACGAACTTGCCGACAATGCCCTCCCAGAGTTCGAGAATGCTCTCAGCCCGGTGGCTGGCAGTGCGCTCATAGTGCCGCTTGATCATCCGGTAAACCTCCGCCTTCTCCTCCGGGTCGGACAATGTCTCGAGGTTTACCATGTCCTTATTGCAGCGGGTCGGGAAATCGCCGGCCAGATCGAGCACGTAGGCAACGCCGCCAGACATGCCCGCGGCAAAGTTCCGCCCGGTGCTGTCGAGCACCACCACACGGCCGCCGGTCATGTATTCGCAGCCGTGGTCGCCCACCGACTCGACGACAGCATTGAGGCCGCTGTTGCGGACGCAGAACCGCTCGCCGGCCATGCCGCGCACGTAGGCCTCGCCGCTCGTGGCGCCGTAGAACGCCACGTTGCCGATGATGATGTTTTTCTCCGGCACGAACGTGGAGCCTGGCGGCGGGCAGACGACAATCTTGCCGCCACTGAGACCCTTGCCGAAATAATCGTTGGCGTCGCCTTCCAACTCCAGCGTAATGCCGCGCGGCAGGAACGCGCCGAAGCTCTGTCCGGCCGAGCCGACAAACTTCAGACGGATTGTGTCGTCAGGCAGCCCGTTGGCTCCCCAACGCCTCGTCACCGCGCTGCCGACCTGCGTGCAAACGACGCGGTTGACGTTCCTGACCGGCAATGTCGCGCGCACCTTCCTGCCCTCCTCGATCGCGGGCGCGCACAGCTTCAGCAACACCTGCTGATCTAGCGAATCCTTCAGGCCGTGGTCCTGCGCAATCTGCCGGTAACGGCCAACTTCAGGTCCGACCGGCGGCTGGTAGAAAATGCGCGAGAAGTCGAGGCCCTGCGCTTTGTAGTGGTCGAGTGCCTTCGCCTTGTCGAGCTTGTCGGCGCGCCCCACCATCTCGTTGATGGTGCGGAAGCCGAGCTTCGCCATTTCCTCGCGCAGGTTCTGCGCGACCATGTAGAGGAAATTGATCACGTGCTCCGGCTTGCCGGTGAATTTCTTCCGAAGCTCCGGGTTCTGGGTTGCGACGCCCACCGGACAGGTGTCCGAGTGGCACACGCGCATCATGATGCATCCCATGACGACCAGGGGCGCCGTCGCAAAACCGAACTCTTCCGCGCCCAGCATCGCGGCCACCGCGACATCGCGACCAGTGCGAAGCTGGCCGTCGGTCTCGACAAAGACGCGGCTGCGAAGGTTGTTCAGGACGAGTGTCTGGTGCGCCTCGGCCAGGCCGAGTTCCCACGGCGTGCCGGCGTGTTTGATGCTTGTCAATGGCGACGCGCCCGTGCCGCCATCGTAACCGCTGATGAGAATCACGTCGGCGTGACCCTTCGCAACACCCGCGGCGACGGTGCCGACGCCAATCTCGGAGACGAGCTTGACGCTGATGCGCGCGTCGCTGTTGGCGTTCTTAAGGTCGTGGATCAGCTCCGCGAGGTCCTCGATCGAGTAGATGTCATGGTGCGGCGGCGGTGAGATGAGACCGACGCCGGGCGTGGAATACCGCGTCTTTGCGATCCACGGATAAACCTTCCTGCCCGGAAGCTGGCCGCCTTCGCCAGGTTTGGCGCCCTGTGCCATCTTGATCTGAAGCTCCTTCGCGTTGACGAGGTAATCGCTCGTGACGCCAAAGCGCCCGCTGGCCACCTGCTTGATGGCGCTGCACTTTGAGTCGCCGTTCGGGCCGGGTTGGAAGCGCGCCGGGTCCTCGCCGCCCTCGCCGGTGTTGCTCTTGCCGCCGATTCGGTTCATGGCGATGGCGAGCGTCTCGTGCGCCTCCTGGCTGATGGAGCCGTAGCTCATCGCCCCGGTCTTGAAACGCTTGACGATGCTCTCCACCGACTCGACCTCGTCGAGCGGAATCGGCTTGTCGAGATACTTCAGCTCGAACATGCCGCGCAACGTGCACAGGTGCCGCAATTGTTCGTCAATCTCGCGGCAATACTCCTTGAACACGGCGTAGTTGTTCGTCCGCGCCGAGAGTTGGAGCTTGTGGATCGTCTCCGGATTGAAAAGGTGATACTCGCCGTCAGCGCGCCACTGATACTGCCCGCCCGACCGCAACGTCGGCGGCTGCTGTCCACGCTCCGGAAACGCCGCGTGATGGCGCAGGCGCGTTTCCTCGGCAATGCCGTCGAGATCGACGCCTTCCACCTGCGAGGCCGTGTTGGTGAAGTACTTGTCAATGACGCGACGACTGAGGCCAATCGCCTCGAAAATCTGCGCGCCACGGTAGCTCTGGATGGTGGATATGCCCATCTTCGACATCGTTTTCACCACGCCTTTTACAGCCGCTTTCACGTAGTTCTTCACCGCCTTCTTGTGGTCAAGGCCGGTGAGCAATCCCTCGCGGATTCTGTCGTCGATCGCCTCAAACGCCAGGTGCGGATTGATCGCCGTCGCGCCGTAGCCGATCAGCAACGCGAAGTGATGCACCTCGCGCGGCTCGCCCGACTCCAGCACCACGCCCACCCGCGTGCGCGTGCCCTCGCGGACCAGATGATGGTGCAATCCTGCCACAGCCAGCAACGCGGGAATCGGCGCCTGCGTGCTGTTCACGCCACGGTCGGAAAGAATGATGATGTTCACGCCCCTGGCAATGGCGGCATCGGCCTTCTCAAACAATTCCTCCAGAGCCTTTTCGAGGCCCTTGCCGCCGGATTTCGACGGGAACAGGATGGGCAGTGTCACCGACTTGAATCCAGGCTGCTCGATGTGGCGCAGCTTCTCCAACTCCTCGTTGCTGAGGATCGGACGGTCCAATTCGATCATGCGGCAGCTCTCCGGACCGGGCTTGAGCAGGTTCCGCTCGGAACCGATCAGCGTGTGCGCCGACATGATGATCTCTTCGCGGATGCAGTCCACCGGTGGATTGGTGACCTGCGCAAAGAGTTGCTTGAAGTAATTGTAGAGCAGTTGCGGACGGTTCGACAACACCGCCAGCGGCGTGTCGGTCCCCATCGCGCCAATAGGCTCGACACCGTCCGTGGCCATCGGTCCCAGGATCTTCCGCAGTTCCTCGAACGTGCAGCCAAACGCCATCTCGCGCTGGATCATCGTGTCGTGATCCGGTTCGTAAACGTGCGGCGGGTCGGGCAGTTTGTCGAGATGGATCATCTCCTGGTCGAGCCACACCCGATACGGCTGCCCGGAGGTGATCTTGTTCTTCAGTTCCTCGTCAGCAACGATGCGGCCTTCCTCGGTATCAATAAGGAACATGCGGCCGGGCTGAAGCCGTCCCTTTTCGAGCACGCGCTCCGGCTCGACGGGCAACACACCGACCTCGCTGGCCATGATGACCAGATCGTCCTTGGTGACGTAATAGCGCGACGGGCGCAGGCCGTTGCGGTCGAGCACGGCGCCAATCTTCCGGCCATCCGTAAACGCGATCGAAGCCGGGCCGTCCCACGCTTCCATCAGGCACGCGTGGAACTCGTAGAAAGCGCGCCGCTGGTCGCTCATGCTCTCGTGGTTTTCCCACGGTTCCGGGATCATCATCATCACCGCGTGTGGCAGGTCCCGGCCGGAAAGGACCAGAAACTCCAGACAGTTGTCGAACATCGCCGAGTCGCTGCCATCACTGCAAATGATCGGCCGCAGCTTATTGATATCGTCGCCCCACAGGTCGCTCTCGAAAAGCATCTGGCGGGCGTGCATCCAGTTGATGTTGCCGCGAAGCGTGTTGATCTCGCCGTTGTGGGCCAGATAGCGATACGGATGCGCGCGCGGCCAGCTTGGGAACGTATTGGTGCTGAAGCGCGAGTGAACCAGGCAAAGCGCACTCTCGACTGCCGGGTCCTTGAGGTCGGGATAGAACTCCTCGACCTGCTCGCACATCAACATGCCCTTGTAGATGAGCGTTTTGAACGAAAGACTGCACACATAGAAATGCTCTCCCCCGGCAATCTTCCGCCCGTCATAACCGTAGCGGATGACGTGCTCGGCGCGCCTGCGAATGACGTAGAGCTTGCGCTCGAACGCAGCGTCGTCACAAAGCTTCGAACTGCGCCCGATGAACACCTGCCGGACGAATGGCTCCGCCGCCTTTGCGGTCGCGCCCAGCGTGAAGTCGCTGGTCGGCACCGTGCGCCAACCGAGAACGGTCTGTCCTTCCTCTGCAACGATCTGCTCAAAAACCTTTTCGCACTCGCAGCGCTCCGCGGCGTCCTGCGACATGAATATCTGGCCGACGCCGTATTCCGCGCGGCCCGGCAACGCGATCCTGGCGGCACTCGCGGCGATTTTCAGAAACTCGTGCGGCATCTGCATCAAGATGCCGGCGCCGTCGCCGGTATTGTTCTCGCAGCCACACGCGCCACGATGACGGAGATTGACCAGCGCCGTCAGGGCGTCGCGGACGATCTTGTTGGACTGCTTGCCCTTGATGTTGACGACGAAAGCGACGCCGCACGCGTCGTGCTCATAACGTGGGTCGTACAACCCTTGTGCTTTCGGAGCCTGTAACATATTCCGCCTTTCAACCTTTCTGCACTGCCGCGCTGCCACTGCCATTCTTCAACACCTCGATAAACGCCTCGGTGTTCGCGTAAAGTTTCCGTCCGCGTCGGTGAACGATGCCCAGGGGACGCGCGAACGGGTGTTCTGCAAACGGCACCGCCGCCAACGTGCCCATCCGCAATTCATTCTCCAGGCTCGGCATCGGCAGTACAGAAATCCCCGAACCGGCCTCCACGGCACGTTTGATCGCCTCAATGTTGTCGAATCGCAGAACCGGCTTCACATCCGCCCCTTGGGTTCGCAAATACTGCTCCACCCTCTTTCCAACCACCAGTCCAGCATCGAAACCCACATAG